>Ga0222718_10000349_pt1 | contig 49727 bp, 88 predicted proteins | sample C33_27DmetaG_FD_165045 | JGI IMG/M metagenome (GOLD analysis project Ga0222718, IMG submission 165045) | Estuarine water microbial communities from San Francisco Bay, California, United States - C33_27D | ecosystem: Environmental > Aquatic > Marine > Unclassified | place: USA: California... | reverse complement strand
CATCCGCTCCACCACCGCTGCTGTCGCAGACTCGATGCGCACATTGGCCCAACTCCAGTCCTCGATGATCGTGGACATCACCCGGGCGGCTACCGACGCGGAGATCGCGCAGACGAAGCGGGGTACGAAGGCCCGCAAAGAAGCCGTGCTCAAGGGCTTCCGCATGAACCAAGCGGCGGCCCTCGCCAGCGCCGGCATCAACACAGCCCTTGCTGTGACGAGCGCCGCCGCGACTGCCCCGTTCGTGCCCCTCGGGATCATCGCAATGGCTGCCGCTGCTGCTGCCGGCGCCGTTCAGATCGGCATCATCGCCAGTAAGAAGCCCCCGCAGTTCCACCGAGGCGGCGTGTTGGGTCAGGCGGCGAGCGACGAGATCGACGTTCGGGCTCGGGCCGGCGAAGGGTTCCTGAACAACTCGGGCGTGGCCGCTGCTGGCGGCGCTGCCGGCGTTGCTCGCCTGAACCGCGGCGGGTCTTCCGGCCCCGATGCCGTGTACGTCGTGAACCGCGTGGGCCCGCAGATGGTCGATGTGCAAACATCGCGCGCGCTGCGCCGCAATGACTCCCCGCTCAACGAGGGGTTGCGCCGCGTTCGGCCCCGGAGCATCGGGGCGCACGACCCCTTTGCGAAGGTGTAGACGATGGCAGACCGCAGCCTCGACCAGTATCAGGCGCTCGTTACCTATGACGAGCGGTTCAACGCGACGACGCTCGACGACAAGAGCGGCTCGCCTGCGTCGAGCTACACGCAGCGCGGGCCTGTTGCTGGCGTCCCCCTCGACGGCAACGATTCCAACATGGTGCTGCGCGCTACGGGCACGCCTTCGCAGGATGGGGAGTTGGGGCTGCTGACCTCGCGGGCCGGGATGCCCGACGATCGCGCGGCCATTGTCTGGCGGGACGTTGCTGGTGGTGACTCCGCTTCGCAGTTCAAGGGCTGGGAGGGGCCGGAGTTGGTGACGGGTTGGGAGGCGCTGAAGTCGGCGACCAGCGCGGCGGCGAACCGGGAGCAGTTCACGGCGGCTATCACACTTCAGTCGGGCGGCGTGCTCGCGTCGGTCGGCCAAAGCGGCGCCGCTGCTGGCGGTCAGTACCCGATGTTTCTGGAGCACTACACGCCGGCCGCTGGGTGGACATCGCTCGGCAACGTGAGCCCAGGGAACGCTGCGGACCAGAAGGGGCCCGGCCTCGTTCAACTGCCGTCCGGCCGGATCCTGCTGTTCGTCTTTGCGGCGCAGACCAATCAGGTCGATGTGCTCGCGTCGGACGACGACGGCGCTTCGTGGTCTTCCTACTCTCGGCGGGTGCTGAATACGCCTGTTCCTGACACGGACACGCGGCGGATCGCCGTTGCCTACTCCGGCCGGGAGTTGCTGATGCTCGTCCAGTACGACGACGGCGGCTCGATGAACCTCGCTCAGTACGCGAGCGGCGACTTGGGCAAGAGCTTTGATGCGGTGGATACGGACTACACCGGGACCGCCTCGGGGTCCGACGAGCCGGACAGCGTGTGCGCGATCGGGCTGGACGACGGGACGTTCCTTGTCGGCTACCTCGATAACGCTGCGACGGAGTATGTGGTTGCTGCGGTGTCGGCGGCGGGTACGAACATCGCGCAGTCAACGCGCCTCGTTCTCGGTGCCGCGGGCGGCTCGGACCAGCCGGCGCTTTCGCTGTACCAGCGGGCGACCGGGCAGATCCTCGCGTTCTTCCACCTCGACAGTTCGACTAGCGAGGGGTCCGTTACGCTCATGACGAGCGACGATGGCGGCGTGACGTTCGACAACGGCGGGGGCAGCCGCCTTAGCGTCGTCTCGATGGTGTCGCTCGGGTCGAACAACGAGGCGCTGTACAACTACTCGTATGCGGAGTCTGGTGGGCGTGGCCTGCTCGTCACCCGCTGGCGCACAAGCGACGGCAGCAACTCCTACGACACCTATTCCACGGCGTGTTGCTACCTCGGCGGGTTCACGGACCAGACGGCGCCGCTTCCCCTTACGTCCACACTGATCGGCGCCGATTGGGGCCTCGGTCGCTGGACCGGCTGGCCGCAGCGGGACGACATTCCGACGCAGCCCAGCGGCGCGGGCCCGTGGCTCCCTGTCGGAGACCCGCAGTACACGGCCACGGCAACCGGGGCGAGCGGCGGCACGGTTGCCATGACGGCCGACCGATGCGACCTATCTACTACGGCAGCGGCGCACCACTGGACGATCGGCGGTTCGGGTTCTTCGCAAGCCTCGCTCCAGTCGGGCGGCGCGCTGTTCGCTGAGTTTGAGTTCCGTGTGGACTCGGGCGGGTCGGTGTCTGCGATGGAGGTCGGCGCCGAGATCGAACTTGACCGCTCCACCGCGAGCGGCATCGAGGCGGTTGTCCAGATCCGCGCGAGCACGACGGCGTTTCAGATCTACGACACGGGCGCAGGCGCTGCGGTGGGGTCGAACGTCACGCTCGACATGACGACCTTCCGCAAGATCCGCATCCTCGTGGACGCAGTCGCGGCCGAGGTGCTGACTTGGTACACGACAGACGCGCACCTCCGCGTCTGGACTGCCGGCCCGTCCGGCTCGCTGACTGCCACGGGAGGCACATCGGCGCTGGGTCAGATCACATGGGGCCATCTCAACTCGACCACCTCGGCGTCCGCGTGGAAGCTGGCGGCGGTCGGCTGGGGTGGGGCGAGTGGCTGGAATCAGGCCGACTTCGGCGACATCGGAGACGGCTGGACAAACCCGGATGACCTGCGCGGCATCCCGGTCTCGGGCGCCTACCAGTACCTGCACGACGACGTTCGCATTGCAGCCGTCGATGGCCCGGCATGTGTCGGCGACCGCTGGACCACGAGCGCTGCTTACGAGTACCCGGCCACCGCCCTGCTGCCTACGTCGAACCCGTCGCCCTCGCGGCCGTGGGAGTCGGTTGCAGACAATACGGAGATGTCCTTTGTCTTCGACCCCGAAGCGGACTTCACCGAAGCGAGCTTCTCGGGAACGTCGCTGCTCGTCGGCGTCTACGGCTCGGTCTTGCGGGAGTTCTACTTTGAAGGGTGGGACGGCGCAGCCTGGAACCAGTTGATCCACGCCGAGGGGTTTGAGTTCTTCGACGGACTCAAGTACGCCCGCAAGGGCGGCAACGTCGCCGTGGACACGGGCCAGTCTCAGACGGCTGAACGGTACTTCTTCCGCGAGGCGCACGCGGGCGATGTGTTCGACTTCGGCACTACTGACCCGTATGTGCTGCGGACGATCAAGAACAACACCGAGGGCGCGTTCACGGACAGCACGACCGTCCGCCCGACGCTGATTCTGGAGCCCAGCGAACTGGACGGCAGCGAGCCCAGCAGCGGCACGGGCAAGGTGTGGCGTCGGGATTTCGCCGGGATCACGCACGCGGCGAGCGGGTACCAGAAGTACCGGCTGCGGATCCCCGCGCACAAGACGCCCATTGGTCGGTATCGGATCGGGTCCCTGTTCATCGGCACGATCGCCGCGCTGGGCACGCCGAACGATCGCGGGTTCTCCAACGCGATGGAGTTCAACGTGGACTATGGGCAGTCGCCCAGCGGTCGCCGTTCTGCCCGTCGCCGTGGCCCGCCTCGCCGGTCGGTAGAGTTCGCGCTTGCGAACACGGCGGTGGACCTGTCCGACGTTCAAGCCGACTCGCCTGTGCCGCACTACGTCACGCCGAACGGTAGCGACCCCATCGCTGCGGTGGCGGACACGAGCCGGCAGATCGAAGGCGTGATCCTCCGCGCGTCGGAGGCGGGCTTGCCGGTCGTCTACGTTGCCCGCATGGACAAGTTGAGCGGCACGAACGTCGAGACGATCACGGAGCCGAACCGGATGCTCTACGGGCGACTGCGAACGAACCCGCGGCGGGACCACGTTGTGGGCACCGAGGGCAGTACCGAGGTCGAGCGGCTCAACACGGTCACGGTCGAAGAGGAGGTCTGAGTGGGGGCCATTCACCCCAACGACCTTGCGGCCGGCTCGCTCGTCTTCCAGTTGGAGTTGGAGTGGGCGGGTCAGACGATCCGCCTGTCTGACGTTGAGCACGAAGCGCCGTTTGGCGAGGATGATGCCGAGGTGCAGTTCCACGGGGTGCTCGACCTGGGCGATTCGTTCGACACTGAGATCGACCTGTTCAGTGCCTCGCCGTCCGCCCGTTCGTTCTCTGCGTCCGCTGCGCTGCTCGGGATCATCGACGCGCCGAAGACGGTGGAGGAGCAGGGCCCGCCGCTGCTCTCCCCCGCCCGCCTGTACGTCCACCCGCTCGACTCGTCGAAGCGCCGTCTGCTGGTCAAGGGTCGGGTCCAGGGGTTCACCTACGGCGCCGCTCAAGAGGTCGTTGAGATCGAGGTGGAGCAAACCGCCGACGACGACGAGGGCGCCACGCACGGGCCGCTGCAATTCATGGGCGACCCTGCGCTGGGCAAGGACGCGGCAACGTGGCAGCGGGACACTCAGGCGGACGGAGAGGCGTACCCGTTGATCATCGGGAAGCCCGGCAGCGGAGACGGTAAGTCGTTCGGCTCGCCTGCGTTCGGCTGCAACCTCGTCTCCCCGTCCACGGGCCTGATGCTTGTCGCCGGCCACCGGGTCGCGGCAACGAGCGTGATTGCTGAGAACTTCTCTGTGGGCGTCAGCGGCACGAAGTCGATCGTGGATACCTACTCCGACGTTGCCGGCCAGCCCGTCGCCATGTTCGATCCCGCCGCGTGGGCCTCGCCCACATGGAACGACGGGGATGAAACGTGGATCGATTGGGGCGCGTCGGCTGGCGGCATCGAGGTCGGCGGGACGCTGCTCCGCGGCGCTGGTGATGTGCTGGTCTGGATGCTACGCCGCTCGTCGGTCGAGTGGGACATCGGCCGCGTCGCGGCTGTCCGCGCTGCGCTGAACAAGTACCTTGTCGATGCGTGCGTGCAGCCGTCGCCGGGCGAGACGATCCGCCCGTGGTCCTGGCTTTCCTCCGAGCTGCTGCCCCTGCTCCCGGTGTCCATCTCCTTCGGGGCCGATGGGCTGTACCCGGTGCTATGGCGTCCCGATGCGACCACGCGCGACGCTGTTGCGAAACTCAACGCGGACGGCGATGGGAACTGCGTCCGCCTCGGAGCCGTGAACTACTCGCAGGCAGCGACGGCGCGTAACGATGTGATCGTGGCCTACGGGCGAGACGCGAAGCGCAACAAGCACACCCGCCGCGTTCGCGTCACTGGCGACCCGACGATCGCGGAGCGCGACAGCAACGCCAACCTTGACCTGATGTGCCGCCGCTCGTTCGCCCGCTACGGCCACCGCTCGGAGGCGGTTCGCGCAAACGTCATATGGGACCCGGGGACGGCTGGGCGGATCGCCCGCTGGCGCGCTGCTGCGTTCGCGCTGCCCACTCGCCGCATCGACTACGAGGTCGAGCAAGACCTGTTGTGGCTTGACCCCGGCGCGGTGGTCACGCTGACCGATACTGAGTTGGGCTTGTCGTCAGCCGTCGCGCTTGTCGAGTCCATCACGCTTGCAGGCGTGTCGCCCCGCGTGTCGCTGCGGCTGTACGAGCAAGCCTAACCGGCGTCGCTGCAGTCGTCCTGCCAGTGCCCGTTGCCGGGGTTGCAGTCCTCGCACCACAGGAACCCATCGCCGTCCTGATCGAACTCGCGCAGTTCCCCGGGCGCGGGGTTGAACTCATCGCCGGTTGCGCCTGAGCAGTTGTCATCGAGCCCGTTGCACTGCTCCTCGGCGCCTGGGTTCGTAAGCGGGTCGAGGTCGTCGCAGTCGTCCCCGCCGCATTCGGTGTCTTCGTAGCCGTCCGCGTCGGTGTCGCAGATCGCGTCGTACTTCGTGGAACACCCCATCAACAGAACAATCAGCAGTACGTATCGCATGTGCCCTCCTGCCCCATAGTAGGCACAACCACCCTGGACAACGCAACCACTCGCACGCTTGCACCCTCTCGCGGTATATGCTTGCACCATGCAACTAGCCCGACTTTCGCTCGCCCTCCTCGCCCTCCTCGCCCTCTCCGGCTGCAGCATCGCCCCCGCGTCTTCGCCAGTGAAGGTGCAGCGCCTCTGCGCCGAGACCCCGCCCACGGACTACGCAGCCCGCACGCTGCTCTCCGCGGCCGGCGATTGGGGCTGCGTGGAGTTGGCGTCGGAGAACTGCGACCGGCGCCTTGTGTGGCGCTCTGACCGCCCTGTCATCGACTCAGGCAAGGGCGCGGCTGGCATCTGCGTGTACCGCCACCCCGAAGGCGTCATCGAGTGCGGGCGCGATGCGTGGGCCGCTGGTGTCGCCTCCCCCCTCGGCACGATGCTCCGGCACGAGATGGGACACTCGCTCGGCCTCGACCACCGGACGCACGGCATCATGGTTGAGGGCTACGACAAGATCCCGCTGGGTGGCATCGAGCCGCGAGAGCGACGGGACGCTTGCGGACTGTGGGCTGCTGGGAAGTCCGAACTGGATTAGCCAGCGATTCCGGGCGTCTTCAAAATACTTCCCGAAAGTGTGACGACTCCGCTTGCAGGAGTCGGGAACCGTGTTACTCTTCTTTTGTCGCTGAGGGACAGCGGCACAACTGGAGACGAACATGAGCAACGCCATCGACAACGCCCGCGCCGCCCTGCTGACCGCCGCCGCCAAGCTGGAGGTCATCCACGCCGCCGCCGAGGCCGCCAACCCGACGCCCGCCAACGACTGCGACGACGCCACGTTCGACGCATGGAACGACGCCCATGAGGACTGGTGCGAGGCCAACGGCATGTACGCCGCCGAGGCCGGCCGCAAGGCCGCCGAGGACGCGCTTATCCGCGCCTGCCGCGATGGGCTGTCGGCGTCCGCGCAGTTCGCCGCGACTCGGCCAGCGTGGGACGCCGCCCTGGGCGAGAACGGCCGCGCCTACCACTACGGCGCGCGCTGCAAGGTCCTCGACCTCTGCCGCCGGCTGGACGGCCGCACCGTCTAACCAGCCGCCACCCACACACCCCACCCCGTACCGCTCCCGCGGTCGGGGCTTTCGGGGTAGAGGCGTGACGCCTCGGAGGGAATGAAGATGAGCAAGACACCCAACCCCCGCTTCTCCGCCCGCTCGGGCTCCACCCCCATCAGCGAACTCGGGCCCCGCGTGCGCTGCACCATGACCATCAGCCCGGAGAACGCCGCGTGGCTGGACGCCCAGGACGGCAAGCGGTCGGCGGTCGTCAATCGGCTGTTGGACGCCGCGCGAAAGCGTAGTGATTCCGGGCGCCTCTGAAATAGTTTGAGAAAGTGTGACGATTCCCTTGCGCTCTGTGCGGGACCGTCATACTATTGGTTCACCGCTGAGGGACAGCGGGCCACACAAACGGAGACGAACATGAGCAACGCCGACGCCATCGCCCGCCTGATCAACCTCGCCGACGCAGCCGCCGCCGACAAGCGGTGGGACGACGCCGCCGCCCTCCAGCGGGCCGTGCAGGAGATGCGCGCCAACGAGGCCGCGCACGACGACGACATCGACGCTGACTCGTTCGCCGCGGTCATCCGGTGAGGCGCTCCTGCGACTACGACACCGGCCGCGACCACGGGTGGGAGTTGGCGCCCATCGCCAAGGGCGACAGTGCTGAGTATTTACAGGGCTACCTATGCGGCATAGAGGATGCCGACGACGACTGCGCTGCAGTAGGCATTCGGGTCAGTTGCGGGTCGAAGGTCGGCAAGAAGCGCCGATGGATGCTGTCCGAAGCCCGGCGGTTGCTTCGCAGCGCCACCAGTGGCGATCGATGACACCATACGCAGAGCGTAGCGATGCCGCGCCCGGATAACGTCACTAGCGACGATAGGCCCGCTTCGGCGGGCCTTTGTCGTTCTGGCCCCAAATCGCGCACGGGCGCATAGCACAATCGTCCTATACTTAGGTCGTGACTCGCCCGAACCGACTAGACGGGGCCCGCATTGGTCCGTTAGTTTGAAGGCACAAGTTCCCCGGAGTGCTGTGCCATGCCGCGCGATGCAGACAACAAGGTCATCTCCCTCGTCGTCCACCACACGGCGACCAATCGCAAGGCGACCGTCGAGGACATTCGGCGGATGCACAAGGAGCGAGGCTGGCGAGATGTCGGCTATCACGTTCTCGTGCGCCAGCCGGAGGGCGAACAGCCCAAGGCGTGGCATGGTCGCCGGCACAACATGGACGAGCGGTGGGACCCGTGGGAGCGAGGCGCCCACACGAAGGGGCACAACCGCTCGTCGGTCGGCTTCGCCCTCGTCGGGAACTACCACGAGGCCCCGCCGCCGCACGAGATGCTTGAGGCGCTTGCGGACCAACTCGCGGCCTACGCTGCGATGTTCGGCCTTGGCCCGTCCGAAGTCTACGGGCACCGAGAGATGCCCGGCACCGCGACTGTCTGCCCCGGGGACTGCGTGGATATGAACCTCGTTCGCACGCTCGTTGCGGAGCGGTTGGCCTAGTGCGTAGCCTCGGCGGCAAGCGCAACGCCCTCGCGTGGTTCTCCACCGTCGCGTGCCTCTGCATGGCCCCTGTCTTCGGCTGGTGGGCGTTCATGGAACCCGCGTCGGCGATGTCGCAGGCCGGCATCTTCGGCACGCTGGCGGGTGCGCTGACGGGCATGAAGCACATCGCGAATCGCGGCGAGACCGCGCGACCTAGCGGCTGGGTGCCCGAAGGGTTGCGACCCAGCAAGCCGGCAGAGTTCGCCCGCGCGATGGTTGACGAGCTGGAAGACGGCGACGCATGAAGACCCCGACACTAGACAGCCTGTTCGACGACCTCGCCAAAGTCCTGAGCGCGCCCGGTAGTGGGGCGATTGCCAAGGCGCTTGTTGCCGCCTTCCCCGGGCCCGCCTTGCTCGCCGACGACCGTGGGGGTGTCATCGCGGCGTCTGCTGCGTGGGGGTCTCTTGTCGGCTTCGCGCCGGCTGATTTGATGAACTGCTGCTGGACCTGCCGCATTCACCCCGACGACGCGGACAGCACGCAGGGCGTTGTCGCGGAGATGGTTGGCGGTAAGGCGCTGTCCCGGTTCCGCAATCGGTTGGTGGCTCGTGACGGTTCGGCCGTCTCGCTGGAGTGGAACGCGACCGAGTATCTCAACATGGATGGGGTGCTGGTGACGCTGGCAGTTGCTCGCGTGCTATCGGAGGGGGAATGAACGTGGACCCCGGCCAACTTCTGACGCAGTTGAAGCTCGTAATCGAGGAGCAACTCAAGGACGTTCGCGAGACGACCCATGAGATCCAAGTGAGCATGGTCCGCCTGGAGGGCCAGCTTGTCCGCCGCGCAGAGTTCGACGCCCACAAGGAGGCGGTTTCCAACAGGCTCGATGCCAACAAGGATGCTGTGCGCGAGTCGCTCGACGCGGCTAAGGCTGCATCTGTTGCGGGGGACGACGCGATCAAGTTGGAGGTTGCCGCGAACAAGGACAACATCACGACGCTCGCGACGAAGGTGAAGGTGTGGGGTAGCGTGGCCACGTTCGCACTTGCGGCCTTGTCGCTGCTCGCGAAGTTCATCTAAGGGAGCGCATGGACGACGAAGACGAGACGGTTCTCTACCCGGAGGCGGTTGTGCCGATGTCCACGGCGCACCTGACCTATGAGGACCGCGCCAACATCATGGCCGCGATCGACTTCGCCCGGGAGCATCGAGGCGGGGCGGGTGCCTACATTGCTGTCGATCCTCAGATCGTGGATGGGGCGCTGACGCTCAACCTGATTTGCACGGAGCAATGGTTGGGCAACATCTTCCAGTCCCTGTCAAGTCAGCCGCTCGTCTTCAACGACCTCCCCGGCATCTGCGGCGAGGTTCTTTGAGCGGTGCCCGCCGACCTCCCCAGCAGGGTCCAAAGCGCGGCTGGGGTCCTGCTCCTGCGAGCGGGTCTGCTTATGTCGGCCCCGGGCCTGCTCGTCGCCGCGGTCGGTCATGGCTTGCACGAGTCCGCTCGATTGCGTCGCGCGTATGGGAACCCTTCGCCGGGGGTCTCGGAATCTTGTTCGTACTCGGCGGCACCGACGCCATCGACGTTCTCGTTTGGAGCCTTCCGTGAAGACCTTCCGCCTCGTCATTGACTGGCTTACGGCAGAGCCCCTGCGCCTTGCGCTCGCGGCTGCCGTGCTTGTCGCCATCGTCTTCGGCGTTGGGTTCTTCATCGCCAGCCTGGAGCAAGCCGCTGGGTCCGCCGCCGCTACGGCCGCCGCTGCCGCTGTGACGGTCAAGCGTAGCCGCGACATCAAGCGCGCTGTGAAGGCGCAGCGAGAAGCCGCACGCGAGGCGCAGCCGGCCGCAGACGAGCGCAACCGGGCGCCGGAACCGCGGGCTGCTTCGGACCTCAACGACCGCTGGAGCGACCTGTGAGGGCGCTGTTGGTCGCTGTCGCGCTGTTGGCCACTGGCGCCGCACACGCCGGCCCCCTCACCGCCAGCGTCGAGACGCCGCTGCCTGCGTGGTACGTCCCATCGGCCCCGCCGAAGCCTGACGGCTGCGAGTGCACGGAACGCTTCGACGCTCAGGGGCGACGGCTTACCGAGGCGCCGGCCGAGTGCATCGACTGGCTGTTCCTGCGGGCGGCAGAGGCGACGGAGAGCGGGCGGCAGTTGGTCGTGGTGCAGCAGTTCGTGGAGGTCGTTGTCCCTGCACTGGACGGGATCGCGAACCTCCGGGGCGAGGCGATCAAGGAAGCGCGGTCGAACCGGGTCCGCGATGTGCTCGGCACGAACCTCGCCACCAACACGGGGTCGCTGTTTATCGGCGGCTTCCTCGGCTTCGGTGTCTGCAACGCAGCGAACTAAAGCGGCGCTTTACTTTCTTACACCGAACGCGAGGAGCGGGCATGGCTGGTACTGACTGGATGGGGGCGGCCTACGCGGTCGTCGTAAGTGGCGCGCTTGACGGACTGACCGCAACGCAGATCGCGGACGAGTTGGGGATCGAGTACCACAAGGCGGCGATCCTCCGCGCGCTGATGGTCGACGGGGTGGACGCGACGAATCAGCGGGTCCGCGGCAACCACCGGATCGCATGGGCCCGTCTGGCGTCAAGCGGCAACGACGACACGACCGAGCCGTCCCCGCCCGTCCCGACCGTCGAACTCGACGACAAGGGGTTGCACGTTACGGCCACGGGCACTGAGCCGAACGACCCCCACCACCTTGTGACCAACCCGGAGGACATGTGCGCCGTCGCCGGGGTCGATACGAACAAGTGGAGGATCGTCCGGTCGAAGGTCAACCGCTGGACGACCACGCTCAAGGGTCCTGATGGGGAGCCGCGGATCGTCGTTAACTGGCAGGTCAAGGTTGACCTTGAGCCGCGCGCGGCCGAACTGCTCGCCATGCCCAAGATGGTCGTGGTGCAGGCGCCCCCCGTGCCCGCCCCGTCAGAGTCGGACATAGAAACGGCGGTCCACCTGGGCGATCCCCAAATCGGGTTCTGGCGCGACAGCATGACCGGCAAGTTCCGGCCGATGCACGACCCCGACGCGATCGACGTAATGCTGCAGGTCTGCCAGTCGATCGACCCCGGCAACGTGATTTGGCCCGGCGACAACGTGGACGCGCCCGAGTTGTCCGACACGTTCCCCCGCCCGCCCGGCATGTGGGACACGCTGCAGGCATCGCTGATTGCCACGCGCTACACGCTGGGCCGGTTCCAGTCGGCGCTACCCAACACGCGCCAGCGGTGGCTTGACGGCAACCACGGGAACCCTCGCCTGCTTCGGCAGGTCCGCAAGGGCGCCCCGGTGCTGGAGACGCTGCGCGACACCGTGACCGGCGAGCCTGTCTTGTCGATCCGCCACTTGCTCAAGCTCGACGAGATGGGGATCGAGTACGACGGCGCATACCCTGACGGCGTGGTGTGGCTGTTCAACGACCGGTTGGGCATCGAGCACGGGACGAAGGTGGGCGCGCAGTCCGGCGACACGGTCAAGAAGATGCTCACGAGCGCCACGGTGTCCCGCTCGCAGGGTCACACCCATCGGCTGGAGGTCGCGTTCAAGCGGCTGACGGACGGGCGAGAGGATCGAATCATCGTGGCCGGGAGCGCCGGCTGCCTCTGCTCCGTGACCGGCGACACGCCAGCGGCAAAGAAGGCGCAGAACTGGCATCAAGGCGCCATCGTCTACAGCCACCACAAGCCGACCGGGTTGATCAGCGCGGAGCCCGTGCTCATCGACAAGGGGCGCGCGCTGTTCCGGGGCCGGTTGTTCGTCGCCCGCGAGTGGGCCAGCGAGATGGAAGCGGCCACCGGACTGCGGGTTACCTAATGCGCTCCCTCCGCATCCTTCGCCGGGCCAACCTGATTGACGGGCTGGCTTCGGTGTGGGGTGCGGAGCGCGGGGTGTTCATCGAGGCGAACCCGCTGCTGCGTCCGCTGCTGGAGTCCTCGCCCGCGCTGTTCCTCGCGGTCAAGTTCGCGCTTGTCGCCCTCGCTGTGTCGCTCCTGGCCCGCCTGTGGCGCTTTCTGGGCGCTCGCATCGCGTCGCGCGCCCTCGCGGTCGGGATGGTGGGCGTCGCGGCCTCCCACGCGCTGTGGCTGCGTCTGGCGTTGGGGTAAGGAGAAACAGGGGCGGGGGCTGTTGCTTGTTAGCCCCGCCACCCTTCCGCCCGAGCGTGCTCCAGCACGTTCGCCTGCCACGACCGATAGCGCGCATCCGCAAGCGGTGCGCTTCCGCCGGACGGCCCGAGCGCCCACCGCAATTGCGGGAGCCACCAGACGATCGGGGACCGCTCCCGCAACCACTCCAGCGCCACCAGTCGGCCGGCGGGGAGGGAGAGGGGGACTACGGGCGTCATCTCTGCCAACTCGTATCCGGTCGGCTTGTTGGCGGCCTTCCACCAGAGATCCGCACCGCAGTCGTCGCAGGCCGACCACGCATCAAACCCAAGCACCGCCTCGGCTGCCTCCGCCATCCCCGGCACGCTCGCCGGGATTGTCAGTTCGTCACTCATCGCACCCACGCTTCCGGCTCAGTGTTGACATAGACGTACATCGCGCCGACGTACAGGAGGAACGGGACGGCGGTTGCGGCCATCACGGCGGCAGAGGCTGCGTGGGCTACTCGGCGTTTGATGCGGGTCATGGCGGGTCCGCGCCGGTCAGCAGACATGGAGGCACACCCATGTCTTGACCTCGGCTGTCACGCCCAACTTCGCCAGCGCATCCTTAGCGTTGTCGATGAGCGTGGGAACGTCCACCTCGTGCTCGCAGCCGCCTGCATACATGCTCGGTGCGCGCAGCCCAAACGCGAAGTCGTCCGGCATGCTGTCGTACCAGTTACCGAGACCGTGGAACCCGCAGGCGCCGACCGTGGAGTCCCAGCCTTCAGCGGAGTTCATCCACAGCAGGAACCCGTCCTCGATCCGCTCGTACTCGTCTTGGTGGAGGCGGTTCGCCAGTTCCGTTGCTTTGCCGTCCTTCACGAACAGGTCGCGCACGGATTCAGCCGGGACCCCGGCAACGATCGAAACGCTGTAACTGATGCCCATCTTCACTCCCCTTCCGGCCGCCACACAGTGACGCCCGCATCTTCTGCCAGTCCGCAAATCTCACCCGCGCCGGGTAGCGCGAGCACTCCCACGCGCATCTCGTCGTGGTCCCATCGGTCGGCTATGAGCATAGCGAGGCGGAGGGCATTGTCGTATGGCGCCATGAACAAGTCGGCGTCGAAGCCGGCAACCCAGCCGTCCCCAACGCTGTGCAGCCCCGCCGTTGCGTCAATGACGATCGCTGGCTTGGCCGACTGGACTCGCTCGGCGGTCCTGTCGTTGGCCCTGCCGCACACCAGCAAGACCAAGGGCGCGTCTTTCGCGGGCATAGATCAAGCCTCCGAGGCGGCGAACGCAGCGAGGGCGTCGTCCTCGCTGATGATTTCCGGCCGAAGGTCGCCAGCGGCCCAGCTAATGTCGTCTTCCTCGTACCCAAGGTGGGCCTTGGCCTGGGCGAGCGCGTCAGACCGCGACGATGCGCGGCCAACCCACCCGCCGTCTTCAGGGTAGTGCGGTTCGGGGACGTACCACCAGAGGGCAGAAGCATCGGGCATCACTCGCCTCCAAAAACAGGCGTGGGAGGAAGTAGCGGGCCACCACACGCGGGGCCCACTCGGTTGCTTGCGTCAGTCGCGCGGAAGCATTTGCGGCAGCGGCGGATTAGGAGCATGGCGGGACGCCGAACATCATCAGCAGGCCCTCGGGCGAACCGGCGATGCTGTCCCACCGCCTGTCTTCCGCGTTCATCCACGCGGCGCCACACCACGCGGCCAGCACCGCCTTGGGTTGCATATCTTCGCGCCACGACGGCAGGGTCTGCCGGCGCTCGTTCGTCCACGCCTCAAGGTGCGAACGCTTGTCGTCCACCAGCACATCGCCGGCCACCGTGTACTTGGCGTGCGTGTGGACAACCCGTCGCCGGTCGATGCCCATGTTCGCCTCAAGCCACGCCGTGCGCTCTGCCATCCACGTTGGGTGGTCGAACCAGAACGCGGTCACGCAGTAGACCTCGTGCTCCGCTTGCAGCGCCTTGACCATCTCGCGTGCGCCAGGAACGGCGGGCAGCGAACGGCAGAAGCCGGGCTGCAGAACAGCCCGCTCCATCTGCTTGCGTTCGCCGCGACTCATGCCGGCGAATACGTCCCAACCTCGCGGTTGCTTGTAGTCGATGCCTTGTTCGCGGGCGAGTGCCGAGAAGCCGGCGCCGAAGTTGGCGAGCACGCCGTCACAGTCCAGTAGGAACCTCATGGCCCATCCTCCACCCTCGACACCGAGACTTCAACGCGGGGCAGTTCCCCGCCAGCGGCGAGGCGCTTCGTCGCAACCAGCCGCACTACCTGCGAGTCGTCACGCCAGACGCCCGCCTTGCTCGCAGCGTCCAGCGTCGCCTTGACGTAGTTGTCAACGTCGGGGCGAGTTGGCGCCCATTCTGCCGGCATCTCCCGGCGCTTCCACACCTTGCTCGTCGGGCGGGGGCGGACGACCAGCACAGAGACGCACACGGGCCCCTGTAGCGGCTCCCGCTGCCCCCACTCGGCGCGGATGTAGTCGGCGGCCTTCGACTCCCACGCGCGGGTCTTAGCAGGCGTGTACGCCCTGGCGTGTCCGCCGACAGTCGTGAGGCGCGGGCGGCCCTTGGCGACGGGCGGGCCGGGGATGGTGGCGTGAAGGCTCACCCCTCCCCCTTCCCAAAGTTCCACCCCCGCTCAATGACAGCGGCCAACTCTTCGTCCGTCAACTTCGCGCGGGCGTTGGCGGCGAGGGTGGCGCGCTTCTCGTTGCGGCTGCGCTCGTCTTCCGCGATCCACTCTTCGTAGCCGTCCAGCCGGGCAAGCGCCTCACCCAACTTCGCGCCGATGTAGATGCTTCCGAGCTCGCGAAGCCACCCAGCGAGGCGGTCGCGGTCGGCCACTACGTCCGTGCAGCGCACCTCAAGCCGTCGCACCTCCGCGCGGAGGTCGCTGGCGATGTCGTCGCGGCGTGGCGGATTCATGTACAAGTCCGAGCCCATTGCTATCCCCTCTCATTCGCGCCGTAGCGCGTTCGTGTTCGCCTGGGATGCACACCCAGCGCGGTTCGATGTCGGCGCACAGTCTCGGGGGAGATTGCCACGCCTGTTCCCGCGATCCACAACGCCAACTCAGCGTCGTTGTCTGTCGGCCGCTCGTCCAGTGCGAGCTTGACCGCGTGTCGGTTCCGGTGCTTCGTCTGCGTCTTCGCCGGCATGTTGGACACAGCGGCCATCGCGCAGCCGTGGCAGTAGTCCGCGACGGGGCGGCCGGCGATTGCGACGCCAGACCTACGCGCCCGCGTCCACCCCTTCGGCAGTTCGCGCGTGTCCGACCTGACTTCGGCCGGGCACCCTTCGCAGCAGTGGAGGAAGCGGATCACTTCTGCCGCCCGTATCGCTCGCCAACCAGCAGCGCCAACTCAATCGGCGTGAGCCCGTGACGCTCGGCAACGTCGGACAGAAGGGCGGCCAACTGCTCGCCGGTAGGGCGGAACCCCATCATGCGGGCGGTGGCGAGGGTGGAGCGGTAGTCGTCGAGGGGGGTCATCGGATGGCCCGAACGTGCTTGCACGAAACCACGTTGGGCTCAAAGAACCGCCCGTGCGCCCGACAGGCGAACTCGTGCCGCTCGCCGTCGTGGACGGAGAGGCAGCGGGTGGACGCGCACTCGACGTACAGAGAGCCGCCCGACAGGCCGGGGTTGAGGATGGTCGGCACGGAGGAAATCCCGCCGATGATGATCGACGCCTTCTCTTGCCCGTTGTCGCCAGAGCGGACGTACCGCGTGGACGGCTCGCCTTCGACCACGCCCGTGATCGAGTGGGGATAGCCGATCGGAATGTCGCCGCCTGCGAGTGGCGACTTGAGGCACGAGCCGCCGAACACGAGGGCGATGATGCCCAGGCTGGCGACAACAACTGCGGTGTCTTCGCTCATCTTCAATTCCTCTCCAAACCCCGGGCCGCGACTTATCGGCCCGCGCGACCCGGGGTTGCGGAAACTGGCCTCACGCGGGGTGCGGTTGGTCAGTTAATCCCGGCTGGGTGCCGGGGGTTCGTTGGTCTAAAACGGGAGGGGTTCCTCGTCGTCAGCGCCGAAATCGACGCCCTTCCCGGCGCCCTGGGTCTGGTCCCAGCCGCCGCCAGTAGCAGCGCCGCCGGACACGGGCCCGAAGGTCTCACATCGGAGTTCATCCTTCCAATTGCCCTCGGCGTCCTTGCTGCTGTCGATGCTGCAAGTGAGCGAGACGATCGAGCCCTCGACGGCGTTGGCCGCCTTTTCGCCCAGGAACGAGCCCCAGAGGACGACCACATCGGAGCGGGGGATCTTGCGGCCGTCGCGGATCACCTTGTAGGTCTCGACGACGAGCTTGAGCGGGGCCTTCTCCGACTTCGGATCCCAGCGGTGCTTGACGCGCCCGACGAGGGTGACGGAGTTGAGGCAGGGGAAATCAAGGTTACTCATCAGTTCGTCTCCTTCTGGAGCGCCCGACCACGGGCCACCTTGGCCGCGTGGTTTGGGTCGCTCTCGATCATCTTCTGGTATTCGGCGGCAGACGGCACAACGCCGTCGCTCCGCTCTCGACCGTAGGCGTGGACGTACAGGGCGCATTCCTGCGATCCGCAGTTCGCCGCGTCGTTCCGGTTCCCGCCCATGCATGTGATGCAGTGCATCTCAATCGCCTTCGCGCGGCTGTTTCCGTGGTCCGCGGCGAGCGCCATCGCGGGCCGCTTCCGGCGAATGCTGTTGGTGATCCCTTCGGCGTCCATCAGTTCGTCTCCTGGCGCGCGGCCCATTCAGCAGCCGCGTCAATCAAGTTCTGGAGTCCTTCGCGGGCGTGAAACGCCGTAAGCGCCCCCACCTTCTCGGACTCGTTGGGGGAAGTGGGGAGGTTGTAGTTCGCTTGCAGGTACGCCATCACGCCCGCCGCGTTCTTGCCGGTGATGCCGGCCTTCTTGACGAGCCCCGCGAGGGGGGACGGCTGGCGCCGCTGCTGCGGCTGGCTCATGCCCGGCCCGTTGCCGTCGTCGTCCGCCGTGCCGCAGACGCCCGCAACCGCCTCCAGCGAGTACCGGCGCATGTAGGTCAGCGACGACCCCACCGCGTGGTTGGCGTTGCCCTTGCTGGCGAGGGGGACGGCGAGCGTGCCGCAGTCGCGCTCCTCGCCGGGGCAGAGCAGCACCGTCGTCAGCGTCACGCAGCCGTCAGCGAACCCGGGCTGCTGCACGACGGCGATGCCCTCGGCGTTGAGGTGGGGCACGATGGCGTCGCGCAGCACATCGAGCGTGACGTACATGCTCTTGAAGTGGCCGTTCTTCGCGGCCTTCAGCGGGTTCTTCATGTTGAGTTGCGCGGCGCACAGGCGCTCCGCAAGCGTTCGGGAATCGGTCATTACTTCGCCCATCGTGGGGGGTTGATCTCGCTGGGGATGGTCGGCGGCGCCCACTCATCGGACGCGCGGGCTTCCGCCCACATCGCCCACGCCTTGCTAGCCATCTTGTCCCCGCGCTCGATGTACTCGGCTGACAGCCAAGTCAGGGCCGCGAAGTGCGGCGCCGTCGTGCAAATCCACAGTAGCCCAACGCGCGGCGTATCGGTAGACGCTTCGGCATCAAGCATCGATCGATAGCTGCACACCTGACCGGCGTATCCGCGGTTGTAGCAGGCACGCTCGATCGCGCTGGGCGACAGGTCGAACGTGGTCTTCGGGTCGATCACGAACTCGCCGGGGCTGGCGATGTCCAGGCGGGCTTTGCCTCGCACGCCGTAGTGGTCCGACACGACGCCAACCTCGCGCATCGCCATCGACCACGACGGGACCTCGGCGTCCAGCACGCGGAGCGCGGCATCGCGGCAGGCTTCGACCAGCGCCCGCTCGTCAGGCTCAATCGCAATCAAGCCAGCGGCTGCCATCTCGGCCCGCTCCTCCTTGCCCGCCTTCGACCGGCTGGACGAAGTGGGCGCGTCAACGTACCGGGCCGCGTAGCACTCGGGCTCCAGCAGCGCGCAGTGGATGGCAGTCCCCCGACGCATTGCAGGCGTCTCGGTCACGCTGCCGTTGAAGGCGTGCAGCGCGTGCATGGGGGAGGCGGTGACACAGCGGCCCACCGTGGACCACGACGGGAGCTTGTTCCACTCCTCGCTGCGGTACTCGGCTTCGGGCTGGCCTTCGTAGATTCCGGGTTCGGGGGTGTTCACTTCGTCTCCAGCAATTCGCGACCCTTGTCTGTGATGCCGTATCGCCTGTGCCGGATGCTCCCGACGCCGCGACTGATGAGTTGCCGGGACCACAGCGCCTCCATCGTTTCGCTTCGCACCCGCCAACCGTTGTCGCTGCGCAGGTATTCGTCTGAAAAGGACATCGGCTTTTCGATAGTCACGCCTGTGGCCATCAGCCGAAGGATCCTCAACTCGTAGCGGCCGAGCGTCACGCCCGCCCCGCAATCGCCGCATCAACAGCGGCCCGCAGCCCCCGCGCGTTGTCGTATCCCTGGCCGTTGAACTCGACAACGAACACGCCGCCGACCTCCTTGACCTCGTGCAGCGAGGACCACAACTGCGTCACGCGCTCCCGCTCCGGCCGGTCGAGGTTCGACCGCGCCCCGCTGGCGGCGATGAGCAGGCGCCACGCGGCCGTAAACTCGTCGCGCGCCTGCTGGAGCGACCACGAGGGCGCTGGGCCCACGGCGGGGATGCTCGGCGTCGTCTCGGCGGTGTGCCAGAGGGCGGCATCGCGTCGGCGTTCGGTGTTGGTGTAGGTCACCCCTGCTCCTTCGGCAGCCGCCAGCGACCGCGCATCTTCTGGGCGATTTCGGGAAAGGTAAGGGGGGCCGCGAACTCCATGTCGGTGTTGTCATTCCAGTTGATGCACGCCCATCGAGCGTCGTCGCTCATACCAAGCCAGCGCAGCAGCGGCCCGCTGACGCAGCGCGCTAACGAGTCAACCCCGGCGCCATCCGAGTCCACAAACGATCCGTCCGGGAACGAGTACTCGCGCCCCGCCCATTCGCCGCCGCCCATGACCTCGCACGCAACGCCGAGGCAGCAGTAGGCACCGTTGACCGCCAGCCCGTTCCCGTGAACCTGCCGGTACTCCCCCGACTCCAGCGCCTCCAGCCACTTCAGTCGGTTCGCGCGTACTTCGTCTTTGGTCAACTTGCTCATCGTCTCTCCCCATCGAGCAGCCTACGCCGCTCCTCTTTGTACAGGTCGCGCTGGGCGGCCCACGTTGCTGCATCCGCCGCGTTGCCGTGCGGCTTGATGCGGCGGTCCAGTTCTCGGATGCGGCGCTTGAGCCACATCAGGCGGTTGAGGGTGTCGATCTCGTCCATCACTCCCCCTTGCGAACGCGCTCGCGCTCGTCTTCGGCCAGCGCCTCGCGGCGGCTGACATCGTATGCCCTGAGTCGCGCGGCACGCTTGGCGGCCAACTCGGCGCCGTAAGCAACGTCTTCCTCGCGGTCCTCGCAGCAGTCGTCCTCGACGCCCTCGGTGCCGCAGTACACGCACTCGATAGCCTCGTCCTCGTCGCACTGGTCCGCGTCGCGGTGGTCCTCCATGCTCGCGCACGGCGTCTCGCACACGCCCGTAAGGCATCGGGTGGTGCAACCCCTCACGACTCATCTCCGAACCAGCGAGCGCGCCACTCGCTGACGTAGAACGACGATTCGCCGTCACAGGCGGGCCGCCGAATGGCAGCGATGGTGTCGAAGGTGTTCTTCCGGCCGACTTCGATGTAGGACCCGACGCATTCGGACAACTCATCAGCTTGGCAGACCGCCATCACCTTAGCGATGTAGTCGAGCCCGGCCGGCGACGAGTCGGAGTCGTTCGCTTCATTCCAAAAGATGTGCCCACCGAGGCACTGGCCGCTCCCGCCGAAGTCGAACTCCAACCACAGGGTCAGGAACACCCCGCGGTCCTTCTTGATCTCGCACCCGGTAACGCGGCCCAACTGCCAGACGAGCGCGCTCACGACACCACCCCCGCAACACGCCCACCGTCGTCAGTCTCGACCACGGTCGGCTTCGCCTTGTACTCGTCCAACCGAAGCGCGTCCCGCTCGACGGCGACGGCGTGCAGCATCTCGCGAACGAAGATGCCGAGGCCGTTCAGCCGCTCGGCAAGTTCAAGGAACCGGCTGGACGCAGCGTCAGAGACGCGCAGGTCGTAGGTGTACTTCTCGATTGCGTACAGGTTGCGAGAGAGGTCGCCGACCCGGAACGACAGCAGCATCGAACGGCGTTCGGACTCCGTGCGGCCCATGTCGTTTTCGATGGCCCAGGCGTCCTGCCAGTCGTCCGACTCGTGCGGGTCGAAGGGAAGGCCGGAGAGGCGGGCCGTGAGGCCGCGGAGGCGTTCGTCGTTCATCGTGTCCCCTTTCGCCGCCCCGTTGCGGCCAGTGATGGAACCCTAGCGGGGGGTGATTTGGAATGCAACAGTTGTGTAGTAGAAAGTTCCCGTGTACGTTGGGCCCATGAACAAAACACGCACCGTTGGTTCCCTCCTGTTGCAGACGCATCTCGCTAAGAGCGGGGCGTCCCGCGAATCTCTTTGCGACGCGATCGGCTGTTCCCCGCAGGCGGTCAGCTACTGGGTGAACGGCAAGCGCGTTCCGGGCATCGCGTCTGCGCTCGCCATCCAGCGGGCCACTGATGGCGATGTCCCCGTGGAGTCGTGGACGACGGAGGTGCGGGTCTAGTGTCCGGCTTCGTCCCGTTCGACAACGAGTTGGTCGATGCGCTTTGCCGGTCCAAGATGAGCAATGCGGAGTTCCGCACGTTCATGGCGATCGTCCGGCAGTCGGTTGGCTACGGTCGTGCGACCACGGCCGACTGGTGTTCCATGACACGCCTTGCCGCCGCGACCGGACTCCATCGGTCGAGGTGTCATGAGGCCGTCAAGGGCGTCAAAGCCAAGGGCATGGTCGAACTCGTAGCGGTGGGCAACCCGCATAGGCCTTCTGAGTACAGGCCTGTTCTGGACTCGGCGTTGTGGTCCCTCGACGCCATCGTTCCGGCGAAGCGGACCGATATCGTTCCGGCCAACCAGAACGATAAGGTTCCGGCGAAGCGGACTGATAAGGTTCCGGCCGACCGGACCACTCAAGAGACAAGGAAGAAACAAGAAAGCCAGAAGAGGCGCACGGGCGTCCGGCTGTATGCGTCTGACGACGATCTTGAGCGACTTGCTGCTGCGGCTCCGCTGGCGCCGAGCGCCCACTACGCCCCGCCGTCTTCGGAGCATATGGACCGTTTCGGGCCGTCTGATATCTGGGCTGCGTGCAACCGAGGGGGGTCGGTCCCGCCGGACCTGATGATTGACCTGTTGCGAATCGTGAACGCGAACGAGGCGCGGGTGTTCCACGCGCTCATCGCAGAGCCGCGGTTCAGGAACGCCGAGCGAAGGTTCTCCTACTTCATGAAGTGCTTTGACCCGAAGACGGGCGTCAAGACGGAAGAGTCCGGCGCGCGAAAGGTCCGGGCCGCCCCCTCCGTCAAAGCATGGCGCACCGATCGCGACTTCGGAGCCGATCGCATGCTCATCGTGAACCAACTCGTTCGCGCCGTCGTCGAGTCGATCCGCGTCAATGACGCCCCCGCCGACCTGCCCGCCCACGTTGAAGCCGAGTTGTCCCGCGAGCGCCCCGAGATGCGTCCGCCCGCTGCACTGATGCCCGAGGCTGTGACCTTCGTGCTGTCGCTGATTGAGAAGAGGACTGCGTGAGCGAGTTCACCCCCCCGGCAGACCCGACCGCAGAGCGGGCCGTTCTCGGCGCCGTGCTGCTCCGGCCCGATGCCTACGACGCTGCGTCTACTGCCGGCATCAACGCGCGTTCGTTCGCGGACCCGGCGCACGTTGCGATCTGGGACGCCTTTACGGCGGCTGTCCAGGCCGACGCGGAGCCGGACGTTGTCGCCGTCTCGTCGTGGCTGGACGAACGCAAGGTGCTGCAGTTGGCGGGCGGGTACAACTACGTCAGCAGCCTGCAGGGCGCCGTTCCCAGCATCACGAACCTCGACCACTACGTCGGGACCGTACTGGAGATGCACAAGCGGCGGCAGGTCATCGACGCGGCACAGGCTGCGATCCACATGGCGCGGGAGAACTCGACGGCGACCGCGGACCAACTCGCCGGGGCGATCCAGGCGGGGCTTGACGCCGTGGCTGGTGGCGACACCGTGCGAATGCAGACGCTGGCCGAAGCCGCGGAGGCTTCATACAACGCGCTGCAGACCCGCAGCGAAGAGGGCAAGGGGCTCCGCGGGCTGACTACTGGCTTCCGGAAGTTGGACCTGATGACGGGCGGCCTTCGCCGTACCGGGTTGACGGTGCTGGCGGGCGAGACAGGCTCCGGCAAGACGGCGCTTGCGTTCAACATCTTGCAGAACGCGATGACTTCGCCGGATGCGGCGGACGGGCACGCGCTGGTCTTCGGCTACGAGATGAGCAACGAGCAGGTTGTGGATCGTCAGCTCGCCTCCGATGCCCGCGTGGACGGCGCCCGGATCCGAGACGGCAACCTTGCAAACGACGATTGGGGCCCGCTGCTGCAGTCGGTCGAGCGGATGCAGGGGTGGGGCAGCCGCGTTGACCTGTACGACGACGGGGCCCAGACGGTGGAAGACATCGGCGCGATCGTGCGGGCGAAGAACCGGCGCAAGGACGTTCGGCTGGTGGTGGTGGATCACCTCCTGCTGATGCCGAATCAGGACGCGCACAAGGACCGGCCAGACCTCGACATCGCGCACCGAGCGGACTCGCTCAAGCGGTTGGCGTCTTCGACTCAGTGCGCCGTGCTGGCCCTGTCGCAGTTGAACGGCAACCTCGACAGCCGCATGAGTAAAGTTCCCGTGATGGGCGATCTATACGGCTCGCGCAAGGTGAAGCAGGCGGCCAGCGAGATCCTGATGCTGTTCCGCCCGGAGATGTACGACGGTGGGCAGCCGGAGTCCGAAGGGCTGGCGCAGGTCTACGTCCGCAAGGCCCGGTTCGGGGAGATGGGTGTAGCGCCGCTGCACTTCGCAAAGCAATTCGTGAGGTTTGAGGAGGGGGACGGACGATGACCGACAACAAGAGCAACGAGGTCCGAGCGATGACGAGCACGGGCAAAGACGACTGGTGTACGCCCACGGCTGTGCTGGCTGCACTGCACGCTGAGTTCGGGTTCACGCTCGATGCGGCGGCTTCGGCCCGTTCGCTGCCGGGCGTTCGGTGGTTCGGGTTCAGTGACGAAGAGGGCGATCTGCCGTTCATCGACGGCCTTGACTCGTTGCCGTGGACCGCGTGCCAAAACGATTACGAGTGCCAGGGTAAGCCGCTGGTCGCCTTCCTCAACCCGCCGTACAGCAAGGCGGCCGGTCGCGGCAAAGGCGTCTACGCATGGCACCAACGGGCGCTGGAGGCGTCGCGCAACGGCTGGACCGTGGTTGTCCTCTGCCCGCCGCATCCCGGCCGCAAGTGGATGCAGGAGTTCGGGACGAAGGCCGACGAGGTCCGCGTGCACAAGCGGCGGCTGGCGTTCGTGGACCCGGCGACGGGGAAGGCTGTGCGCGGCAACACCCAGGACTCGTGCGTGGTTGTGTACCGCCCTCATGTGCCGACCGATGGCTGGCCCGGTGGCCCGCGATGGTCGTGGATCGATGTGCCGCGATGAGCAGCAAGCAACGAGACGGAGCGGCCGGGACGGCTATGGTGCCGTACACGCCGGGACGCTGGTTTGGTGGCGGCCAATGACCTGCCCCCGCCGAGACAAGAAAGGCAACGTCTGCGGCGGCGAACTCGTCCGCGCCCTACCCCACATCGCCGGCCTACGTTGCGCGTCGTGCAACACGCTGCAGATGGGCTCTGCCCGCCCGTGCGTAACCCGCGTGCTGTTCCCGCTGACGCAGGGCGAGCGGTGCTCCCACTGCCGCCGCGGCCCGATGGTGCTTGCGGGCGATTGGCTGGTGTGTGAGTCTGGCTGTGGATCGCGGCAACTGGCCGCGTTGGATGATGGGGTTGAGAAATGACTGATATCGAGATTGAGCAGTTGCGCGCGCTCTGCCGCAACCTAGACGCCCTGCGCAATGTGGCGGCGAGCGGCAACCACCCAAGCGAGCCGATGGCCGGGACGGTGTCGAGCCTGTCCCAGACGATCGCCGACATGGTGTCGATCGCGCTTGACGCCCTCCAGCGGGAGCGGGGCGAGGTTGAGCGGTTGAGGGCGGCGCTGGAGCGGTTCGCGGACCCGTCGTGCTGGGTGCCGCTTGACGAGTCCGAGATGGATTCCCGCGGATGGCTGCCCGACGAGCGCGGCGACGTTGTATGGAACGGGCTGGAGAGTCCCGTGGGCGCGGCGATTGAGGCGCTGGAGGGGGCCGAGTCGTGAGCGGGCTGACGAAGGCGCAGCGCGCCCTTTGGGCGGAGGCGGCCGGCGACGTGCTCACCGACGACCCGCGCCACGTCGGCGGCGTCAAGCGCACGCTGGCGAAGCGCATCGTGAAGTTGTGCGACGCCCTCGACGCGGCGGAAGCGCGGGCGGAGAAGGCGGAGGCCCTCCTCCGCACCAGCAACGCCGAGGCGTCGCAGGCGGTCAACGCGATTGTGGCGGGGGTGGAGGCGAGGGCTGACGAGGAGGCGCGCTCGCTGATGGCCCGGCTGGAGGCGTCGCACGAGGCGCTGGCCGCGTTGTCCTACGGAACGGACCCTGCGGGTGGGCTGTGCTGGTGTACGCAGACGCCGCACGGCAAGCACTCGTCTCCGTGCCGGCTGGCGCGCGCCGCATTCGCCATGAGAGGCGACGACGGGGCGCGGACGACCGCGGACACCCCCGACACCGAGAAAGGGCCGGAGGCGGCGGCTGAGAACCCTTACCGCCCGGAATGGAGCACGACATGAGTGAGGACTGCAACTACTCGATGTGCGGCGCTGTTGGGTGCGTGAACTGCTACCCGCCTCCGACCATCCCGACTATTCACAAGGAGCCTATTCCGCGCGGCGTCGGATTCTCCGCTCCGATTCGCCGCGATGACGACCAGCCGATGGCGCTGGACTACGACGGGCGCAAGTACGTCTGCATCGACCCCGACGAGTGGGCGCGGGTGCAGGGGGCGGCGCGGCAGTGGTCCTTGCTGGTCCGTGCGCTGTCCCTGCGTGGGCCGACCGCCGAAGATGCGTCCCCGTTGACCAACGCTGTCACCCGGGCCGTTTATGCAAGTTCAGCAGAGGAGGCTGGCCGCGAGTTGTCCTACGCTAGAGGTCACGCCGCAGACGAAGCAACCGAGGCTGCACAGTGACCGCCGAATGGCGCCACCGCGCAATCGAGGCAGAGAAGGCGCTTGTGGTGATGGGCGAGAACTTGAAGGCGGCGCTGGGCAAGCTCGCGTCCCGCACAGCCTCGCTGCGGGAACTGCGCGAGTCGATGCACAGCGTGTGCGATGATTGCCGTGACGAGGGATGGGCCTCGGCGGTTGACGAGATGGAGGGCTGAGATGGGTGAGCAGAAGGTGCCGGTTGGGTATTCGGGGGCGAGCATCAGGGTGACCTGGGGCGCCGAGAGCGTGTTCACGTACAACTGGGTCGGCGACTCGTGGGGCGCGCTTGATGTGGAAGGGAGGTGTCCGCACGACCTCGTCCCCGGTGGTCGTTGGGAGAACTGCTACGCCTCGGGCGAGCCCTGGTTGCTGTCTGTCGAGTGGCTGACCCCCGAACCGGCAACCGCCGCCGCCGAACAACCCGACCCCACCCCGAGCGACGGCCCCGCCGTCTGGTCCCTGGTGATCCGCGACATGGCGGACCGGGACGCGATGGGCGCCGAGAGGTACGGAACGAGGCTGCAGCCGCACAACGGGCGGGATGCTCTGCGGGATGCTTACGAGGAGGCGCTGGACCTGTGCGTGTACATGCGGCAGGCGCTGTTTGAGAGGGATGGGCGATGAGTGGACCGACTTACATGACTGCGGCGGACTTGATTGAGGCGCTCCAGCGCGTTCCGCCGAACACGGCGATCGCGACCCCCGGCTACGAGGGCGGATGGGATCTCGTTGACGCCGTCCACTACACGCGGATGGGGCCGCATGAGGAGGATGGCCCCGGCCACTACGGCGCGCGCGAGGAAACGCACTGGTACAAGGGAGAAAGGTCCGGATTGCTGGTGGTTGCGCCCTACAAGGTTGACGGCCACGGCACCCCGTTTTCCGGCTGGGAGATTGGCGCGGAGGACGAGGATCCGAATGGGGATGGGCGATGAACGACGACATCAAGCCGGGCGACGCCGTGCGCCTGATGCCGGGATGGCGGGAGGGCAACGGCGAGTGGGTCGAACTGCTCGTCTGTGGCGTGGCAACGAGTCAGGGCGGTAGGAAGGCTGTGCTGCTCGGTGGGCAGTGGTTCGACTGGCCGTACACGGGGCAAGCCGCTCCGGTGTTCGCTCTCGATTGGGTTTCGTGGCATGCGGAGGTGGCGGAATGAACGACGCAGACGCGAAGGCGTTGGGGCTTAGGGCGCTGGCGGCGGGGTTTGAGTGGGCGGCGGGGTGCCTCGATGGCGCCGACGCCGTTCGTCTGCTAGTAAACGACGCGGGCCACTGGCTCTACTTTGAGTATTGGGGGGAGGCTGAATGGTACACGGGCCACGCCGCGAACTGCCTTCATCGAATGTGGCCCGACTTCCGCGACCCGGCGACGACGGGGGTGCTGACTGCACAGGTGCGGGCCATCCACCCGGACCGAGGAGTGACGCTCCAGCGGCACGCGCCGCCCCTGCTGGTGCTCGTTGACGGACCGGACAACAGCGAGCCGGACCCGGGCGAGTGGGAAGTGGTCATCTACTTCCGGTCCGGTTGCGGCATCGCAGGGTCGGGCCCCACCGAGGCCCATGCCCTCGTGGCCGCCCTGGAAGCGGCGAACGGGCGCGATGCGCTTGGTGGGAGGTAGGGGTGGGCTGGACGTACACGAAGGAACACGACCGGCAGACGGAGGGGCTGGGAAGCTGGGTAAGCCTCGACTGCCCCGCGTGCTGGGGGCCTGTGCCGTCCGCCTCGCCGCTGGGGTCTGGCATGTGCCCGCCGAGGTGCGGCACATGCGGATTGCGCGTCGCGGTCGAGGGCGCCTATCGCACAAAGACGGGCGCGTCGTCGGGGCATGTGGTTGCGCTGGACCCGCCGATGGAACACGAGGCGTATGGGTTGAAGCGGAGCGACTACCGGCACGCGCACGACTTCCACGACGCTGTGCGGGAAGCGATGGGCGAGCCGGTGGAGTATGGGTGGTAATGATGCCCCCGAACGAAGTGTCTACACATAGCCGCTTGGTGGCGACGAATTGGCGCAGGGCGCCGGGGTGGAGGTAGGGGTGGGCTGCGCGTACTGCTCTGAGCCGATGCCAGAGGGCAGGCGCGGCAAGTTCTGCTGCGATTGGTGCAGGGCCGAACAGGTCGCAGCGAACCGCGCCCCTCCACTCCCGGGCGGTGAGTGGATTGATGACCCGAATGAGAACCGCGCGCTCTGGTCCTGCGTCGGCCTGATGCGGAGAGGTTGCCCGAGGCGCAAGGCCGTCGAGTGGGCCAGCGGCAGGTACGCAGTGGACGAGGTGCGGTTGTGGGTCTTGCTGGACAAGCACGAGCCGACGGTGCGGAGAAGGATGGTGGGGGGATGAGCCCCTTAGTGTCCCCGCAACACCAAGCCCTTTGCGCGCCACCCTATCCCACCACGTTGCTACACTCTGCGACACGAGGAGCGAGTGATGGAATACGTTGACTGCAGTAACGATGAGACTCGCTGGGCCGACATGGAGCGCCGCTGGCGTGCGGCCGTCGAGGCGGGAGACACTGCCGGCATGCCGAACATGTTGGAGATGCGCCGGGCCGCCCTCGCTGTGTGCCGGCTTGTCCCGGGCGATGCTGGGCGGCTGACAGTGCGCGGTCCCGGGTTCGTCGTGCATGAGGCGGCTGAGATGTACCGACTTGTCGCGGAGCAGGTGGCGCGATGAGCCGCACGACACGACAGAAGAAGCGCCGCCCGTGGTCGAAGGAGATCAAGGAGCAGCGGAAGCAGTGGACGCGAAAGCTCCGCGCTCGCACCCGGCAGGCGATCCACCGCGGCGAGGACGGGCCCCGCTGGCGCAAGACCTGCGGTTGGATGACTTGGTGAACACATGAGCCACCCTGGACCCAGCAAGCAAACCCGCGAGCGCATGGACGAGGTGCGCGCCATCATCAAAGGTGAGGGCTGGTCTGATGCCGTGTCCTCCCACCTCTCCGAAGAGTGGGGCGTTGCGCGTCGGCAGGTTCGCCGTATTCGGCTGATGGCGCTCAAGGAGTTGAAGGCCGAGGCGGACGAGGACGCAGCCGAGGGCGTTGTAGCTCTTGAGTTCCTGGCGGACGTTGAGCGGCACACGCGGCGAGCGTCGGAGGACGGGGCGCACGGGCCGGTGTCGTCGCTGCTGAAGATCCGACAGACGGTGCTCGGTGTTGAGAAGGCGCCGCAAGAGCAGCAGCCGGTGTCGAGCGAGGACGAGGTTGCTGTGGTCGCGCTGGCGCTGTCGGAGGACGCGGAGTTCGCTGCTGCTGTGCGGGAGGCGATGCGGGAGCGGGGGGCGTGGGAAGGGTTTGTCAGTCCGGCGCAGCCGGATTAGCAGCAGAGGGCGAAGCCCGACGCGAGAGCAAAAGCCTATATTTGCTTAAGTCGTGCCAACTTCTCGCGTACCGCAACTAACCCCGCGGTATCGCTGCGTTCTTAGGCGCGACGGCGACTGTACCAAAAGACGCTACACTGTACCCTTGCGCGCTACAGTGTACCTGTATACGCTACACTCATGGATGACGATGGAGCGGCGGCGGAACCGCGGAAGACTCTGGTTCAGTGCGCGGGGGAGGTGTTGGCCGACTGGCGAACGCGGACTGTTAGCTCGCTGGCCGAAGAGTCGGGGTATTCGCGCTCGTCGCTGACGGCGTTGGAGAAGGGGCGACGGCACGATATGCGTGTCTCGTCGTTGGACGCAGTGTGCGCCGCTTACGGCGTTGAACTGCTGGACGTTCTGTACGAGGCGCAGCAGCGCCAGTACACGGAGGATGGGTGATGGACACACACGAAGAACTGGCCGCTGCGCTGGAGCGGTTGGTTTGCGCTCAGAGCGACTACCGCGATGCGGTTGATGGGATCCTGGACTACACGGGCCAGTTGTCGCGAGACGACTATGTGCGAGATGAGGCGGCCCGTCTGGACGAGGCGTCCCGCGAGTTCGCCGCCGCTGTCCGTCGAGCGTCCCCGTGCTACTGCGAGTGCGGGGGGTTGGGGTGACCGCCCGCCGAGTCGTGGCCGAAGGAGGAGCGATGAGCGAAGGTGGATGCCCCCACTGCCCAGGACCGCCGCACAAGATGTCGTGCGAATCGCCCGGTCGCGTGGTCCCGCCTGCTGTCGAGGCCGCGACCGAGGTGCTGACGGTGACGAGCGATGTGCCCGGGATGGGCGGGGAAGGAGGAGTGATGACTTGGAGCAACGAACCGCCGCCCGGATACGCAGAGTGGTCGGCGTGGAACGAGGCAGGGCGCAGCGCCCGACTCGGAGGCGAAGACCCGCCGAGCCCGCCCGGCCGGTTCCAAGACCTTGAACTGCTGCTGGTCTCGATTGGCGGCGACCGCCCCGAGTTGATGGACGTAGACGACCTGTCGTCCATCAACTGGAACCCGGAGGCCGACCGCTGGCACCCCATCCCCAAAGGGTGGGCCCAATGACCGTCCAAATCTGCGTCAAGCTCGTCGGCTGCGATGTCCCGCTGCGGTTCGTGTGCGAGAAGCGGTATGGGGCGGATGAGGTGCGGGAGTGGCTGAGGCCGCTGATCAACCCGAAACTGGCGCGCGTGCGGTTGCTCACCGCCGTCTCCCGCCCCGTCCTCGTGATGTCGCAGGTCCAGGCTATTTGGGTGGAGGTGGAGTGATGGCAGGTCGCAAGAAGCTGGTGAAGCCGAGCGAGGCCGTGCGCCGCCTTGAGCGCGAGCGAGACGCTGCGGTGCTCGATGCTAAGTCACAGGGCATGGCCGCTGATGTGTGGAGGGCGGCTGCCCTGTGTGCCGCGTCTGAGGTCGAGCGCCTTTGTGCGGAGTTGCGCGCGGCGACGCCCGGGCCGTGGTCCGATGATGAGGACGACGACCCCACCCCTTGACCCCCCGCCCACCAGCGGGCACAATTCCCCCGTCGCTACCCCTCTCCAGGCGACCGCGCGGCCGTGTCCCCCCATCCAGCCAGCGCACGAAGGGCTCCCGGTTTCGGCTGGGGGCCCTTCGTCGTTCTGGTTCCCAATCTCCCCGACATTCCACCAGGGGAATATGGCGGGGTTTAGGAAGGGTCGGACTCCCGCCTCTCGCTGAATGCGTGGCGCATGCGGTCGGCCACGCCCATCTCGTCGAGCACGCCATCCGCGTACCGGCCGAGGGCGGCGAGCATGTCGCGCGCTGGGTGCTGGGCGGTCGCCCACCCCCACTCCCCGGCCCGCAGGTCGCCACCAATGAGCACGCCGGACTCCATTGGCTCGTCCGCCTCCGGGCTGTGCAGGAACTCCTGCATGTGGTCGAAGGGCCCTAGACACGCCCTCAGCGAGTCCGCGATGAAGTGCGGCACAACCCGCCCGCCGTTCGTGTCCACTCGTTGGGAGCAGCGGGGGCAGACGGTTAGCGCGAGGTCCGCGGGAGGGGTTGGGCTGGATTGGTCGAGGTGGTCGGTCATCGCTTCTTTCCCTTCCTGCGACGCCTGCCGCCCCGTGGCCCCGGCGCACTGCGACGGCCGCTGCTGTACCCACCGCGCTTCTGGTCGAGGAAGGCGGCCTGTTCTTCGCCGGGGATGACGGGATCGCCGCACTTAGCCAACTCGGCAACCATGCGCTCAAGGGCCAGCCGGGACTCGTCAAAGCCTGTCGCCACATCGCGCAGCGGGGCGTTGATGCGCTCCAACTGAGCGGGCGTGATGAGTTCGGCCGACGCGACAGCATCGAGGGCGTCGCGCATGGCCCGCGCTGCGTTCCCGGTGTCGAGCACGAGGATACGGGGCGAACGCCAAAGGAGCGGGGCCAGCGGGTCGTTGTGGTCGGTCACGGTTCCTCCGTCGCGGGCGTAGGCCCAACTAGCACGAGCCCCATGTGCGGCCAGTCCATCGGGTGCGCGAACACCGTCCGGCCGATGTCGTCCACGCAGGACACCTCATCGCGGTACACGGCGACAACATCCACCCACGCGACGCCGTCCGGTCTCGGGCTGGGCGCCATGTACCTGCGCCCCTCGACCGGCCACCCGTCGGGCGTGGCCATCGTGGCCGAGTAGTAGTGGTGAACGATGGCGGTTTCGGTGTCGCCGTTGTGCTCGTCGTCGTCAGGGTACGCGCTCATTCGGGGGTTCCAAGGAACTCGGCCAAGAACGCCTCGCCCTTGCCGTAGCAGTCCACGTCTCCGGGTCCGACGTACTTGACGGCTTCGACCTTGAACACGCCGTGCGGGTCGAGCTCCTGCCCTTGGGCGACCGCGTGCGCCGACGAATCCAGCAGGTTCGACGGGCAGGTGTGCTCCTCGTAGAAGTACCGCTGGCCCTCGACTGTCACGCCTTCCGGGGGCGTGCTGTTGTCTGCCGGCCCCCACGCCATCCCGACCGCAACGAACCGCACGGGAGGCTCGGAGCCTTCGACGCGCAGCGCGACCATAATGGTGTGCTTGCGGCTGCGGGGGCCCGTCGCCGGGGACGATAGGACCAGCGGACCCGCGACCTCTCCGCAGACGCCCAACCCGCAGCCCCCGCAGAACCACGGCCCCCACCACCTGCCGTGCTCGCCGAGCAGGTGGTCGATGGCGCCAACGTCGCCGCCGCATTCGGGGCAGAGGATGATGGTCTTCGTCTCGGTGCGTGTGCTCATTCGGAACCTCCCACCAACCCCCGGCGCCGGCATTCGGCTAGGAGTTGGGCGTCTGTGGCGTCGGACAGTGGCTCCCGAATCGTCAGCGCGTAGTCCGTCACGCAGCCGGGCGCGTCCCACGAGCACGACGGGCTTTCGTCGCAGTCGATGAGGCCGGCATCGACAAGGGCGTAAATGGCCCGCTCGCGCCTGCCGTCGTAGACGTGGAGCACGTCCGGGTCGGCGGCGCGGACCTCGGCCAACAGGCGACGCTGTGCGGGGGTCATCGACCCACCCCCGGCGCAGCGCGGAGGGCCATCAGCAGCGCCTCCGCTTCGGTGTCGGCCCAATGGGTCCAGCCGTTCACCTCGTCGTTCTCGCAAGCCCACGACTCCATGCGCCCGCACCAGCGGAGGGAAGCGCGGGGAGCGTTGCGCCGCCGCCGCACAAGCCAAAGGACCCAGCCCAGGACGCGGGGGTCGGACAGGTCGGGAAGGATGGGGTCACCGTCGTCGGCTGCGATGCGGGCACTGTCTGTGTACTGCCACGGACCCACGCCCATGATTTGATAGAGCCCCGGCAGGTCTCCGAGCAATTCGGTCTCCCACGGCCACGCCCACCCATCGCAAGCAACCAACGCGCGTGCGGTCTCGATGGCGGCGGGGGTCATTGGGAGTCCCCCCGAACCAGCGCCAGCCCGCGCCGGACCAACTCGGTGAAAGTCTCGGGCTGCGCGTCCACCCACTCGTCCCACTCGCCCGACTCCAGGCGGACGGAGCGGTTACGACCCGCGCGCTGGTCCTCGGGGAGAGGGGGGCGGCCCTTCGGCGCCGGCCTGCTGTGGAAGACGTCAATAAGCACCTGCGGTTCGCACTCGTCGCTCATGGCGACAGCGAGCGCATCCTCACCGGTTCGCCCCCAGCCGACAACGGCGCTCCAGTCGCGGTTCGCGCTCCGCGTCGTGACAGTCAGTTGAGCCCCAATGCGCCGGAGGTGGCGGTCGTGGTCGTAGTCCAAGGCGTAGGCCGAGAGGTCCGGCCACTTCGTAACGAGGGCCTTGGCGAACGGGTCGGAGTGGAGCCACATCGCGCGAATGTTGGCAGCAACATCCGCAGCCGCTTCCAACTCGCCCGATTCGGCAAGCTCGCGGTGGAGGTTCTGGAGTTGCTGGCGGTCGGTGTTCATCTTCATCTCTCCTGCGGTCGCCCGCGGTTGGGGGTCTAGTTGATGTCGGCGCACAGCGCGGGCACTCGCCGCGTCTCGGGGTCCACCGAGAACGAGAGGAGCCCCACGGACGCTTGCGGGCGGACCCACGAACGCGCGAGCGATTCGGCAAACGCGGGGGTTCGCTTGTCCGCCGCGACGAGGACGAAGGACGTGTTCCCGAGATAGTCCGAGATGCGGACCTGCCAGACGTTGATGTGCTTGCTCATGGTGCTCTCCAGTGACCCGCTGTCCCTCAGCGGTGAAACCATCCTATTACTGTCCGACAGGAAGTACAAGCGAATGCTGAAAATAAGCACGACTCGCCCGGGTGCGGTATTGGTTGTGGGTGCGAATCAAGTGGGGGCGTGGCATAATTGGGGCATGAAGAAACTAACGGCGAGTCTCTACAGCGCGTTGCGCGAACGCGGTGAACGCGCCACCGACCCGTTTGAGAAGTACTGGAGCGGGGAGGCTGGCAAGGGTGGGATGAGCCCGGGTCAGCGTAGATTTCATACAGGCCAGTCGCGTAAGCGGGCCCTGCGTGCGGCCAATCAAGTGGGTAAAGCGCTAAAGTCGAGCGAGCCCGTCCTGACGCCGACAGGATGGCGCCCCATCGGCTCCCTGTCGGTCGGGGATGCTGTCATTGCCGGCGATGGCACATCGACCCAGGTTATCGGCGTCTACCCGCAGGGCGCGATCGACCTGTTCCGCCTGACGTTCGCTGACGGCTCCACATCGCTTGCATGTGCGAACCATCGGTGGTTGACGGCCTGCGGGCGGGAGAGGTTCGGCGCGAGCCGGGGCAACGAGCGATGGGTGGTGCGAACTACCGGTGAACTGCTGGAGCGCTGCGGCGAGTCGCCGAAGGGGCCGCAGCGAGCGGCGATGCCGGCTGTGCTCCCGGTCCAGTTCGCCCCCGCGCCCCTGCCGGTTGACCCTTACCTGCTCGGCGCGCTGCTGGGCGACGGCTCGCTGCAGAAGGGGGCCATCACCCTCTGCTGCCCTGACGTTGCTGTGATCGAACGTGCTAGCGCTGGCCTGCCACAGTCGGACGAGTTCGGGCCGCCGTGCAGCAAGGGCCTGACGTACCGGCTCCGGCGTCGGGCGCGCACCCATTGCGCGAAGGGCTACCCGCTGCCCACTGACACGATGGCGGCGCTCCGCGGTATGGGCATCGATGGCAAGCGCTCGTGGGAGAAGGCGATCCCCGCGCCGTACATGCTGGGCAGCGTCGAGCAGCGCACGGATCTACTCCGCGGTCTGATGGACACGGACGGGACCTGCACGAAGACAGGGTGCGCCACGTACACCAGCGTCAGCCTGGAATTGGCAGAGGGCGTGCGGGACCTCGTGCGATCACTCGGCGGCAAGGCCCGCGTCACGGAGCGTCAAACGCACTTCACGTACAAGGGCGTCAAGAAGCCGGGCCGTGTGTCGTTCCGCGTCCGAATCAGGCTGCAGGACATCAACCCGTTCCACCTGCCGCGCAAGGCCGCGCGCTGGTTCCCGCCGACGAGCACGACCCGCAATCGGGTGCTGCTGACCATCGAGCCTGCCGGCCGCGGGGACGCTACGTGCATCGCGGTCGCCCACCCGGATAGGACGTTTGTAACTCGCGACTATCTGGTGACGCACAACTCCGTAGCCGGGGCGTTTGAGGATTGGTGCCACGCCCTCGGCCGTCATCCGTTCCGCGAGGTGGCAGCGGCGCCAACGCACGGCGTGATCATCATCGGGATCGTCAGCGAGCACTGGAGTGTCATCAGCCGGAAGTTGCGGGAGGTCGAGCCGCGCAACGTGCTGCACCCGTCCTGCCAGTACATCGAGGGCAAGGGCTACACCTACCGGGGCCGCTCGATGGTTGCGCTCGCCAACGGTTCGACGATGACCCCGAAGTCAGGCAAACAGTCCGTGGTTGCGCTGGCGGGCTCCACCGTGTCGTGGCTGCACGCTGACGAGCCAATGCGGGCCAGCCATTGGGGCGAGGCCATGAGCCGCGTTGCCGTGAAGCAGGGGCCCGTCTGGTTGACGTTCACGCCGGTAGACGTTGGGCAGTCCTTGATCTGGCTCCGCCACAAGCTGGAACTCACGGACGGGCACGAGGCAGACCACGACCCCGGCTGGTCGCAGACCGTCATCCAACTCAACACCGAAGACTGCCCACACCGCACCGAGGAGGACATTCGCGAGCAGATGTCTGTCTATCTGGAGTGGGAGCGCGTGCAGCGCACTACAGGCGGCTGGGAGGGCATCAGCGGCGGGCGACGGCTGGCGAACTTCGACGGGCGGCAGACGTTCCCGTGGACTGGCTTCTCATCCCTCCCCGGGCTCCGCGGCTCCGACCTGCGCGTCGGCCTCGCTGGCGACCACGGCGAGCGAGCCGGTGCGGAATACTGGCTCCTGTACGTCTACACCCTCGCCCCCCGGCATGTGTGGGTGCTGGCCGAGTACGAGTCGCCCACGGCTACGACGGTCGAGCGCGATGCTTCGCACCTCAAGGAACTGCTCACGGCGAAGGGGCTCGCAGTGGGCGAGGTGGACCGGTGGACCGGCGACGTTAACAGCAGCGGCAAGGGGGACTCCCCAGGCGTCCGCGTCAACGAGTTGTTTGAGCGCGAGCTGGGCCTACGCTTCGGAACCATCGAGACGCCTAAGAAGGGCGCTGGGTCCGTCGAGTGGGGAACCCGCGTGCTGAACTACGCGCTGGGCGCCGACGCTCTGCACATCGAGGAGCGGTGTTCGGTCCTGCTGGAATGCGTGCGCCGCTGGGAGGGCACGAACATCGGCAACGACAAGGACCGGAAGCACGCGATCGACTCGCTGCGTTACGGGCCCGGCGAGGTGCTGGAGGACATCATGCCGGGGGTGGCGTTGCGGTTCCGGTCTTAGCCAGAACGACAAAGGCCCGCCGAAGCGGGCCCGTGTCTGGTTGGGCGGGGCGGGCTAGTCCGCGATGGTCTCGGCGTCGATGGGAATGATCTGGTTGTTGTTCGGCGTGCCGGGCGCGATGATCTTGACCTTGGCGCGGTAGGGTCGGCCGGGCAGGTTGGGGAGAGACGCGGACATAACAACCGCGATAACGGGGCCACCAGAGCAAGGCAGGGCGCCGGACGCGGGGCCGGCGGGGAAGGTGTAGCCGTAAGCGGAGAGGGGGTAGAGGGTGAACGCCTTGCCAATGGTGACGGCGAAGTGGCCGAAGTTTGCGACGGTGCCTGCGGTCATACTGCTCTCCGGTTGTGACCCGCTGTCCCTCAGCGGTGAACCAATAGTATTACTGTCCGGCGGGAAGCACAAGCAGAGAATCACACTTTCTTAAAGAAAGGCCGGAGGCCCGCATAGTTGCTAGGGTTGCGGGCATGACCACCGCCCGCATCTTCATCGACACCAACGCCCTTCGCGCGAACCGCAAGGACAACGGGTGCCGCCCGACCATCACGACCGACGCGGAGGATGGGCGACACCAGACGCACGCCGTCAGCATCCACGGGCCGGACGGTAGCGAGGTGGCGCGACTGGTCTACGAACCAGACGACCCGTGGTCGGGCACGGCAGAGGTTTGGGTCGAGGTGCTTGACGGCTCTACTGTCAAGTTCCGCTAATCGTTGACCGTCCGATTGTATGGTGCAAGTATCCGAAACGTGACCGGACGCATCGACGCCTGCTACGACCTTGAGTCTCTGCCCCCGCTGCCGGGAGGGACGGCCGACTACGCCCGCCGCTCTGAGGCTGCGCGGCGTGAGCGCCTGTTGTCGGGCGCGTGGCAGCAGGACTTGATCGAACGCATCTCTGCCCGATTCGGCGGCGACTCCGTGCGCCGTCGCGTCATGGGTACGCCCGCGCTGACGAGCAACCTTGCCGCGTCTATCGCCCGCCAGTTGTCCCGGCTCTACGACCGCGAGGGCACGGCGCAGCCCGTCGATGCCGCCGAGGGCGTCGCTGATGACTTCGTGGAGGCGATGTCACAGGCTGGCTTCTGGACGATGGGGCGACGGCTGCAGCGGTCTGTGAACATCGTTCGGGACGGGCTGCGGCGCGTCGATGTGGTCGGCCCCGAAGGCTCCCGCAAGTTGCGGCTGATGAACGTCCCGCTTTCGCAGTGCTATCTAGAAGGTGCGGCCGAGTGCCCGGAGGACGTTGTTGCGTTCGTCCATGCGCGGCCTCGCCACCTTGCAGGGCACAAGTCGGCGCCGTGGACCTGGGACATCTTCGACATCTCGGACCCGTCCAACCCCCAGCGGCGCGTGCTGCTGGCGAAGGAGTTGAAGGACGGCGAGTCCTGGCGGGACATGATCGGGCACGCCGACTACGACGTTACGGCCGAGGCGCTCGGACTGCCGGAGGGGTCGTCTAACGACGCACTGTCCGGCGCCGGGTACGTCTCCCGCTACGGCGAGGGGCAACGCCCGTTCATTCCGGTGTCCATGTACCGCGCAGAGCGTAGCGGCCAGATGACCACGCCCTACGAGGGGCGCGAGGTCGTCGAGGCTACCTACGAGTTCGGCGAGCTGTGGCACTTTTGGGACCACTCGATCTTCAACGCCTCGTGGCCCCAGCGGTACAGCCTCAACGCTGACCTCATGGGCGCGTCTGGCAGCCCTGCCGGCGACCTCCCCTCGGACTCGTTCAACAACGTTGAGACGGACCCGTCGAGCCTGCTGCAGTTCAAGAGCCGCGGGAACTCCCCGGCGCAGTTCGGGCAGTGGATGCCGGGCGGGGATCCGTCCTCGCTTCAGATGGCGATTCAGGAACGACAGGACGCGGTGCTCTCGGAGATGGGTGTTGCCGGTGGCGCCGAAGCGCGCGCATCTGGTCAGGCCCGCAGCGGCTTCGCGATCGAACTGGACCGCGCCACGGTGCGCGAGTCGCAGACGCGGCAGGAGCCGTCGTTCTCGATGGCGGACGCGGAACTGCTGGGCAAGGCCGCGGCGCTCGCCAACCGGGAGGCGCTTTACGGCGTGCTCCCTGAGTCGGCGTGGCAGGTCGCTTACGCCGGCTTGCCGCCCTCCCGCGAGGAGCGGGATTCGGTGCGCTCGCAGGTAGAGACGATGGGCGAGATGGGCGTTAAGCCTTCCCGCCCGTGGGTGGTTGCTCAGATCCTGGGCGTTGCACCGGACACCGCGAAGTCGCTGCTCCTGCAGTGGCAGCAGGACGAGCGTGAGGAACAGATGGCGGCGATCGCTTCGGGGATGCTCCCGCGCGGGCCGCAAGAGGGTGACGCATGAGCGACGAGACGGAAGATCCGAAGGTTCTTGGGCTGCGCAAGCAGGTCGAGGCACTCCGCGAGCAGAAGCGCGGCCTGTCCGCCGAACTCGACACCGCGAAGGCGAGCCTCGCCGCAACGACGAAGGAGCGTGACGCCCTCGCCAAGAAGGCAGCAGCGTTCGACGCCCACGCCGACGAGACGGCCGAACTTCGCAAGGAGCGAGATGCCGCGGTGTCCACGCTCACCTCGTTCAAGGCCAGCGCCAGCGCCCATCAGGCGATGCTGTCCGCTGACGGCGTGCGGGTCACGGACGAGGACGTTCGCGAGTTGACGCTGATGAAGTACAACAAGTACGCCGAGGCCGAGGGCGCGAAGGCGCAGGATTTCGGCGAGTGGTTCGGCGAGCAGTCTTCGGGCGCGATGTACAAGCCGTTTCAGTTGGCGACCGCCGCGCCGGTTGAGGCCCCGCCCGTTGGCGAGGCTGCCCCGCCTGCCGCCGCCCCTGACGCGCCCGCAGCGCCCCCCGCCCCGGTGCCCCGCGACCTGACCGCGCACGCCCCGCCGCCCAACGGTGGCCCGGTGTCGATCTGGAAGCGTCTCGCCGATAGCCCCGATGGGCTGCGTAAAGAGTTCGACATGGCAGCGCCGCTGCCGAAGTAGCGCCCGGCGTTCGCCTTTCCTTGACATTGCGTCGGGGATTGTGAACGCTAGCGATACACAACCCGGGCCCGCACCCGGGTCGCCGCCGTCAAGGGCGTAACAGCGGGCCACAACGATCCTTAGGAGGATTGACCGTGGCCAACACGACTTACGCTACCGATGGCGCGAACCTGCGCCTTGCCGAAGTGCCGACCGCACTTCTCCACCTGACCCTCGCTGACCGCGTTGATCTGTCGGCGCTCTGCGTTGACCTCGGTGACGCGGCCGGCTCCGGCTCCAGCGTCGGGCACGTTCCGAAGTTGACGCTGACCGACAACCTCACGGCGACCGCCGCCGAGGACACCGACATCTCGGCCACCTCGATCTCCTCGGGTCAGGTCCAGTTGACGGTCGCCCGGTACGCGCTGGTTCGGAAGTTCGCTGACCTGTTCGCCGGCACTGCCGGCCCCGGTCAGGCGGGCCCCGCGCTCATCGCCGCCGACGCCGCCGACGCCATCAGCCGCACCCGCTCGGGTCTGGTTGCCGGCACCTTCGGCTCGGCCAGCAACAACGTCGGCACCAGCGGCGTTGACCTGACGGTTAGCAACGTCTACTCGGCGATGTACCAGTTGATGCAGGATCTCAACCAGCCCCGCTTCGCCTGCGTGCTGGCCCCGGTGCAGTTCACGGACTTCATCGAGGACATGCGCGGCGAGTCCGGTCCCCAGCAGTGGGTCCCGGCGTCGCAGGCCATGCTCGGCGCCAAGGGCCCCGGGTTCGTCGGCGAGTGGAACGGCATCGAGATCTACACCTCGGCCGAAGTGGACACCGCGAATGCTGGTGCTGACCGTCAGGGCTGCATGTTCGCCGCTGGCGCCATCGGCTTCCGCGAGATGTCGCTGAACGGCATCCCGGGCATCGCCGGGGTCCCGGGCATCCCGGCCGGTCTGCGGGCCGCGATCGAGTTCGACCGCACCGGCACGGCCGCGCTGTCGTCCTACACCGTCCACTACTACCCCGCGTTCTCGGTCCTTGAGGCCGATCGCATGGTGTCGATCACGACCGACGCCTGATGAGTCGGGCGGGCGTCGGGGGTTGTCCTCGTCGCCCGCCCACATCGTCCCCCGGGTAGCAACCAAGGAGAGCCTAGATGGCTGTCAACAAGAACAAGCTGACGAGTGAGGGGTCCGTTGAAGCGGTGCGCCCGTCGCGTAAGGATCTGCCGGGCAACCGGGAGTTCCGCATGGTTCACTACCCGAACCACTGGAACTTTGACGCCGAGACTGGCGAGTTCCTCCCCGGGCTGAAGACGCAGAGCGCCACGCCCGGCTGCAACGGGATCCCGCAGAACGGGAACCTGACGAACATTCGCACGATGGTCGCAGAGCGCGGCGGCGTGTTCCTTGAGATCGGCGAGATGGGCCGGCGCCAGGGTCTCGGCGAGTACGCCGATTACGTTGAGTACGCGGTCAACGACGCTGGCCAGCGGCACTACCACACGCAGTGGACCGAGTTCGACCAGATCGGCAACCGGGTCTACCCCCGCCACGACGCAGACGGCGCGCGCGAGTTCGCCCGCTTCCTCGTCAAGTCGGGCGTGGTCCGTGGTCTGCATCCGCAGATCAAGGAGAAGTTGATCAACGACCAGTTGCGCGCCGTCAACGGCGTTCGCAACCGGCCGAACCGCGAGAAGGAAGCGCAGCGCCAGGACGACATTCTCTCGGCCATGCGCCAGGGCGTTCCGGTCTCGACCATCATCGCGGCCCGGGAGAACCCGACGCCCCCGAAGACGAAGCGCAAGCCCGGCCCGAAGGCGGCCACGGCATGAGCAAGCCCGACATGAACACCACAGCCGGCCGGGAGCGTGACGCGCGCACCCGGATCGACAACATGCAGAACCACCTCACCCGTCACGGAATGCGTGCGGGGGATGCCCAGAAGATCGCCGTTCGGGAGGCCCGCAAGGCTGACCGCAAGCGGAGCGAAAGCAAGTAACACCTTGCCCCCGCGGGGGCTGCCCTTCGGGGCTAGGAGCAGACATGGACAACAGGAACCGCCGACTCCCCCAGCCTCAGTGGAAGCGCCCCGTTCAAGCTGAGGGCATCGTCCTCGTCTCGCGGGCGACCAAGGACCAGTCCAACGCGGCTGACTTCATCGCCCCCGTCGATGTGACATCGGTGCTGATGGAGGACTTCCACGGCGCCGCTGGTGCGTCCATCCCGGCGCCCTTCGCTGTCGCCTCCACTGAGACGGGCGGAACTCCGGTCAAGGACTTCCTGAGCAACTCGTTTGCCGGCGCGCTCAAGCTCGCGGGTGACACGACCAGCGAGGCGCAGTCGGTCCGCGTGGACTTCGGTGACAACCTGATCATCAACTCCGGCGCCAATCCGGTGATGGAGGCGCGGATCAAGGTGCAGTTCAACAGCACCGACACCGAGTTCACCCCCGACGAGCGGCTCGTGGTCGGCCTCTGCGGCGCCTACAACGCGACGCTCGACAGCGTTGCCGCGCACGCATGGTTCCGCATCGAGGGTGCCAGCCTCAACCTGCTCATCGAGTCGGACGACGGCACCACGGACGATGACGACAACGACAGCGGCGTGGACATCGTGGACGACGAGTGGATCGTCCTCCGCATCGACGCCAGCGACCTCGCCACGGTTCGCTTCTACGCCAACGGTGCGCCCTGCGGCGAACTCGACGCGACGGACCTGAGCGGTGGGCTTCAGCCCATCGTCGCGTACCAGAAGGACGCGGGCGCCGAGGCTCAGGTCATCCTCGTGGACTACATCAAGGTGTGGGCGGACCGATAGGTCAACTGAGGAAGGGAGGCCAGAATGGCTATCACCACAGTGATCGGCGGCGACAGCATCAAGGCGGTCCTTCCGACCTTCGGGCTGACGACTGCCTACAAGACCGTGACCGACTGGATCACCGTCGAGAACGCGACGCGGTTCGACATCGGTTCGGATGACGTTGCGATCGGGATCGTGATCAAGGTCTCGTTCGACGGAGGCACCACGTTCAGCGGCGACATCGCGCTTGACGCTGGGTTCGGGGTCTACCCGATCGCCATCAACCGCGGGCAGACGCTGACGCTCGATGTGAAGTCCGCCAGCGGAACGCCGAACCTGGGCGGCGTCGCCTACACGGGCGCCTGATGCCGAGCCTCAAGGGCAAGGCTGGCGGGGCCGCAGAGGTCACCCCCTACACCGAGATCACCGTCGCGCGTACCGCGTCGTCTGGCACTCCGTCGAGTGTGCTGGACGGCGCGACGTTCGACGCTGGCCTGTTCAACGGGTTCGTTGTCGGCAACCCCGAAGGCCACTTCACGAGCGCGGTTGACGACGGCTCGACCCAGGATCTTGTGCTCGCACAGGATAACCTCGGTGACGGCGATTGGGGACAGGCGCAGGACCCAACGCAGAAGGGCGTGTTCCTGCGGTATCCCGATCTCATCGCGGGCGCCTTCTCGGCGGACGTTGCGTTTGAGATCGCGCCCAACGGCGGGAACTGGACCTTCGGCCTTGCCATCTTCGGCAAGGAGCCGACCTCCGCAACCGACATGCCCTACGCCTACAGCGGCTTCGGGCGTACCGGGTCGAGCACGCTGGTGGCCCCACGGGCGACGCTGTACGGCATCAACAGCAGCACCGAGTCCAGCACGGACGCGAACATCTCGTGCGGCGCTGGGCTGACGCTGACGGCGCACCTTGAGGTTGACGCTGACGGCAAGATCCACATGTCGTACACGCCGGACGGTGGCAGCAAGACCGAGCACGGCGCACCGAGCAACGACTACATCAACACGGTCGGCGGGCCCTTCTACGTCGCTGTCGTCGGCTACGCGAACCACGCGAGCGGCGAGACGTTCAAGGTGTCGTCGTTCAACCTGACGGCGAACAGCACTGCGCAGAGCAAGGGGATCCAAACCCTCGCGCTGCTCGACTTCACATCGCTCGGCTCGGCGGACTGGACGAGCGGCAGCGACGGCGATACGTTCGTGGTCAGCGGCAAGACGGTTGCCGTGGACAACATCGCCAACGCCACGACGATGGGCCCGAACGGAACGACCGGGGTTGTGATTGATCCGGCTGTCGGGGCGAGCGCCCTCGGCCCCGCGCAGTCGTGGCCGGGGTTCTTGCTCAAGGCCACGGAGTTCTGGAGCGACAGCACTGAGTGGCCGATGGCTGTCTTCGCTGTTGTCAAGTTCGCAGCCGGCGACCCTGGCGCGAACGGTGACTCGTCGGTTGGCGTCGGCTGGTCGAACGCCCTCATGGGTTCCGCCTCGTACACGACGGTTCATTGGGCGGGGCACGCGACGGCGGACGAGGTGTTTACCCGTCGTGGCTACTCGGGAGGTACGGCAGACGGTACGCACTACACGCTGACACCCGATTGGCTGGGCGTTGTCCCATCGCGGCAGACCATCGCCGCCTACGGCAACACGGGCAGCCCTGCGTCTGTGCCTGCTTCTGGCGACCGGATCGCGATGGGTGTGGCGTGGGGCCTTAGCGGCACCGTCGGTGAAATGCCCGGAACATTCCAGCTTGACGGCACCCAAGGGCTTTGGGTCGGCGCCGAGGCCATCACGGGAGCGTGGACGACGCCGCTTGTGATCGAATCCATCACCATCTATGGGGTTGTCTCGTGAACATCCGCGGCTCCGTGCTCGCCCATCTTGAGGCGTCTACCGGGCATCGCTGGGATCTGGACCTGCTTGCGGAGGCGGTCAAGGAGGCCGCGGTGCGCGAGGGCGCGAGTGCCGCGGGCGTTGCTAAGAAGATCCGCGACGCCCGCAACGGCGGGACGCTCGACCGGATCGAGGTTGGGGCAACCAGCACGAGCATTCGGCGTCGCTGATGGCTGACGTCCTCTACAGCGCACGGAGCCGCCTCCCCGTCTTCCTGACTCGCGCCCGCGACAACGCGATCGAGTTGGCTGTCTACGACGCAGCAGGCGACCTGTCAGCCCCCTCCTCGGGGACTGTGGACATCTACGACGCGGCCGGTACGAAGGTGGTGGACGGCGCGGCTGTTGTCGTGTCGGGGTCGAAGGCGACTTACACGGTGGCCGCTGCTGACGTTCCGGCAACCGCCTCGTTCTCGGGGCAGTGGCAGGTTCGCTGGTTGCTGACGATGGCGGACGGCGTGGCGCACACGTTCACCGAGTCTGCCTATCTCGTGCGGTGGCAGTTGAAGCCGCCCGCGTCTGAGGCTGATTTGACGGAGCGGCATCAGGAGATCGGTGACCTGATCGACTCGGGTGACGACCTGTCGCAGTTCCTGCGGGTGGCGTGGGAGCAGATCGTCCGCCGCTTGCTGCGGGACGGTCGCGCGCCTTCGTTGATCCTCGACTCGTTCGCGCTGCTGGACCTGCAGGTTTACCTCGCGCTGTCCATCATCTACGCAGACGCGGCGTCGAGCTTGAGCAACGCCGGCCGTTACGCGGACTTGTCGAAGGACTACACGGAGCGGTTTGAGCACGAGTGGTCCACGATCACATGGACCTATGACGCGGACGGCGACGGGCTGGCCGACCCTGACGAGCGCGGCGCCGCTGGTCAGCCGTCCCTGTGGCTCGCGCCTCCGAGGCTCTGACCCATGGGCGTTGCCACCAAGTCTCGGCGGGTCGTCTTCACGACGCTCAAGGGCCTGCTGTCGGGCGTCAGCGGCTCGACCTATCAGGACCGCATCGACATCAAGGCGGGACCGCAGGGTCGCGCTGCGTCGTACTTCGACCTGGGCCCGTTCTCGGACGAGGCGCTGCCGGAGTGGCGCGGACAGTCGGGGTCGAAGGTCGGGCAGACTTACGACACAGTGGCTACGTTCGCGTTCCGCTACAAGCCGCACGCCCGGGAGGAGTCCCGACTTGCTGCACGCGATGTGATCGACGATGTGCAGGAGGCGCTTGCTGTCGGCCTGTCGGGCGGCTCGCCCACGAACATCGAGTTTACGTTCCGCGGCTGCACGGAGTCCGTCAATGCGGAGTCGGAGTGGTTGTTCTTCGCCTGCCGGGTGCGCGCCCGTTGCCTGTTCGACCTGACAGCGTGACGCATGACGATCAAGGTCACATCTGAATCGAACCTCGACGCGGTGCTTGCGCGGCTTGCTGCCGTGCCCGCTGGTTTGGACAAGGTGATCGAGGAGGGGCTGGGCGAGGTCGCGATCGGGTTCATGGAAGACCTGACCGGCTTCGGTGCGAAGATCGAGGGCGGGAAGATCCGCCGTCAGTTGGCCTTCCCGGGCAATGGCATTTGGCCGGTGGGCGCGCGCTTCAAGCCAATCCGCCGTAACCGCTATGTGCCGCACGACGGCGCCAGCTCGTCGATCCCCTCGGGTGCCCAGGAGTCGGGCCGGTCGATCAATGCGTGGCGCATGCAACTAAAGGGCACCACGCTCAAGTTGATCAACAACGCCCGCGTGCGCCGCAAGCTCTACGCCCAGCACGCGCACAAGGTGGGCGATGCTCCCGGCACTGCGATCCGGCAAGCGGAGGCTGCGTGGGAAGACCGCACCGAGGAGGGCGCTAGGGCGATCGGCGCTGCCGTGGCGAAGATGATGCGGGGCCCGAATGGCTGACCCGGCGCCCATCGAGTACCAGCGCGACATCGGCGCCATGCTGGGCGTGAACCCTGGCGACCTGTCGCCGTCGCTGCACGCTCAGATCGGAAATGCGATTGACGATTTGATTGACGACTGGCGCGAGGAGTTGATCGAGGTCTGGCCTCGTGATACCGGCCACTCGTTCGTCATGTGGGAGAGCTTCCGAACAGGCTTCGTTGTCACGCTCCGCAACCCGGTCGAGTACGCGGGATACGTCCGCCCGCCCGGGGGCGCAGAGGGCGAGTCCTGGGACACGCTGCGGGAGTTTTTTGAGCGTGCAGCGCAGGCGCTTGTGGCGACCTTCGCCGCGCTCGTCCAGTCGGATCGGCGGGAGTCTCGCGGAGTGCGGACCGCTCAAATCTCGATGGGGTTCGACGCGCTGCGGTCTTCGGTCGTGGCCGCGCAGAGTTTGCAAGTGCTTGCAGGTAGCAAGCCTAGCCGGGATCTCTCGGTTTTTCGGGGTGTCAGCCGCGCCCTTCAACGTGTATCGTCAGCGCAGCGGGCCCGTGGTCGGGATCGCACGCGGACGCGAGTGAGGTAAGAACCCGATGACCACTTCGACTGTTGTGAAGACCAAGCGTGATGGAACGATCACCCTCGGCGAGAACGGGGCGTTTAGCGTCACGACCGGCGCCGATGTCGCCATGAAGAACGTGCTGGAGCTTGACTGCGAGGTCGGCGACTGGTCGATGTCCGTCAGCGGTCCGAGCGTCAACGTGTTCATGGACCGAGGCCAGTACGGCGCTACGCCCAAGGTTCGGTACGGTGACGACAACTCGATCACCGGCTCGTTCTCGGGGTACTACCTCGATGTCGGCGACGCTCTCGCGGCTGAGTCCGTCTTCGCTGACGCTGTGGTTCGCACTGCCGGCTCCGACATCGTGGCGAACTGGGAAAGCACGCTGGGCGCGTCCGCTGAAGTCCCGCTGTTCATGCTGCGGTACACGACGGACGACGGTACCGATGTGACGCACACCGTCCTGAACCACGTTCACCTGACGGCCGAGGTCAGTGAGGGCGACCCGAACACCGTGCGCTTCTCGTTCACGGCGTACCAGACGGTGCCCTCCCTCGTCCTCAAGACCACCTGATGCCGAAGCACTCCCGGCTGACTGCGTTCCGTGTCGAGCGGGCGCAGTTGCAGCGGAGGCGTGGGCCGGACTGCCGCACGCCTGATGGTGAGTGGGTGCCGAGGCTCAAGCGGCTTCGGTGGTTGAACGAGCAGATCGGGCCGGATCCCAAGCCTGCCCCTGACGAGGATGGTGAGGATGCAGAAGCGAGCGACTGAGCGGCGGATCCCGAACGGCTCCAAGTACTTCCAGGCAGGCGGGCGCTGGTTCCGGCATCCGCGCAGTTCGTGGCGGGGCAGGTTGGCGCTCTTGATCCAGCAGTCCGCCGTGTCGATCGCGAAGGAAGACCTCGCCCGGCTGCAGGCAAGCGTCGCCGGGACAGCGCAGGAGGGCGACGCGCCGCTCGACACCGATGTGGTGTTCCGGCTCGCGGCCTCCGAGTCTGCCGTCGCTGCCGTGATCGGCGTCTGCTGGGCAGACCTGTGGTGGGACCTTGAGACTGGCCGTCCTCAGGAGATGTCCGGCGCAGCCGACCTGCTTTCGTTTGGCGATCGGGTGCTCGACGAACTGAACGACTACGACGACGAGTTCACCGACGAGTGGGTCGCGTCAGTCGGCCAGACGCTTTACGGCAAGGTGCTCGGCCTTGAGATGCCGACCGAAGACGAGATCGCGGCGCAAGTGGGAAATGGCTTGAGCCCGGAGGTCACAGCAGTCTAGTAGCGTTCGACGCATGTGCTGCTCTGCTCCACGACCCCTGGGCTTGGTACGGACTCGACGAGGACCAGAAAGTGGAAGTGCTCGCATACCACCGGATCGCCACCGCCTCTCGCGCCCGCGGCTCGTCGTCTGCGGAGTTGACCGCAGAGGGCGCCCGCTGGGGCCTGATGCTGCCGGCGACCCTTGGCGCTATGGCTGAGCTGGATCTGGCGAAGTCGCCCCCGCCGAAGAACCAGGGCGCGAAGCCTGACGGCAAGGCGATGCTCGCGCAGAAGATGATCAAGCAGGGCACGGACCCTGAACTGGCGTGGGCTGCCGTTGGTGGTCGTCGTGGCTGAACGCATTGAGTTTGTCTTCAAGGGCGATGCCTCGGACCTGCGCGCCGCGCTTGGTGGCATCCAGCAGGACACCGCAGCGATCGCCTCGTCTACGCAGGGCGTGGCGAAGGACAGCAGCCTCGCGTTCGTCACGCTCGCGGCGAAGGTCAACCTCGCGGGCACCGCGATCAAGGGAGCAACGCGGGTCGTCAAGTCGATGGCCGCGCCGATCCAGATCGCAGCGAAGCGGATGCTTGATCTGTCAACCCGCCTCAACCAGTTTGCAAAGGACGCAAAGCAGTTTGGGACTACGGCAGAGGAGATCCAGAAACTTGACGGAGCCCTCGGCCTGCTGACGGACGGAAGCGTCAAGGCAACCAACGTCCTCAAGTTCATGGGGAAAAACCTCGCTGACGCTGCAGACGGGGCGGGGCCTGCAAAGGATGCGCTGGACAAGTTGGGCCTGTCCGCATCCGATCTCGTGGACCTCCCAGTGTCGGAGCAGTTGGCGCGCATCGCAGACGAGATGCCGAAACTCACCACGCAGTCGGAGCGCACGCAGGTCGCGATGGACCTGCTCGGCCGCGCTGGTTCGCGGATGCTGCCGGCGTTCACGGAGGGCGGGGACGCTCTGCGCGCCGCCACCGCTGAGATTGAGAAGGCGGGCATCATCAGCAACGAGGCGGCGCTGGCGGCCGAGTACCTTGAAGATTCGATGCTGCTGCTGGGCCAGCAGGTTGACGCGCTCAAGGACGGCTCCCTCGCCCCGCTGCTCCCGCTGCTTGCGCAGGTCACAGAGGCTTTCCGCATCTTCCTCGGCCAAGAGACCGACGGCGCAGGAGAGCGGGTCAGCGCTTTCGCGCAGGCTGTTGACGAGCAGTTGATCCCGGCGCTCGCCACGGTCTCGATCATGGCGAAGCAGTCGGCCGATGCCTTCGCGGTCCTTCTGCCGTTCCTTGAGGCAGGCTCCAGGGTGCTCGTCGGCGGCCTGACGCTGGCCGACCTTGACGACATATGGGAGGGGCTCAAGAAAGGCACCAAGGGGCTGGGCAACTTCAAGGATGCGACACGCGAGAACGTGATCGAGGTCGAGCAGATGATCCTCCGGCTTCGTGAGATGCGAGGGGAGATGGCTGGCGGCACGAGCGCGGCGGGCGGGTCAAGCGGCGGCGGCATCGCTGGCGTGGTGGCTGGGGATAAGACGGCCGCGCTGGACGCATTCGCAGAGGGCGACTTTGACGCGGACGGTCAAATGACCATGCAGGAGGCCGCGTCAAAGGTCGGCACCAGCATCGAGGGCGTCAGCGCGGGGGCGTCCCAGGCTGCGGCAGACGCGGCAGCGAAGGCGAGGGAGGAGTTTGAGAAGGCCATTGCGGAGGCGAAGGAGGCGGCGGCTGCGAAGGCGGAAGCCATCCGCTCCACCACCGCTGCTGTCGCAGACTCGATGCGCACATTGGCCCAACTCCAGTCCTCGATGATCGTGGACATCACCCGGGCGGCTACCGACGCGGAGATCGCGCAGACGAAGCGGGGTACAAAGGCCCGCAAAGAAGCCGTGCTCAAGGGCTTCCGCATGAACCAAGCGGCGGCCCTTGCCAGCGCCGGCATCAACACGGCCCTTGCTGTGACG
>Ga0222718_10000348_pt1 | contig 49798 bp, 64 predicted proteins | sample C33_27DmetaG_FD_165045 | JGI IMG/M metagenome (GOLD analysis project Ga0222718, IMG submission 165045) | Estuarine water microbial communities from San Francisco Bay, California, United States - C33_27D | ecosystem: Environmental > Aquatic > Marine > Unclassified | place: USA: California... | reverse complement strand
CTACAGCCGCCGTAGGCACGTTTACTACTGCTAACGCTACTACTGTCGATACTACAAACCTTGAGGTTACAAACCTGAAGGCAAAAGATGGTACGTCTGCTGGATCTATTGCTGACTCTACCGGAGTTGTAACGCTAGCTAGCTCTGTTTTAACCACTGCCGACATTAACGGCGGTACGGTTGATGGCGCAAATATTGGCGCAACAACAGCAGGAACGGGCAGATTTACTACCCTTAATGCTACAGGGAAAACTACATTTGACGCTGAAATTGAAGAGCAGCAGTATAGCTTAACAGGTACGGCAATCGACCCGTCCAATGGGACGATTCAGTACAAAACGCTGTCAGCAAATACTACGTTTACCGAGTCTTTGACAGACGGTGAGTTTGTCACGCTGATGATCGACGACGGCTCTGCTTACACAATTACATGGCCGACAACAACATGGGTTGGTGGTTCTGCTCCAACGCTAGAGACAACGGGTTATAACGTGATTGAGCTATGGCACGTTAATGGTGTGCTGTACGGCGCATTTGTGGGTGCGGCTTAATGCTTAGAAACAGGATGATAAGAGCGGCGATTCCAAAAGGATCGCCAATAAGCTTTGTCGATGCTACTGGGCAAGTCGTTAATGTTTCAAGCACTACTGGAACAATCACCGTATCAACAGATGATTTAATAGTAGCGTTTTCTCATGGAAAAATTGCAGATGAGATTGCTTTTTATTCTTTTGGAGGAACTTCGACCGTAGGCACTTTAAATGATTTTGCGACTCAGGGAACTACTGTTGGAGATGGCGGTAATGATTATTTAAACATTGCTTCTTCTGCGCCTATTAGTTCAGGCGGCACGTTAAACATGAGTGAAAATGGCGGTAGGGAGGCGGGATTCGGGCTTATAGCATTTGATGGAGGCGATAGCATTAGTTTCAGTGCTGGTACATCTGGAAGCATATCGGTTACAGACGTAACTACTGATGATGCAATAATAATTTACGAGACAACACAAGAATTTGGCACCTCAGTAGGAACTCTTCCTAGCACACCGTCTGGATATACATCTGCTTTTTCTCATCAATGGCAAGTAGGGCAAGGCGGGGCCAAACAAGGGTGGTCAACTCGGGTAAGTTATCAAACGGGATTGTCTGGAACGGTAAGCCATACAATACCATCTGGCAGTTGGGATTATATTGGCAGTTTAATCATAAGGGTGTATAGCGCATGACATATTTTGAATTTCCATACTGCAAAGTCACTAATGGCGTTGCAGTTGCTTGTACGTTAGATCAGATTAGGCAGGACAATCCAAACGTATCTTTTCCTGTTAGCCCGCCAGCATCTACGCTTGCTGAGTACGGCGTTTATCCATTAAATCACGACTCGCAAACTGTGTTTGATATTGTTGAGCGTGGCCCAATTGAGCAGCGAGATGGCGCTTGGTGGCAAACATATACAGGTAGAAATAAAACCTTTGAAGAAAAACGATTAACGATGGTGGTTACAATGCGACAGGCCCGCTTAGCACTGGCTGACCAAGGATACCTTTCAGTAGTAAGTGATGCCATTGCGTTAATTCCAGAGCCAGATAAAAGCAAAATTGAAATTGAGTGGGAGTATGCGTCAACGGTTGAGCGTACTTCTGCATGGGTTTCTACTCTTCAGCCTGCTTTGGGATTAAATGACGAACAAATGGATGCGTTATTTGATTTAGCTAAAACTCTTTAATAGTGGTAAGTGGTATGTTAGAAGAACATCGGCTAGATCGAATCGAACAAAAATTAGATAAATTATCCGAAACAGTTTCTCAAATTGCTCGTGTAGAAGAACAGTTATTATCAGTTTTTAAAAGACTAGATAGACATGAAAAAAGACTAGATGATCAAGAAGACGATATACGAGAAATGACAGAAGAGTTGATAATATATTCAAAATCTGTTAAAATGTCAGAAAGACTTTTTTGGATAATTATATCTTTAACCGCTACAACAATGGTTTATTTTATTAGATAAATGGAGTTACTATGAACAAGTTTGTACGATACATGATTCATGTTGGTGATGCAACAAGCCAACTTATCAATACGGCTGTATTGCTGTCTGATAATCCTAATGAGTCTGTTTCAGGACGAGCATATCGTTTGAACGACCAACAAGGATGGAAGCAGCTAGAAAAAACTTTAAACTTTATTTTTGCAGGCTGGCAGGAAGACCATTGTAAGCAATCATTTTTAAATGATGTTGCTCGTGCAAAGCAGCTTGTTAAAGAACAGGGGAAAGTAAAATGAAAAGGATTTTAGCGGCATTTAGTCTTTTATTTATTGTTGGATGTGCGTCAACCAACGAACTGTACTATGAGTCAGTTCAAAAGACCGCAGAAGCTAACGCACGGGCCGTGCAAGCTAAGTTTGATGCTTTGTCTAAGATTGCCTCTAGTGGTGACGGACAGGCCGCCAGTGCTGCTGTAATGGCCTTGGCACTCACAAGTACGCCTAATGCACAGCCTATTCCCCAGAAGTCTGAAGCTATTCAGTGGGCTTCTATTTTGGCTACGCCCGTTACGTCTTTGGGCATGATGTGGATGCAGGCTGACTCTGCAAAGACTATGGCACAATACAATGCTCAAGTAGATCTTGCGCGTGTTCAAGCTAATTCTGCGGATAACCAAGCCCTTTACGGAGCCTTTGTAAACGCTAATGCTATTACAGGCGATGTAGCTAACACAGGCTTGACTGCGTTAGATAATGTAGATTACACCCCCTTTATTGATGGTATGGTTACACTAGGCGCTACTGGAATGGGAAGCCTTGTTGATCTTGGTACAGCAGGCTTTGAGTCTAATGTTCAGCTAGGTACAGCAGGCATTAATGGTGTTGTAGATATGGGTACTGTCGGTGTCAATGGTCTTGTCGATGTAGCAAATACAGGCTATGACACTATTCTTACGTTAGGAGAGGGACAGAACCTTTTAATTAGTGAAATTTGGAATAAACCTCAAATTGTTTGTTCAGTATCTGCTGATGGCACAATAGTCTGTAACTAATATGTGGCAAGCACTTATCGCACCAATTTCAAACTTAGTAGGGGGTTATCTCAATAATAAACATGAGCAAGCCCAAGCAAAGCACCAAGCAAAACTACAAGTTATCCAGAATGATGCTGATTGGGAAACCAAAATGGCTGAAGCATCTGGCGCAAGTTGGAAAGACGAGTTTTGGACAATTGTACTCGCAGTTCCTTTGTTTTGTTTGGGGTGGAGTATTGTTGTTGACGATCCCGCTATTCTGGCTCGCGTATCTGACAGCTTTTCTGCTTTGGATACTTTGCCTGATTGGTATCAATACTTGTTGTTTTTGGCGGTAAGTGCAAGCTTTGGTATTCGTGGGGCTGATAAACTAATGAAACTAAGAAAGCACAATGACTCCTGAACAATTAGATGATTGGCGTATCGCCCCTAGAATACTAATACTTGGAATGACCTTTATGACCTATAGAGTCGTTGAATGGTTTATGACGCTACCTGATCCTAGTCCAGAACAAGCTGCTCTTGTATCTGTTATGACAGGGGCTTTAACAGGTGCTTTTGGTTTATTTTTAGGTAGAAGTGAAAAGCGTTGAAATATTTTACAGAAAAAGAATTAGCTTGTCAACACTGTGGTAAATATAAATTTGATGAAGAATTTTTAAAGGTTTTAAATAATATCAGGCATGAATGTAACTTTCCTTTTATTATTAGTTCTGGTTACAGGTGTATTGAACATCCTATAGAGGCTTCAAAGTCTCGTGCAGGGGCGCATACAAAAGGCTGTGCAGTCGATATAGCTGTAACAGGAGATAAAGCTTTAAAAATTCTTGAAGTTGCTTTAAAGCATAAAATTAAAAGAATAGGTATAAATCAAAAAGGTAAAGGACGTTTTATACATTTAGATATGGCAGATGATGAATTTCCTTCTCCTGCTATCTGGTCATATTGAGAGGAATATAAATGGCTACTAGAAAGCAAAAAACTAGAAAAGTTGCTCGACATAAAAAACCACAAAGGGTTCAAAAACAAGTTGGTGGTCTTCCTAATATTCAGCGGGACGAAGACGGCAATGTTTATGTTGTCGGGCCAGATGGCAGTCGGACACCTGTAAGCACTCCACAGGGGCCAGCAGGCGGTACTCAAACACCTGTAGATCCAGCAAGTCAGCCAAAACGCTATGATCCTGCTGATGCTGTTATAGCTAATACAACTAAGCCCGAACGCCCTACTATAGAAAAAGTAGAAGTTATTCCTTATGGGCAAGAAGAAGATCAACCAAAAGTAGATCTTGAAAAAGTTTTAGCTCCAAAAGAAGCCCCCAGAGCAGGCATAGAAGGCGAAGAAGAAATAGAAAGGCGTTATGAAAATAAGCCTGTAGGCGAAGATGAAAATAAGTCTTTAGGTCAAGAATTTGAAGAACCGCAGGAAAAAACTAAAGCGCCTTCTGCTATACGTAAAGCGGCTAGTCCAGCCCGACAAAGAAAAACATCTAGTCGTAGGCCTACAGCCAGTACACCTTCTAAATCAAGGGCTGCACAAAAAGGAAGCACAAAAACTACTCGTGGTGGGGAAACTACTCGTGGTGAACAAGCTTCCGAAGAAGACGGACTTACTATGGTGGGTGATGCGGCAATTGGAGAAGCTACAACTGCTGCCGCTCCTGAAACAGTAGAGGCTCAAACTTATGAAGCCGCTACTATTGCAGAAGAAGATGTTCCTCAAGCAGAAGCTGCTCAAGGTGAAGTTAGTGATGAGGCTATTGCTGAAGTAGAAGAAGCTACATTAACTGAAAGAGCGCAAGCAGCCGAAAGAGATCTTGAAGCTGAAGAAGCGGCTTTAGGAACTGCGGCAGAGTACGCTCTATCTTCAGAAGCTTTTGTAGATCCCGTTACAGGCGAAGTTGCTCAAGTAGCAGAAACCCCTGAAGCTGAAGCACAGCAGCGGGAAGCTATTACAGGCACCCCTGCTACAGATGGAACAGCTTCTCAAATTATTGATACAGTTGGCTATGAAGCTGCTCAGATGCGTACAGTTAAAGGTACGGCGGCTAAGGGTGCCGCAGCACAAATGCTTGCTCAAGTAGGAGAACTTCCAGAAGATCTAACAGCAACAATTGTAGAAGATCCTCAAAGCGTTGAAGCTCAAATTGATGACCAGCCCGTTGAAATTAAAGCGGCTGTAGCGGCTCTTCCAACTGAAGCTCTAGTGTCTTCACAAATGGAAACACTTCTGGCGGGCCTTGAAGATGGTGAGATTCCTGTTTGGGCTAGGCCAGCAGTAGATGCTATGACACAAAGAATGGCGCAGCGGGGGCTTAGTGCTTCTACGGTTGCTCGTGATGCTTTGTTTAATGCAATTATTCAAAGTGCTATGCCTATCGCTCAGTCAAATGCTCAAGCCCTTCAACAGCGATCTGCTCAAAATTTGTCTAATGAACAACAAGCTAATATTCAAACAGCTAACTTAGACGCACAGCGAAGACTACAAAACACGGCTAATCAGCAAACAGCTGCTTCTCAAACGGCTCAAATGGCCCAGCAAATGTCTGCAATGCAAAGTCAGTTTGCTCAAGATGCAATGATTACTTCTGCCGCGCAACAACAACAAACGCGAATGCAGAACCTTCAGAATCAACAGCAAGCGTCTATTCAGAATGTTCAAAACCAGCAGGCGATGAACGCCCAGAATCTTGGTAACGAACAGCAAATGGAGATGGCTAATCTTCAATATGAGTTCCAAACCAATGCTGCAAATATGTCTGCCGAAAATCAGGCTAGGCTTGTTGAAATGCAAACGGCGGCTGACTTCCTTTCTAAAAATGCTGGTTTTAAACAGCAGATGGAGTTGGCAAATCTAAGCAACGATCAGCAAATGAGGCTTGCAAATCTTACGGCTATGAATCAGGCATCTTCAGAGAATATGTCTGCCGCACAGCAAACAGAGCTTGCTAATCTAAATGCTCGTATGCAGACAAACCTTTTGGCTGGACAGATTGCTTCTAGTATGAATCTTGCACAGCTGAATGCTGATCAGCAACGAGCGGTTCAGAATGCGTCTATGACTGCCAACATGGATATGTCTAAGTTTAATGCTGAACAACAGGTAGCCTTAGCAAACAGTAAGTTTATGCAAACGATGGCGATGACAGACTTTAGCGCAAAGCAACAGGCAGCTATGCAAAATGCTACTGCGCTTGCGTCTTTAGATCTTGCAAATCTTGACACTCGTACACGCCTTGCGGCTCAGAATGCTCAAGCCTTTTTGCAAATGGATATGGCAAATTTAAGTAATGAACAGCAAGCAGCAGTGTTAAATGCTCAGATTCAACAACAAACATTATTGTCTAATCAATCTATGACAAACGCAGCGCGGCAGTTTAACGCTCAAAACGAAACACAGGTTGATCAGTTTAATGCTCAAATGGCTTCTCAAATAGAACAATTCAATGCTACTCAATTGAATACTATGTCGCAGTTTAATGCGTCTGAAGTAAATAGGCTTACTGCTGTTGATAAAGATGTGGCTGGTCGAATTAAAACTGCTGAAATTGGTGCAGCGGCTCAAGTAAGGTCAGCATCAATCAGTGCTAACGCACAGGTTACTGCCGCTAATATTAGAGCGGAGTCTGCAAAAGATATGCAGAATGCTGCACTTCAAGCACAGCGAGAAGAGTTTAATGCAAATATGTCATTTCAAATTGAGCAGTCTGCCGTTGAGTATGAGAGACAAACTAATCTTATGACTACGGCGGCCCAAAATGAAATGAACAAACTTAATGCACAACAAAACTTTCAGCTTACGGCTATGGAATATGAGTCTGAGTTGTTAGCTACTCGTGATGCGTCAGCATATGCTAGACAGTCATATGAAAATGATAAACAATTAAAAACTCAACTGCATGTTGCCGCTATTGGTAACGAAAGCTTTACAGATAAAAATAGTTTAAGTTCTTTAGGTAGCTTTATAGACGGTCTAGGATTAGGAGGCTAATAATGGGATTTTTCTCAAAGATTGTTAAAGGCGTAAAAAAGGTCTTCAAAAAAATTGGTAAGACCGTTAAAAGCGTTTTTAAGAAAGTCGGTAAATTTATGAACAAGATTGGTATTGTTGGTCAGATTGGTTTAGCACTAATTGCACCTTACGCCATGCCACTGCTAGGATCACTGGCGACAAGTATGATGGGCACGACACTAGGCGGTGTCGGTGGTGCCATCGTAAAAGGCGCTGGGCAGTTTCTTAATGCTGCTGTAAAAGTAGGTACTCGTGTAGGCCAAGCATTTAAATCAGTAACTGAAGCAGTAACAGGCACAATTAAAAATGTTGTTGGTGCTACCCTTGAGAAAGCTGGACTTGGAAATGCTGTAAAAGGTATTACTGGCTGGGACGTATCGGGCATGAACTTTAAAGATGCTTTTTCAAAGTCTGGAGAACTTTGGAGTAGTGCAGGAGATAGTCTTTCACAAGTCTTTTCTAAATCTACATTTGATACCAGCATGAATAAATTTGGTCTTCAAAAAAGTATTGCAGAAGGAATTCAAAGAACTGGAGCTTTAGAGCTTGATCCCGGTCAAGTTACATATGATCCCATTACTGGTGAAACTGCAATTGCTGGTGTTGAACCACTAGATGTAAACAAAGCTATTGGTCTGGGTGAACCTTCAAAAGCAGTTGCTATAGGCGACCTTCCTTTGGGTATGGATGAAGCAATATTAAATGTTGGAGGAACCGAAAGTACATTCCAAATGCCATCATTGCTAAGACCTACAGATAGTATTGAAGGTGCGCTGTATGACACTGCACAAAACTATAAAGGCTTTTTGCCGGGAGAGCAGTCCATGCAGTTAGCCAAGCAAGTAAGCGGCTCAACAGTTCAAACAGCGGCAGAGGCTACTGTTTTTGATAAAGCAAAAACAGCCTTGGCAGAAGCAGGGATGCCCACAACCTTAATGGAGACAGCACAATATATGGCAGCATCAGATGTTGAATATGATATGCCGCAAGGTGGAGTAGATTATGTAGACTATAGCGCCTTACAAACCTCTCCAATCTATCCTGCTTCTGAAGGTTTGCAGTATGCTAATATGCTTCGTCCAGATTCTTTTGATGCACCTAGTCTTGTAGATTCAATTATGAATAAAGACTACAAATCAATTTACACAAACAGTGCTGGAAAATCGGGATATTACTTTGGCTTCCCATCTTTGGTGGCTACAATGACTCAAAATGCACAGGAGATGTTGTACGAATATGAATAAAGATATTTTAGATATTAACCTTCAAGGTAAATTCCCTATGCCGGGACAGGCCTTGACGGTTGATCCAGACAATCCTATGCCCCACGATAGGCCTCCCCGTTATACAAACTTGCATGAGGCGTTTCAGCAAATTTTTGAAAAAACAATTGAAGACGAAAACTACACTAATGTTATTTCGTTGATGGCGCAAGGCTTCCCTCTTATGGAAATCGTGCAGACCACCTTGTTTAGCGGGTTTTTTGAAGGTGCTTGGAACTATAGCTTGATGCTGCTGTTGATTGAGCCAACAACTTATTTGTTCCTTGCTCTTGCTGAACGTGCTGGTATTGATCCTGTGTTCTTTAGGGATGATGTAGAAGATGACCTAGACGAAGAAGAAATTCTAGGTGTTTCTTTTGAGCAAGAAAAAATAGAAAAACTTCAAACTCAATTTGAACAGAATCAAAAGCCTCACCCCGCCGTTACAGACAAGATGGTTGCAATGCTAAAGTCTTTACCGATTGAACAGAAAGATAGTTTGATGGCACGACAAGAGCAAAGTGAAGAACAAGTAGAAGAAGAAAATCCACAGGCTAGTTTAATGGCCCAACAAGGTGTTTGACAATGGCAGAATTTGACGACATTTTTAATCCAAATCAATCTGTTGAAAGCTTAGGGCAGTCCCTGCTTTCTAATGCACGGCAAAATAGACAGCGGCGTAGTGGCCCCAGCAATAAAGATATTTTAAAGTTTGTTGGCGCTCGTCTTGCTGGACATTTTGTTGGCGATTATATGCGAAGCTCAATGGATCAAAAACTAAATGAGCATATGAATAAAAGCTCAGAACTCAGTAGGCGGGCTATCTATAAAGCTTCTGTCGAAGATTCTAATAGGGTTTTAGAACTTGAAAGGGCAGGCAAGCAGCACGCTGCTGGAGTACGCGGTTACTTATACGATGAGCTAGTACAAAGAAATAAAGCACAACTTACTACACAGCTTGGGGGCGAAGCATCACTAAAAAGCCCTGCACACCTAGAACAAATATCTAGGGAGTTGGCAGATAATGCAATTGATGATTATGAAAAAAGTTTTAATGCTCGTGTAGCATCAGCCAGAAAAGTTAATCAAGCCTCTGGTGGAGATCCGCTTGCTTATTATAATGAAGTTCGTAAAAACGCAGCGGCAGATCAAGGCCTGTTGGCACAGCTTGCTCGCAGAGCTACAACAGTTTTTAGAAATCGTGATGATGAAGATTATGATAATGCCTTGTATAACAGCGCAACGTCAAATAGGCTTTATCAAGTTTCAGAAGAGTATAGAAATAATTTTGATAAGACATATTCAGAAACTGGAAGTGCTCTATCGGCATCTGTTGTTTCTAAATACTTAGAAGAAAATAAAGATAAGATTAGAAGCTTGGCTTTAAATACAGAAATAAAAAGTTTAGACATAAACGGTGATGGAAACAGGCAAGACTTTTTAATTACTAAATCGCCTGATGGTAGTCCTTATGAAATTGTAGATCTCAAATCATCTGGTCTTATCTCTGAAGAATCTTTGAGTAGGTTTTCAACTAGGATGAGTTCTACTCAAGCAGAAGACTATTTTATTAGCACTTATCAGTCAATAGATGAAGAGCTAAGAGGAAAGATTGATGATGCAATGGTTATGCCAGAAGGCGCTAGTGATGCCGTAAAAAAAGCAAATCGAAAAAACATGGCAACCGCTATCGCGCAAACAGAAGAAAAAATATCCAGCGCCTATGAAGCTGTTGGATTTTCTGAAACGCGAAGGCGCTCTATCGCTGCTCGTGCAGTTGCGATGGATTTTGAAAGAAATGGTAGAGCCGATTTTGTTAAAACTGGAAAAGAGCTAGGCGATAATCCCTTTCTTACTTGGCCTGCTATTGTAGAAGAATATGGTGGAGATGTAGACGATGTTCCAAGATCTGTTGCTAGAGTTGCTTTAGATAGAATAGATACATATATATCAAATCTTCCAGACACAACTACTCCTAGAAGGATAGAAGAGTTAAGAGAATTTGCAAACAAGCATGATCTTTTTAATGATCTTGAATATCCGCAAGGCGGTAGTGTTTATGACAAACTAACGCAAGCAAAAACAAACGCTGATTTAAAGGCTGCGTTTAAAGCTGCACGAATAACAAACCCCTCGCTAACATTAGAAGAATTTACTCGCGTAAATGAAAAAGCATACACATATGAGAATATGGTTCCCAGAGGCACTTTTGAAAGGGTTAATTAATGTATAAGTCAAAAACATACGAAGACTATTACAAAAGCTTAGAGTCTCCAATTCAAAAAGAAGAAACGCAAAAAGAGCAGTACAGTTTTGCTTTGCCTTCTTCTGGGAATCTTAGGATAGAGGGGGATCGCCCAGACTATACCGTTACTGATTTTAGGAGTGATCCAACGACAATTAAAAATTTTGAAACTGTCATGGATTATTTGTCTGGTAATTCTAGCTTTTTAAATTCTTTAGATCTAGCTATAAACAGATCAGACAATGATCCTGTAGAATTTTTGCGAGATGATCAAGCCCGTATTTTTTCTACTATTAATAAAGCAATGGCTTTAAAGGATGCGCCTGAAGAAGTTAAGCAGGCATATCAAGAGTTACGACAAAACTTTGATCGTTCCGAAGTTTATGGTTTGGGTGAACAACTGAATAGAATTAAAGACTATGGAACTGATATACTTTTTAATTACGAAAACGCTGCATATGCTGGTGCGGCCCTTGTGGGTGGTGCTGCTAGTGGCGGTACAGGAGCACTAGCTGCGTTGGGTGCAAGAGCCGCGAGTTCTAAAGCAGCGGCACAGGCACTTAAACTTGCTACAAAAGCTAAACCAATTGCGGAAAGCGTTGGAGATGCGGCAGAGGCAACATCTAAATTTTTAAAATCTCCGACAGGTCTAGGTACTTATAGTGCAGGCTATGGCGGTGCTTCTGATTTAGCCCTTCAAAATCTAGAACTTGAGATAGGGGTTAGAGAAGACTTTGATCCACTACAAACTGCTTCAGCTACTGTCATCAGTGGCCTGTTTGGTTATGGTTTAGGTAAAGGTATTTCAAAGCTTGGCACTAAAAGACAAGTTGAAGATTTAGATATTGATCCACCTACTACAGAACAACCTGTTCAGTTGACGCTTGACTTTGAAACTGGCCCAACAACGGTGGCTGTAAACTCTATTGATGAAGTTGCAGAACTTTCAGATGAAGAGTTCCTGCGTCAAGAAATGCTAAAAATTCTAGACGGTACAATAAATGATATTGATGAGGTTTTTCCTGATCCCGAAGAAGAATTTAGAAGGGGCATGGAAGAGCTTCTAGGAGGTCTTGTAGACGACCTAGATGGGATAATTTCAGAAAAGGGTACTGATCTACAACCAGAAGATGTCCTTGCTGTAGAGGGCTTAGAGGAGCTTGTACGCCGTGTTGGTGGTGGACAAGAAACTTACGAGGCTATGGTAGACGCAGCACTTGCAGCGGCCCATTCTGGAAAAGAACAAAAAGTAATTCAAAGTGATTTATTGTTTCGTTTACACAAAGGCCTAAGCACTTTTACATCTAGTCAGATGTTCGGAAAGGCAGGAGGGTTTTTGTCGCCTTATACTGAAATATCTCCTACTGCAAAACTTTTACAGGAAAAAACCAGCAATGAGTTTGCCTTAGAGTGGCGGCTAACAGGTGGTCAAAGGACAGTTCAAGAAGATTTTGCTGAAGCCCAGAGAAATATTACTGGTTCTTTTTTTGAAGAATATATAAAAGCTATTCTGCCTATTGCAAACAACCGCTTTAATGTTGGCTTGGAAGATGAGATCAATGATGCGCTTTCTCTTGCGCTGCGTGGTCAAGGATCATCAGGTCAAAAATATAGTAAAGCTGTAAACCATACAGCAATGAACATTAAAAAAGTTTATCAGGTTGCAGGAGAGCTTCTTCAGCGCGAGGGATTTATTTCTACACCTATTGAGAATTATGTACCTCGACAGTGGAAACGCTCTGCAATTGAAAACAATAAAGAAAGATTTGCCCAGCTTCTTGTTGAGTCTGGAGAAGCTAAAGACTTAGCTTCAGCCATGAAGATTATTGATGGCCCAGAGCTAAACGGTATTGGCGGTATGTTGGATAAAAATAACCAAATGTACAGCGGCTCTCGTGATTATTTCTTTAGTTCTAATCGAACATTTAAAAATATCACTGACGATGCAATGTTTGAAGAGTTTTTAAACAATGATGTTCAACAAACATTTTTTAATTACATGACTCAGGCAGGCATGGCGCTTGCTAAGAAAAGAGTTTTTGGAGTTAGAAACGCACAAGAATTTGAATCAAAATGGATAAATCAAATTCGCAGAGAAGCACAGTCAGGTGGCGCTTCTTTAAGTGATAAAGATTTAAAACGCTTTAGAGACTTGTACGCCAACCTCACTGGAGAAGGTGTTGGAGGTGCGGGACAAATTAATCAAGGTATTCAGCTTGCTCAAAGAATGGCCCTGCTTCCTTTGGCAACAGTATCTAGTTTAACAGAGATTCTGCTGAACTTTGGTGTTGCAGGAGGCTCAACTATAGATGGCTTTAAAGCAGCTTGGAATATCTCTAATGCTAAAGCAAAAGCAGACGTAGATCGTTTCCTAAATGCCCATAAAACAGGTATAAAAACAATTACAGAAGACTCCCACAAAAAACTTATTGATGATTTTGGTCTTACGCCAGAAGAAGCATGGCATGAAATGCAGCAGTTTGGCTTGATTATGGAACAGCAACTAGAGTCTATGGCTGATCGCCTTGCTGGTGATATGGTTGAAGGTACAATGCAAAAAGCCAGCAATAAATTTTTTAGAGTTACTATGCTAGACCAGTGGACAAAGTTTGTTCAGAATGTTTCGTTTCAAACTGGTAAGCGATACCTTGCAAAAACAATAGATGAGGTGGCGGCTCATGGTGCTGCTCCTATGACGCGAAGAATGCAAAGTAAACTTGATGACCTTGCTGAGTTTGGTATTGATGTTGAAAAAGCAAAGGCATGGTCAGCGGCTGGAAAGAGCAGGAACGATCCTTTCTATACTGAACTACTACAGGGCGCTGCTCGTTACACAAACCAAATTATTCTACAACCTACAAGAATGTCGGGCCTCAAGCCTCGCGCACATAATACACCTCTAGGCAGTCTTGCTTATCAGCTTATGGGCTATCCCACAGCTTTCTCTAATAACATTTTAAAGCGTGGGGCAAAGCGCTTTGTGCGTGATAAAGAAATGGCGGCTGAAAAATTAGTACCTACTGCGCTGCTTATGACTGCTGTGGCAGGGGCCACCAACTACGCAAGAACTCGTGGCGAGGGTTTTGAAGATAAAGATCCAATTCAGATTGGATATGAGTCGTTAGCCCGATGGGGCGGTAATGGAATTATTGCAGATCAAATCTATAGAGCAAAAAATAATGTTGAATATCTAGGGACTCCCGGCCTTGCTGTTGGTATGTTTGGGCCTACAGTAAGTGATACTGCTGCGATATTTGGATATAGAAAGCCTTTGAGAACGCTTGGCACTAAAGTACCTTTTTATGGCTTAGGTCAGCCTGTATTGGGCAAAGAAACTATGACAGAGTATCGTGAAACTTTGGGTGATATAGACACAGCAATAAAGGAGGCCGTGGTTCCAAAAACTAAAAAGGCTAATTTTGCAAAGGGTGGGGAAGTCTCTGTACCCCAAGCACCTAAAGAACCTGATGAGCGTGTAGATAAAATGACAGGGCTTCCTTATGATGAACAGGCTGGCACAGCTTTTCAAGATGAAGAAGAACGAAGTCTTTTGGCGAGGATTACATAATGAATTTTATTGCTACAGCACTTGCTCGCCACATGGCAAAGCAAAGCGGAGATCTTTTTGACTCTAGCAAGCTTGCTAATCTTTTGGAGGAGCCAGTAAATACTGTTGTTGAAAAGCATCTTTTAGACGATGCTGACAGTCAAGAATATCTTGTTCGTATGGGCAAGGCAATGATTGATAATGAAGGCGATAAATTTGAATCAGATATGTTTATTGATCCTGATGATGCAATATTTTTAGACTTTGAAAATACTTTGTTTAACGCTAGTGATAGTCCATTAGCTGCGGCATATCATAATTTAAATTATTACAAGCTTGCGGATGATAAAGCAAAAGATGTAGAGTTAGCCGACAGCGATAATATTTTTGTAGAGTATTATAAAGGTCGTGTTGGTCGTGGCCCCGGTTCGCAACTTATTACAGAAGAGGCCAAGCAGGGTGTTGCAGAGCAGACAGTCAAAAGTTTAAAAGCAAATAAAAAGTATAGCAGTTTATTTGAAGAGGCTCCACCACAAAAGCTAGGGATTGAGCAGGAAATTGCTGCGATTGAAAATAGAGATGTGGCTCTAGAAAAATTTCTTTCTGGTTCTCAGGAAACTAATCCTATTTTTAGGGCTGTGGGCAGTGGGGCTGATTTTGAATTTGATACAAGGTTTTTTAATCCTAACGAAATTGGAGTCCATGCAGGCACAGAAGGCCAAGCTAACTTTTTAGCAACCGCAAAATTATTTGGCGAGGGAGCCAAGGCCGACATTGTTTCTAACATTGCTGAAACAGGGATCAAAAGAACGGCGGGTGATACTAAAGACAGGGTTGTAAATAAAGTTGTAGACAAAGAAGATGTTTTAAAAATTTATACTTTGTTTGATGAGTATATTACAAAGCTAAAGTCTGGGATGGATGAAGATTCTATTTGGAATAGTATGCCTGAGACAACACCAGAGCAGAGAGGTGCTGTACTGGCCGCAGCAAGTCAACTAAAAACCAGCCCTGTTGTTGTTCAGAAGGGATACATAAACGTAAAAAATCCTTTGGACTTAGGAGCTAATGATGGCCCTTGGGTTGGTTCTGAACTATTAGACGCACAGCCACTAAATATTGTTGATAGTAGAAGCATGAGTGTAAAAATTGCACAGGCTATTTCAGATCAAACTGGTTTGGATATTGAGGATATTTTACAAACCCCAGATTTTTTTGAGCTAGAAGATGCTGCTGACGCTATTCGAAAAGCGAAGTTCGCTAAGTTTGATTTCCTATCAGAAAGTATGCTGAATGCTGAAGAAGCAATGCTTAACAAAAAGATTTCAAAATGGATCGAGTCTTATGGTTTTGATTCTATAAAATACATCAACAACTATGAGCCTTCATATCGTGGAGAGGAAGCATACTCCTATATTCTTTTTAGACCAGAACAATACAAGTCTGTGTTTGCTCAACGCTTTGATCCAGAAGATCCTCGTTTTGGTGCAAATGACGGAGGTATTATTTCATTTGCCAGAAAGTTCTTTGAAAGAAATCAAGAAATAAAACAAGAAGATACTAGGCGCACTATTCAGCAGGGAGACACCCTTGCTCGTATTGCAAAAGAAACTGGCGTGAGCGTAGAAGATCTACAAAGATTTAATAAAATCGAAGACCCTAACAAGATTGTAGCTGGAGAGTCTTTAAGAATTAAAGAGCCTGTTGAAAAAAATCAAGTCTTCTCTAATCTTGGTAGCTTTCTAAATCCTTTTGGCGGTGATAAAACAGCAGAGGATTATGATACTGCGGTGGTAGATGAAATTAGAACGGCTGCAAAAAATGCTATTGCTTCTGGGCGTATGCACATTGATTACGAAGATTATAGAGGCGGTAACATTCGCGGTAAGGCGTCTAGTCCTGAAAAAAGAAAAGAAGAAAGCTTTATTAGAAGAATGATAACGGGCGATATAACTTCTCAAGAAGAGGCTGCATTTTCTGTTGGGGGCGCTACACTAAAAGTTGAAGACGGTAAGCTTTATGCTACAGATGTTTATGACTTTTCAGAAATACCTCAAGATAAAGTAAAAGATACTTATAGTGCGTTGCGCTATGCGGCTGGCAAGTTTCCCGGTAATCAATTTAAAAGTAAAATTTATTTAGGGGAAGCAGCCGAGTTTGGTCTGCAAAATGAAGGACGAGAACAGGTTTTTATTGGTGGTCTAATTCAGGCTTTCCAAAAGAAACTCCAAAAAATAAATCCCCAGCAGAAAGTCGCTAAAGTCTTAGGAATCTCTAAAGAAGATTTAGCTTGGGCCAATAGTCTTGGTGGTAAATATGGTATGCGCGAAGAGCTAGATGGGCGCGGCGATGCTGCAAGACACCTTGGGCTTGGGTGGCTGGCTAAACAGGCGAAGTATCCTAAAGCCGCGAAGTTTGCCGCAGATGCGCGTGAGATTCTAGATGTGCATGGGCGTAGGATGGATCTTGCTAATAATGAGTTAGGCTTTGAGATAGAGGCTAAGACGCGAGCAGAGGCAGAGAAGAAGATCCGTGAAATGATTGAAAGTAAAACTGCCAGATTCATGACGCCCGAAGAAAGCTACACGATTCGTGGCTATGCCAAAGGCGGTAGAGTTGACAAAGACAAGATGGCCTGCAACAAGCCTCGACGCACACCTAACCATGCTAAGAAGTCTCATGTCGTAAAAGCCTGCGAAGACGGTAAAGAAAAGATTATTCGTTTTGGTGAGCAAGGCGCGAAGACTGCTGGTAAGCCCAAGGCGGGTGAGTCAGCGCGTATGAAGGCCAAGCGCAAGAGCTTCAAAGCCCGTCACAGACGTAACATCAAGAAGGGCAAAATGTCTGCGGCTTATTGGGCTGACAAGACGAAGTGGTAACGCTACATAGAGTTATATGGCGTGACGCCGCTGGAGGCTCAAACATGGGCTGGCGTTCTTTATCAGATTTAAAAGAACAGAAGACAGCCACAGTAGTTTCTTGTGGCGCTATCATCCACGAGGACGATGAAAAAATAATTATTTGTCCTCACATGATTCTTGAAGATAATGAAATATCAGAAGGCGATGCAGAGCTTGCGATACCAAAGTCTTGGATAATTTCTAATTTAAAAATGACAGTATTCCCCGAAGGAGATTAAATTATGCCATCTTTTAAAGATATTAAAGATCTAGCCAATAACCCTATTACTGGTGTGGTTACTACGGCTATGCGTCCTACTCCCGCAGGTATAGCCTACACCGGAGCTAATTTAGCTTCACAAGCTCTTACGGGAAAGACAATACCACAGCACCTTGTAGGGTCTATTAGAGGCCCAGCTACAGGTACAGGTAATGTAGGCCGTAATCGAAAAGGCAAGACCCTTCAAGAAGGGCCAAGCAATCCTACGCCTAAGCAGAAAAGTAAAAAAGAAATGCGAGTAGGGCAATACTCTCAGGGTGGCTTAGTTACCTACAAAGGTATTAGCGATCTCCATACCAAAGTTTGTGGACACAAGTAAGATGCCAATCAAAAAGGTTGGTGGCGGTTATAAGTGGGGCAGTAGCGGTAAAGTCTATAAGCGACGAGCCGATGCTGAAAAGCAGGCTGCTGCTGCCTATGCTGCTGGATACAGAAAAGCACATAAGCAAGGAAGCACAGTAAATTCCGCAGGCAACTATACAAAACCTGCTATGCGGAAAAAGCTGTTTGAGCAAGTGAAGGCTGGTACTGCTGGTGGTAGGGCTGGTCAGTGGTCAGCACGAAAAGCTCAGCTACTAGCTAAAAAATATAAGGATGCTGGCGGTGGTTATACCAACTAAAAAAATTATAAAGAAACGAGCAGGGTTTTATATTTCATTGTTTTCTACTCTTCATCCAAAGGAAAAAGAAAAGAAGAATAAGAAAAGGCTGAAGGAAAACAAAAAGAAAAATGTTGGCGAGGTTGTATCCCATCCCTGTTAAATCTCCAAACCAAGCAATAGTCCACACACACCAATCAAAAAATTCATTAACGTAAGGTAGCTTACTCATGGCTCTAAAAAAACCTCAACAGTCTCTAAAGTCTTGGACAAAAGAAGAATGGGGAACTAGGTCTGGTAAGCCTTCTACTCAAGGCCCAAAGGCTACGGGTGAAAGATACCTTCCTAAAAAAGCTAGGGAGTCTTTGACTACCGCAGAATACGCAGCAACCTCTAGAAAGAAAAGGGCAGATACAAAAAAAGGCAAGCAGTTCTCCCAGCAACCGAAGAGAATAGCCAGAAAAACTGCTCGCCATAGGGCCAATGGGGGTGGCTTCCTTGCCAACGCTGCTCCTATTGGCAAACCCTGTTAATTGCATCAATCTCTGATTCAATTTTTTCATGGATTGCATCTGTAATTTCTTTAAAAGATCTTACTGCCGCCCTGATTAAAACCTGATTCTCTTTCTGGGTAAAGACTTTTGCTATGTCTTTATCAGGAAGCTCAGTGTGTTCTGTCATCAATAGACCGTCAGAGTCTACCAGAATGCGAAAGCCAATTATAGTTCCCTCTTTCATACCACTCCTTATTATAATTCACATGAGTTGCCTACGCAAGCCAGCGTCTGTGATCCCTCCGTCATATCTGACTCTTCATTCAAATCCCAATTGATTTCTGTTGGGAAATTCTTTTTCAACTCATTGTATGTTTTCTTATCAATAGGTTCATACGGGGCTTGCTGATAAGTATGATCTGAGTAGGGTAGGAAACTAATACCTGACACCTTATCAAACTTATTATACAGCCACTGTCCTACCTCAAGAAACTCATCATCCCGATAGTAGCAAGTCATAGATGGCTTATGCTCACACCAATAGTCCTGATAGATTTCCCACAGTTCTAGCTGCTCCATAGCACCCATCTCTGAGGCTGTCACAGCGCCTTCAGGAGAGGCGATAGGAAAGCTGAATACCCTTGTACTAGGTGACATGAGATCGTCCTCTACAGGTACACCAGCAGCCTCTAGGATAGCGCAAAGCGGGTCACGGCTATCTGCACGAACTCTCCGTATATACTGGCTGCTATACCGAGGATGGATGCCACTAGCAGAATCGACCAACTGACTAACAGTGCCTGAAGGCTTAACCGCAGTGATAGCGGTAGATACATTGATACCCACTCTCTTAGCCCATTCTTTGTTGGTTTCGATAGCTTCATTACGCATCTCCGTAAGCCACTTTTTGAGCTTACCATTATCTTCTCTCCCTGAAAGCAGGGGGTGATCCATAATACCTGTCAGTGATACACCCAACAATGCTTCTTCTTCTGTATTAGTTTTCCAAATGGTTCTTAAATATCTGAAGTCTGTCAGCGTAGCCTGTAGAGTTCCAAGGATAGTCGCAACCCGTACTTTTCGTTTGAGGCTTGCGAGAGTATCGGTCGGCCTGACAACAACTTCTGATAGATTGCAGAATTGATAGGGTCGGAGGATGATTTCACTACATGGATTAGTTCCAAAATCATAGGTAGCATCTCGTCGCTCGTTTCTTGCAGCTTGTTTTTGACTAGCCACTCTAGAAAAGACGCCTCGCTCACCGGATCTCGATTCATACAAACTTGTCCACTCATTTAAAAACCCTTCAAAATCTGGCTTCTCAGTATAACACGCTGAGTTATTAGCTAGTCCTCGCTGTGGATCTTCTACCCACCATTGTCCGTGCTTGCATCGTCGGATACGATCATCCGTAAGATTAGAGAGGCTGATGAGCGCAGAGCGCCTTACCCCTCCAACGACGACGATTTGAGCAATCTTGCAGCAAAGATCGTGGCACTCAATGGACGTAAGCTTTCTTCCAGCAGCTTCCCGAAAGAGTCCCACAGTGAATTGGAATAAGTCGAGCAAAGGTTCTGGGCCACTAGCTCTGCCTCCAAAAGTTTTGAGCGGGGAACCTGAAGGTCGTACTCTACTAACGTCCCATCGGGGAACTTGACCTGAAAACAACAGTGATACCAACTCCCGATACGATTTCGCCCATCCGATCTTCGAATCCGCAACATTAATAACTGTGTCTGTGTCATGGAAAGTTTCTGCAACCTCTGGTAGTTTAGAAATATATTGTCGCTCAACGCTGAAGCCAACGCCTGTCCCACACATAAGTACATACATTAACTCATCAAAAGCTTTTGGATGGTCGATAGGCAGATAGCTACAATTAAACCCAGCTACATTATCTCGATCCAGTGCGGGGCCAGCGGTCATCAACGCCCGCATAGATGGCATAACATCTAGATCGTGAATACATTTAAAAATTTCTGAAACATCAAAGTCATTTAGATGCCCCCTGTCTACCCAGAAATTAATATAACGGTTGACAGTTTCTTCCCATGTCTCCCTACGTTTTTCTTCTGGTAGGTAACGGGCGTAACGGCTCTTGTGAATGTACTGTTGATAAGCGTCCAATTATCTTACTCCTCTCTTCGGTTGTATATTTTGACCAATTTGCAATTTCATTTGTGGTTCGACCACAGCCATAACAAACTCCATCTTTTAATTTACAGACTTTTATACATGGTGTTTCCATTAGTCCTCTTCTGGTAAGTAAATATTATTAACACTCAACTTGTATTTACTTTTCTTAACGAGCCTCTTGATCTTTGGTTCACGATCAAACTGCTTTCTTTTTTTATGGCGATTAAATTTGTTAGCTCGCTCTTGTTTTCTGTCGTCAGTCTTCATCTTCTATATTTTTTCTTTTACTAACATCAACCCAGCTTTCGGGAATGCTATCTTCAGAGAACCATCTAAAGCCCTTTGAAGATGCCCACTCAGAATGATTTCTTCTTGTGCCATCTTTGCGGCGCTTGGCCTGTGGCATAGGGGCGTTTGGATCAGCAAATAAAAAGACTAACTCCACATCTTCTGGGAGAGCCTTGGCAATCCAGACATATTTATTATATTCACTATGATCCCAAAATCTACCTTTAGCTTCCAGATAAATCTTTTTGCCATCCACTTCTTTGATAAAGTCTGGATGGTATGTGTGTTCTACAATATAGTTTGTAGTTTCAGAATGAATACTCCACTCATTGAGGATGCCAGAGTGTAATTCATATTCCCAGTGTGAGTCATACCCCCGTACAACATTCTTTTCTTGGGGGCGCTTGACTCTCTGCTGGCGAAATCCTTTTCTTATTTTTGGTTTCAATGAACTATCCTTGTTTCTTCTTCTATTTTAAAATGCTGTGACAGCGCCTCAAAAAGAGTGATGAGCATATCTTCTGTAGCGCCGTTGCTTCTTACAATATCAGCAGCACACACACAAATCAAGACTTCAATATTAGTTAGTTCACTCATTTTAAATCTGACATAGAGTAGCTTGAAATGGGCACATCGGGGCGCTGCTTTTTCAGACGCTTTAATTTTCTTTTGATCCAGCGTGGGCTGAACAAAGAATTGTTTATTGTAAAACCCTTATAATAATAAGCATTTGGCGGTACATACTGCTTGTAGTTTTGACGAACAATTTTTTTAGCTTCTTCTTCAGGTACAACACTGGAGATCCACTCAATAAAAATGTCTATTACTTTTTGGTTTATCTTTTTAGATTGCTTCCGATTCATTCTGATTAGTTACCTCTTCTACTCTGGGGGCATATTCAACATGAGTCAAATATGAAAGCCCGTAGGAATACTTAAATACACGCAGCCCTGCACCATTGTTTGAATCTTTGTAGCAATCAAATTTATAGGGACAGTAAGAGCAATTTTTGTTCAGCTTCATGTTGCCTTTCTTGCCATCAGGTACAGACTCATAGCACCTTGCTGGGGGAGTAGATAAGCTCAAAGCTTTTCGTATTGTCTTTATCTGATTGTTTATATCAGGCTTATCTAGTTCTTCTGGCTGGTAAAAACAAAGATCACCGCCCTCTTTGTTGATAACCAGAAAACCTCCATCAGATGTTTTCTCTGCTTCTTCATAGCCTGCAAGCTGGCACATATAACCAAAGGGATCATCTTCTCGTAAGCGTCCCTCACGAAACTTGTTAAAAGAAATCCTAGACGCCGTTTTTACATCGACTACTTCTCCATTAATCTTGCAATCAATGTGACCTTTGATTCCTTTTACATCGACTTCTTTTTGTTCGTCAGTTACAACGTGGCCTGCGGCCCGCACCAACATAAGAACAATTTCTTCTAGGAGATGTCCATAAAGAAACTTCACTTGGGTGGCAGCAGAAGGTGCAGAGGAACCAGCGGGTAGTTTGCTTTCGTACCAAAGCTGGCGTAGGGGGCGACCAATGTTAGACATCCTCAAAGAAAAGTTTGAGTCTCGCTCTGAAGGATTAGCCCAAGATAAAATGGAAGATTTAATACGGCTAAGGGTCAGATCCAGATCTTCTTCTTTTAAATTTAATTGTCCACCAGAAGAAAGCTTTTCTAATTGTGAATAAATATCATCAACTACAGTTTGGACTTTCATTTTCTATGCCTCACAAACCGACACTTACGGGTGTCAGAATTATAATGTAAATACTGAACTCCAAGATCTTTCTGTTCTGGCGTCTTTGCTGATAAGCGTCCGTCTTTATAAGACTTAACATCAATTAGCGTGACCTTACCTTCAGGCGATAGGGCTACAATATCAATGGGGCCAGTACAGCCACAATTTTTAAATACATGGTAGCCATTATCCCATAACCATGTTATAGCGTAGTGTTCTGCTAGATCGCCTACTCTGTTTGGATCATGCTTTTTATTTTTCATATTCTTCATCCAATTCTATTCTGTCTTTAGAAATCCACATGCCGTCAGTCCAATAAACACAACGCTTACCATTTATTATTCGATGTGTTTCTGGGCCTAAATCATAAGCATCAAAAAGATCTTTAAAAAAGTTTTCTGCCTCTTCCTCCTCAGTGCGTTTCACTCCAGTTATCTCCTATCTTATATTCACCGTCCAACGGACAAAAAAGATTGAGTTCTTCACCAGTAAGTTTTATCGCATCCACACCCATTTGTCCAGTTGTTTCTGCTTGTTTTTCCAAAACTTCTAGCTGCCATTCGTCATGTACATTACAAACGAAATGAGCATCCAGTGTATTAAGCCTTATGTTTTGATTCAGATTTATCATGGCCTGTTTCATAACAATGGCCCCGGCACTCTGCAATAAAGTATTCAGCGCAGAATGTTCTGAGCGCACATAAAGCTTCCGACCATCTAATCCTTTGAGGAAACCTTTTGCTGATGCTCGTCCAACTGCGTCTTTAAGATGTTTAAATGCAGGGAGATTATCGAAGAAATGCTGTCTAAGTCTAGCACCAGCTTTCTTATCTCCTCCGACCACTGAACCAAGCTTTGCATCTCCTGCCCCGTACAGGAGGGCATATATAAATGTTTTTGCCTGACTTCTTGATTCAAGTCCTGCAAGCTTTTGATTAGTTGAGTGTATGTCTCCGTGGAGAAGTTCATTTTTAAAGTCCTCGTCTTTCATATAGTGAGCAAGCATTCTTAGCTCAAGGCCGCTGGCATCAATACCGACTAGCTTATATCCCTCTGGTACTGTCCAGCAGCTTCTGCACTCATTACCATAAGGCGAAACTACACTAGGAACTTGTGCCATGTTGGGGCTGTTGTGAGTCATACGACCAGTAACAGTGCCGTTGGGGTTTACATAACCTCTGACACGATCATCTTCATGTGCTTCTGAGAGCCATGACTTTATCTGGGCAATACGCTTTTGTAGTAAAAGATACTCTGCAATAAGCTTTGCTTCAGGGATGTCTGTAATCTTGCTGAGTGTAGATTCATCAACAATTGGCTGACCAGTAGGCGTAAATCGCTCTGGCTTCCAACCAAAGTCAATAAGGTATTCACCAATTTGTTTTCGAGAACCTAGATTAAAAGGTACTTCTTCAATCCGGGTTGTCTTGCGGTGAACGGCAATATCCTCGTACTCTTTTTCAGTGAGCCTACTTTTCTTTGTTGAGCCTGCAATCAAGGCCATCTTAGATAACGCACCTGTTTTTGTAAACTGTGCAAGCAAAACTGTTTTGATCTGTTTAGGTCTGAAAGTTTGTTGAACTTCTTTCTTTACCTCAACCAAACGATCTGTAAGCTGGGCTACTAGAATAGAGGCTCGCTGTACATCCAGCAGAAAACCACGCTCTCGTTGATCAGCAATGATCTGCAAAGCACCATGCTCTAGCTCAACGCTCTGTCGGCTAAATCCTCTCGACTCTAGCTTGAGATTGTTAAAAAGTTTTGAGTTTAGAACTGCATCATTACGACAATAGGTCAGCATCTCTGGAGTAAAAAAGCCAAACTCCTTGTGATCAATCTTCTGCATCCCAAGGCGGTAGCCCCAAGACTGAAGACTATGCCCGCCTTCTCTTGTAGGATTAAAGAGCCGCGATAAAACAAGTGTATCTACAATCTTACGATTTTCAGTCAGGTCTACATTGTGGATCTTTTTTATTGCTGGAAGATCATACCCAATAATATTATGACCAATCAGCTTGTCAGCAGATGAAAGAAAAGCAAGCCCCTCAATAATATCTGAGGGGCCAAATGTTTTTGTTTCACCTGAGTCTGGATCGACAGCAGCGATACACCAAATTTTAGTTGGCTCTAAGCTGTCTGCTTCTATATCGAAAACGATATTTTTCATAGCTCAATCTCGTCTTGTTCTTCTATTTCCATAGCTATCTCGCTGAGTCTACCACTATCTTTGTCATAGAACAAATGGGTAGCCAAGCCTACGTCACCAGTATATCTAGACTTGAGGACTCGTACTCGTGTTGTACTGGCCTCAGTAGGATCTTCTGATTGTTGATTACGCTCAAGAGAAATCACGCAGTCAGATAGCTGTGCAATACTTTGTGATCCCCGTAGGTGATTGAGTCCTGTTTCAATACCATTCTCGTGACCACGATTACCATCAATTCTTCTGAGGTGTGATACAAGAATTAGACCGACCCCTGTTTCTTCTACGAGTGTCCTGAAGTTGTGCATAATTGAGTCAATGTTACGGCGCTCATCACCATCAGTAGTCATAGACAGTAGCATATGGAGGTGATCGAATACAATCCATTTGCACTCAAGGCCCATTACCATAAAACGTAGCTTACTAAAAACACTGTCAACATCATTCATACCAAGGTGGGCATGGACAAAGACCCTGTTTTTATTATTACCGTCATACAAAATATTGAAGAAATTATCTATCTCTTCGTCACTAAACTCAGCGCGAACACTATCAATATGCAGACGGGCATTGGCCTCAATAGAAAGTATACCATCTACTGTTCGACGCCAATCTTCTTCCAGAGCTATAACACCAACACGATCATTTGTATTTGTGATCAACCAGTGCTCTAGTTCTCGTGTCACACTAGACTTACCAAGACCAGTACCACCAGTAAGAGTTATAAGTTCTCCTTGGCGTAAGCCCTCAAGCTTTTCGTTAAGCCCACTCCAAGGATAAGGGATAGACTCCTTTCGCTCCCGCTTCTTGTAGTTATCCCGCTCTTCTGTAACATTCAAAATGCCAGAGGGTGTGTACAACTTTGCAGCCCACCAAGAAGTTACATAGGCGCTATGCTGCCCCAGCCTAAGCATTTCATTGGCATCTTTAAACTCAGTAGGTAGCGAAAGAATTTTTGCTTTGCCCGGTTTAATTATACGCGCAACTTTCTTTGCTGCTTCTCTACCAGCTTTATCGTTGTCAAAGTTAATCACAACTGTATCGAAAGACTCAAGAAATTCTAGGCTTTCTTGAACATCTTTGACTGCACCGGACGCCCCGTTTTTAATTGAGACTACGGGCCATTTACTACCAAGCAACTCGTAAGCCGCCATAGCATCACACTCGCCTTCAGTAAGGGTAATATACTTACCGCCTGCTTGTGCGATTTGCTGACCAAATAATCCTGTGCCTTTAGAAGAGCCTATCCAACTAAACTTTTTGTCGTGATTGCGAACCTTGGTTGCAACCTCTTCGTTGTTTATGTAGGCGGGGTAGTGGTGCTGAAGGATTTTTCCGGTGTCATCTTTTACTGAACGGACACCATACTTTTTTGCGGTTTCTAGTGAGATGGATCTATCAGTTAGTGCGTGGTATATGCTTTCTTTGTCGGCAAAACCAGCGTTATCATTTGAGCGTTTGTAACTGGAGAAGTCTGCCACGTTGCCTCCCATTGCAGATTCATAGTCCTTAAAAAATGTGTCACAACTAAAACATTTTGCAGAGCCATCTGAGTTTATGGAGACAGGATCACTGCCTCCACAACTCGGACAGGGCTTGTGGTACTCCACAAACTCGCCCATTGTTATACCTCCAAGTCATCTGCCTCAATAACAGAAGTGTCATCTAAAAACTCTTGCATCTTTTGGTGCAGAGCTACGCCTGCTGCTTGTGCAATAGTCAAGTCTGCTTGATATGTATCAATGCGTTCTTGAACAGTAGCAAGCAACTGAAAGCAGGCCTGACCATCTGATGATAGTTTAGAAACATCATATGTTTTGTCTTCTAAAACGTAAGTGTTCATTAAATCTCTGCTCCATCTTCGTCATCTTCAATACCAAACTCTGCACCGTCAGGGCTTGCATATTCTACAAGATCAATAACCTGCATTGCTTGGAAATCCAAACCCTTGTACTGAGTACCGTTCCAAGTAGACTCCCACTCTTTGTACTGTACCTTAACCTTACTGCCGTTGCCGACACTGGTATTCAAGGGCTGTTTATTTTTGTCCAAAAGCTTTGGCGCTGGACGCACCATACCGTTGGGGCCATCTACTTTTCGCTTGATTAGAATTGCTGGGCCTTCTTCCATATCCTTCACAGTAAAGCCGCGAGATCGGAAGTCATTTGCGACTTCTTCATCTACTACAAGATTTACTGTGTACACCGGAGTATAAGTGGTGTTTGGAGTGGTAACAGATGCCCAATAAGCAACGCCTTCTACAAGTGCCATAATTAAATCTCCTACGATTTACTAAACAAAAAATCAATGTACAGCGGAATGCTGTGGTAAATGAACTGCTCGCTCAAAGGTTTTTGTTCCTTATCACTTCGCAGCTTAATCCAGCTAATCATGTTTTGAAAACATCTTTTGTCTGGAATCTTTGTGCCAAGAGTTAAAACAAATGCCTGACATAGCGCGTCTTCTATCTGAATATATTCCTCCTTGCTCATACAAGCTCCTAGTCATATGCTCCCGTCAACACAGTAATCTTGATCAAGTCTAAGATTAAATTAAACTTTTCCATTTCAACATCAGATACAACTTTCAAGTCTTCTCCGGTATCAACAATCAGAATAAATGGATACCGTAAAACTTCTTCCTCTGAAATGTTTTCAGATTCTTTAAGTTTACTAAGACCTTCAGAGAGTTTATCATTTAAAGATTGCTTTTTATCACTACCAAAGTTACCTTCTATAATTTTCAACGATTACCTCCAGATCCCTTAATCACTCCTCGGTCTGAACGACTTTGAAGTTTAGAGAGATTGTACACTGCCACTTCTGACAAGTCAACCCCCTCATCCTTGAGCAGCATAGCAAGGTTCCACAACACATCGCCAGCCTCAGAGATGATCTGATTACGCTCAATTGTTTTGTCGTCGCCCCGTAGTTTAGGCTTAATAAAAAGATCAGCCAGTTCAGCCGACTCAACCATCAACGATGCGATAGGATAAAAATTGTTTTTGTACTGTGCGGTCTTTGCAGCGGCCTGCTGGTACTCATCAAAGTTCATATACGATCCTCTTGTTTTTTGAAATGAAACCTGCTACAGTTAAATCTGAAACCTTTGCATCCTCCCATAAATTGTAAAGCTCATCCAAGGTAAATATCTTACCATTAATTTCTTTAATTATATATGCACAATAATCTTCATCATTACAGGCACTGCGAACCAAACGATTTAGGTTCATCTGCATACAACTCCTTTGCTCGTGAGGTAAATAAATATGCTGGATCAACGGCATAGCAAACGCGCCCAATATCAGAGCGATCTGCATCAAAACAAATTTCTTGTATTAACCCATAACTTTTGCCGTCCCAAGGTTTTGCTGCGGTATGATTAGCGCAAGCTAGTTTTAAAGTCCACAACTCAGAAGAATCTAAATCAATAAGGTGTGCAACCTTGTCAATATATTTTGCGGCCCGTAGTCCGTGGTCAGGATCTCGGCCTTCATTTTCTCTACAAGAATCATGTAGATACGCAAAGTATTTAAGGATGTTTATATTGATATTATAAAAGTATGCAAGCTCTAGGCCTGCCGCCATAACATTTGCATAGTGTCCTCTGCCGTGCAGTTCAGAATAATAAAATTCATTGTCGCGTTTTAATTGCTCAATAAGTTTTTTCATTTAGCCAAATCCTGTATAAGCCATTCTAAATATACCCGCGCTTTCCGAAGATCCTCTACACCATTTTTATATTTATAACGATGCACATATTTCATAACATTGCCAGCACAGTAGTCACCAAAGCCTTCTCCTAACTGCTGCTTGATATAATCAATTGCTTCAATGCCGCCCTTGTTATAATGTTCTGGTTTGTTTACAGTATTGTATTGCTCGGGGTAGTATGTTTGACCAGTAGCAGTTTGTGGCTTTGTGATTTTGTCCCACTGCTCGGGGGTAGTATCATTGATGCTCATTTTTTGCTCCTGTTTTTAATCCAAACAAAAGGTTTTTCAGATGTTACTTCTAGTTCAGCATAATCTGAGCCAGTATATTGGGCGTCATTTTCATTACAGAAATAAAAGTATTCATGCTTGTAGGGATTGTAAGATACTTGGCGATAGGGCAGCAAAGAATCCCAATATTCCCAAGCAATAGGCTGCACAATCCAAGTACCTACCAGACCAGCATGAACATTTTTACGCTTCTCCCGCAGAACTCTTTCTCTGCCTTTTTGAGACACCTTCGGCTGTACCTCTTTTAATTTTACATATCTACATCTGTCTATAACACGGCCTTTATCTGGGCCTTCTAAAGCTTTGATAGACCAAAGTTTTTTATGTAAATTAAAATATACAAATACCTTCATGGCTTACCTCAATGGTTGTGAGACAATGCAATACATAAAATAATAATAAACATTATTGCCACCCAATGTTCTGGTAGGTTGGCTAACAGTTTTTTAATTTTGTTTTCCATTCTTCCTCCTTACCTTTCCATTTCATTGACATACCTCGTGCAGCCCACTCATCTGCTTTATGTTTGTAGTATACACGATAACCTAGAACAGCGTCATCTCTTTTGCATTCATCGGGCATACACTGTAGCCTTGCGGCCTCGTATGGGTCACGGTCTAGGTAGAATATGTTCATGGTCAATCTCCATGATCCGTCCAGTGATAGTCAGCCTCTGCTATATAATCACGAACAAGATTAAACATATAATCCATGTTGACCCAGCTAGTGATGTTAACTCCATGTGATTTAACTGAAATAATTTCAACTAAATTTTCCTCATCGCCGTGGTTTATAAACTCTATTTGAACATCCGCTGTCATCCAATCACAATCAAGCTCTGCTTCCATGACCTGATTGCCATACATACTAGCCGTCCCCATGAAACATCTCCACATATTCAATCATACATTCAATTATATTTATGGCTTCTGTTTGTGCTTGCGCTTTGCCTTCAAAGTATCCGACAATATTTGCAGTCTCACCAAACATTTTCTTATACTTTCTAGCGCCCATCAGAGATCCAGCCTTAGCACTTCTGGTATGCTTTCTCCAGTATTGCATTAGTTCTATAGTATTCATTGCCATAACAGTCTCCTATCGCTCGTAATTTTTTCTTGCGTGTTCAACATCTATATTGACAAAACAGGCTAGTCCTCTAGTTTCCCATGCAGCATTGGTGAATTTATAAAAACTCCACGATGGTTCTGTCGGGTGTTCCATAACAAACTCTACACCTTCTGCTATCTGATCGCCTTCATAGTATTCTCCTGAAAGCATACAAGGATAATAATATTCAGAGTCTCGCATGATAATCTCCTAACTGTGAGTATATCCATCAGGTTCTATCGCTAACCACATACCGTTCCATCTCACACAAACGGCACCTTCCCCCATAAAAATTTCTTGTACGCCGCGTCTAAAAGTTAAATAGCTTTCTTTCTCATTCCAAAACATCCACTTTCTTTTGAGTGCTTCTTGTTGGGGTTTGGTAAGTCTCAAGGTTATCTCCTATGCAAAAAATGCGTCAAGCCAATTGATTTCATACCGCCTAGTTTTTACAAGCTTATCACCTATACCAATATAAATCGGCAGCGATTTCTTCATTTCGTTTTTATTTTTAGCAACTACATATTCAAAACCATCAATAGCTTTAAAACTTTTTAGTGTTTTAATATGCCGCCAGATAATCATGCCGCCACTGCCACGTTGATTGCGGGGTGCTATGTAATACATATAAGTCTCCAAATAAAAAGCGCCCCGAAGGACGCTATAATTTTTAGTAGTAACCTTCACGCACTCTGTGAAGGACGTTAAAGATCTCAGACTCTGTGAAGTGCAAGTCTTTCAGCTTTTGAGCCAGCCCTGAGTAATCAGGATTAGGCTTGATATAAATATAAAGCTGAACCAGAGACTCAATATCAACGCTATCAGGCTGCGATACGGAAGACATTAGAATTAACTACCTTTCGAACAACATCCTGCCGCTTGTGATTAACGGAGGCAATGTTGACCTGAGACTTCTTACTTGAAGCCGGGGCATGAGTAGACCAATCAGTAAGCGTATTGTACAGAGCCCATTGATTACGGCCAATCTTGTCGGCATATTGTGACCAAGCCTTAGAAAGATATGTCAAGGTGCTATTAAATCTAGGTAGCTTATCAAATACTGCTGACCATGAAACACCACTCTCATTTACTGCGGCCTGCACAAGATCTAAACATCCAGCGGCTTCAGCAAGAGTATACATAACTTGCTTTTCTGTTACTGGAGTCTTGTACATTTCTGCCCAGCGATCTCGCTCTTGTTCAAATACTTCTAGACATTTAACAATAACTCTAGAAGCATGGTCGATGTTTAGATTCTTTGTGTGTCTTGCTCGGAACAATGCGGCATTGTCACCAAGAAAAACTTGTCCGTTAAAACAAGCTGATTGATGTGCGCCAGCCGACATAACAAAAGAGAATGTACTATTCAAAGATGTTACACCCAGCAAAGTCAAGCAAGCTGTATCACCATCTGGCGTAGTGTAAGTATGGCTAGGCAAACGATACTTTACAAATGTTGCAGCACCGTTATGGCTTGTCTCAATCTTTTCTACAAGACCATCAGTATCCAAATTACTACGCATGATAATGGCCCGCTGTGCATCAATCAGTTTCTTTGGTGGCACTGGCTTGTAGTTTTGACTATGCACACCAAGTTCTTCCATTGTATCTGTACGAACAACGGCAACCTTAGAAGAATGGTGCCAACCATCATCATCATCAGAATACATTAGCGGCATTGTGGCAACATCAAAATCAGCATTGCCATAGCCCGCATCAAAAATAGAAGGCTTGAACTCACGGTTAAACAAAGAAATTACATCTGACATAATATGTCTCCAGTTGATTAAAGGTTTACCGCATCTTGAAGATAACTATAATGTACTTTAGATACATGAAAGCCATCTTCAAATCTTTTAGACTTAGTAGCAATAAAATTACACCAAGTATCCCAAAGGTTTTTAGTTCCAATGTTATGACATATAGAAATATAATTCATAACACGTTTGTTTTTTATAGCTTTAGACTTTAAAGACTTAGATAATTTTAAATCTTTCATAGGGATATTATACATTTTCAGATTGTGAATGTCAATACAGCCTACCAAGCCTGCTGTAAGCTGACAAACAAAGCCAGCCTTAGCCATTCCTAAGCCATCGACCTGTAAAAATACATTCATCAGTGACAAGGCTTTATCATCATCAGACTTTTTAGAATTTAAAACCGCAAGGTACTGCGAATAAATAAATTCTTTACGAGACACCAAAGACTGATAAGTTTTTTTCTTGTTTCCCCAAATAAATCTGGAGCCAATGCCGTGTAGTTTTACATCCTTTAGCTGCTCACCAATAGAATACCAAGGTTGTTGTATACTCAATACAACCATTAGAATAACATCTGCCAGATTGTCACTAGATAACCTAGCGTAATCTTGCACAGCTTTTGCATGAATATCATACATCTTTTATTACCTCGACTGAATCGAAAAAAGAATCGTCTGGGTATAGTCCACGAGTTAGAAAATCTAATTGGACTTGAGATAAGCGCGGCATAGCTTCTGCCGCACTCATTCGGTTTTTCTGCCAGTTATCTACTTCCTCCAAGGTTACAGGTAGATCTACTGTTTTTACTGTATTCTTATGAGTCATAGTAAATTTCATGGCATCTCCAAAATAAAAGGGGCCGAAGCCCCACAAGATTATCGAATCTTCAACAGACAGTAATCACCATTCTGATTAATGCGATAGAATGTGTGTCGCCCCTTCAAGTATTTGACAGCAGCAGAGGCTGTTTTATAACGATCTTTGTTTGGCACAATGAACCATTCTTGTGGCTCCATTGTTTCAAAACGATCTCGCCAAGAAGAATTACGACCTCTAAAATTCAAAGGTCTTGGAGCTTGCCCACGCTTTACAGTAAAGTATGAAGGCTCCGCATTCAGATCAACATTTTCATAACGCATGATTTACTCTCCGGTTAGTTTAGTTAAGTGCCAGCATTGGGTTAAATAGGGGCTGGCTAACCTAAAAACGTATCTACTTTAAATATTATATCTACAACTTCCTCTGGCTCTAGCCAACCGATAACATCATCAGTGGCATCAGGAAATACTTCTTTTGTTTTCCAATTACTTTCACTGTCTAATACTGCAACTTCCCATAAATTTTTATCATGTCCATAACTTAAAAGATCTTTTACAACAGACAGCCTCAATCCATTAGAAAATTTATAGTATTTCTGTACGCCGCCAAGACTAGATGGCTTTTTTGTCATCGTCCAAGACATATTAATCCTCTCCAAAACATTTATTCCAACAAGGATCACAATAATAAAAACCTACAACAGCGCCCATAATAATTTCGCGGTCACTGGCAGTAAGTTCAGGCCAAACATTTTGTACTAACTGTTTGTTGTATACATAGTTTCTGAGGTCGCCTTCAAAAACTTCAATATTATTTTCTTTCGGACAACGATTACAACTTGCAGTCAACATAACCATAACATTCTCCTTTAAAAATAAAAAACCCCGCCGAAGCGGGGCTAACCCCCAGAATTACTTGTTAATCATGTTCTTAAACTTAACAGGCACTCGCTTGGCTTTGAAAAACTTTTGCGCTTCACCATGAGTCATTTGAGTATTGGCCTCATTGTAAAACTTGTACAAAATTGCTTTGAACATTCTTGTTGTCATGTAAGTATTACTAGGGTTATGCAGCTTTGCAAAGTGATATGCAACACCGTTAAACTGACGGTAAGAAGCAGGACGCTTGGGATCAATCGTTGAGTAATCTACAGCAGACATAAGCACCTCCAAGTGCAATGAAGTTTAGGTTGGTTGCAAAGAGCAGAGCACTGGCTGGCAGTCCTCTAAGGGCTTCTAAGCTTTAAAACCCCTCACTACCGTAAGGGGTTTTAAAGCTAAGAATCCCTAAGACCGTCGAGACTAGCAACACCAAATGTGCCGCCACCGTCCTTAGAAAACGTAATGTAGTGCATAAACTTTGTAGGGTTTGCATCAATAATATCTTCAATAACATCATCTAAAGCAGCATCAAATGCAAGTAACAAAGTGTTTGTAAAAAACTCTGGTGTTGAAACGCTGTCGGTCAACTCGTAATTTACAACAGCATGTATTTTTTCGTCAGTCATCGTCGCCTCCTCTAAGGGCTTCTAAGCTTTAAAACCCCTCACTACCGTAAGGGGTTTTAAAGCTAAGAATCCCTAAGACCCCGACGGGCCTCAAAAAATATCCCACATATCTTTAGCCATCAATAACTGCTTGGCTTCAATAAATAACATACTACCCTCCACAATATCTTTTAAGTATTTGTTTTAGATAAAAAAAACCCCGCACGAGGCGGGGCTAGAAAGTTAAGAACTTTATCAGTTCTTAGAAAGATATTCTACTGCCTTGGCGAGAGCAGCAATTTGTTCCTGTTGAGCCAGAACAAGCTTGGTAAGTTCTTGAAGATCATCAGTTTTTGGTGCCGAATCCTGCGGCTTCGAGACTGATTTCTTAACAGTCTTCTTAACACTAATCATCTTCTTGAGCTTAGCTGGAACTGACTTGGCTTTGAAGAACTTCTGAACATCACCATGAGTCATTCTGGTGTTAGAATCAGTATAGAATTTATACAGAATCGCTTTGAACATCTTGGTTGACTGATAGTTATTTTCAGACTGACCATCGTGCAACTTGGCTAGGTGATACGCAACAGCTTTGAACTGGTTGGCAGTAGCAAGACGGCTTGAATCAATCGCTGAATAATCCATAATCAAATCCTTTCGGTTTGTGAGTTTGTCGTCGGGGAGGGCGGCCCCTAAGTCCTTCTAAGTTTTAAAACCCTCACTACGTGAGGGGGTTTTAAAACTAAGAAGGACTAAGGGAATTTTGAAAACTCGGCTGTCGCCAGAAAGGGATCTATTAATTTATCTCAAGTTTTTGAAAATGTTAAGTTTTTTAGAATTGTTAGTAATTTCTACAAAGATCTTTAAAGCTTCTCTAGAACTGGTAACTAGAAATACTCTGAAGATTCTGAAGTAATTTAACCTTTCCCCTGAGATTTAAAAGTTTTTATAGTTCTTTTAGATTGTTTCTTTGTTATAATTTCTAGAGATCTGTAAGATTATTGAGCCGGGGCAGGAGGCCACCCCCCACCCCCCCTATATATACTCATTCACGCACAATTTGGTAGGTTTTGAATGTCAACTAGATTGTGCCCCCACTTCAAAGACTTCAAAGGCAATGGCGGGGCTGGTAATATGTATATGTACCCGGTGGGCTACATAATCTATTATATACTTGAGAATTGATTTTGTCAAGACTTATGCCAACTATTACCAAAAAATACTATATATAACACTTGACAGTTTTTAATATCAGGTATATAATGTATAGTTATGAATAAAGAATTAACTATAAAACAACAATCGTTTCTTGATCATCTTATATCTTGCAACGGTGACGCTAAAAAAGCAGCAGAGCTTGCGGGGTACGCGGAAGGCTCATATACATCCGTAGTTAAAGCACTTAAATCAGAGATAATTGAACTAGCTGAGAGTATATTAGCTCAAAGCGCCCCTAAAGCCGCTCTGAAGCTCGTTGAGGTCATGGATAGTGATAACCCCATACCTCAAGCTAACGTCCGTCTACAGGCCGCACAGACAGTCCTAGACCGTGTTGGCCTATCAAAGACAGACAAACTAGATGTAAATGTTCAAGGATCGAACGGATTGTTTATTTTGCCAGCTAAACAGGAAGTTGTAATTGAAGGCGAATATGAAGAGGCGAACTAGCAGTACGATTCCATTTGGTTATAAACTAAAAGAAGAATCAAGTGAGTTTCTAGAAGAAATACCAGAGGAGTTAAAAGCCCTCAATAAGATCGTTCCACTCGTAAAAAATAAAGTTTTATCTTTACGAGAAGGGGCCATGTGGCTAGAACATGACACAGGCCGAAAAATTTCTCATGCTGGCCTAAAGAAAATAGCAGATCGGTATGAATGATTGGGATTTAAATCCTGACAATTATGTTCGGGATGAAGATGGGGAGTTTATTCTTAAAAAGGATGGGACTCCCCGTAAAAAGACGGGCAGGCCAAAAGGGTCTTCAGGGCGTGGTTATAACTATCACTCTGAAACTAAGGCCAAATTAAAAGCCCTCAAAACCGTTCGGAATAAAGAAAAACGGTTAGCGCAGGTACGCACCAAGCTTGAAAACTATAAAAGGTCGCTTAACACTTCTAAAAAAACTCTCCATAAATTAGAAGGAACTGAGGCAAAATCAGAAGGAAAAATAACTACAGAAACTGATGATTTGCCCAAGTCGTTAAGGACTGTCGCAGAAGAGAACGTCATATTTAGGCCTAACGATGGCCCACAAACAGACTTTCTTGCCGCTTCTGAGACTGATGTTTTGTACGGCGGTGCGGCTGGTGGAGGCAAGAGCTATGCGATGTTGGTTGATCCGCTTCGTTTTGCTCATCGGGCAGCGCATAGGGCTTTGATCCTGCGGCGTTCTATGCCAGAGTTACGCGAGCTAATAGATAAGTCTCGTGAGCTCTACCCGAAAGCCTTTCCCGGTTGTAGGTACAAAGAAGTAGAAAAGCTCTGGAACTTTCCGTCTGGAGCTAAAATAGAATTTGGATTCTTGGAGAGAGATGCGGATGTATACAGATACCAAGGTCAAGCATATAGTTGGATTGGGTTTGACGAAATTACGCACCAAGCTACAGAGTTTTCTTGGAACTACTTGGCTTCACGACTGCGTACAACAGACCCTGAGATTATACCATATATGCGGTGTACAGCTAACCCCGGTGGCGTTGGCGCTCATTGGGTTAAAAAACGATATATAGATCCTGCTCCACCCTACGATGCTTTTGTAGGTAAAGATGGACTAACAAGAAAATTTATACCAGCTAGATTAGAAGATAATCCTTTTCTAGCTTCTGATGGGCGGTACGAACAAATGCTAAAAGCATTGCCGCCCACACAAAGAAGGCAACTCCTAGAAGGTGATTGGGATGTTGCAGAAGGTGCAGCCTTCACAGAGTTTGATAGAAATGTTCATGTTGTTGAGCCTTTTGATATTCCTTTACATTGGGAACGCATAAAAGGTATTGACTATGGTTACGCTTCAGAATCAGCTTGTGTTTGGGGAGCCGTAGACAAAGACGATGGCACACTTATAATTTATAGAGAGTTATATCGCAAAGGTCTACTAGGCACCGACCTAGCCTTTATGATTACTGAAATGGAGCTAAATGATCCAATGAGTGTTCCGGGCGTACTAGATACAGCCTGTTGGAACAGAACGGGGCAAACAGGCCCAACAGTAGGAGAAACACTTGTCAAAGCTGGACATAAGCTAAGACGAGCAGATAAAAACAGGGTTGCAGGAAAAATTCAAATCCACGAATACCTGAAGTTACAGCAAAGCGGAAGGCCCAAATTACAAATATTTAATACTTGTCCTAACCTGATACGCGAACTTCAAAGTATTCCTCTGGATAAAAGCAATCCTGAAGATGTAGATACCAAGGCATCAGATCACGCATATGATGCTTTGCGTTATCTTATTATGGCTAGGCCAAGAGTACACGATACTTATAGCCAAATACGGGACTTTCACAGAGAAACTATTTATCAACCAGCAGACGGAACATTCGGGTACTAATGAAAAACAAAATATGGCGACCACTAAATACTTGGGGTATTTATAGTTTAGGTATTGTAACGGGCTGGGCTTTGATATATAGTATTGTAAGCTTAACACCCATAGGATAATTATGTCAGAATTTGAAAACACACTGATACAAAATGCTGATAATATTTATTTTGAAGAAGCTGAAGGCGAAGACGGTTTAACCTTAGAAGCAGATTCTCAAATTAAATCAAATCTAGCAGGCCTTATTGAAGCACGGTACGCCGATGCTCAAATGGCTAGAGATTCTGACGAAAATCGTTGGATTACGGCTTATCATAATTTTAGAGGAATGTACCCTAAAAATGTACGTTTCCGTGAATCTGAAAAGTCTCGTGTCTTTATTAAAGTTACTAAGACCAAAGTGCTTGCTGCTTTTGGTCAGCTTGTAGATGTTATTTTTGGTACAGGCAAATTTCCTATTGGCGTTACGCCTACACATATTCCAGAAGGTGCTGCTGAGTATATGCACCTTAGCTCAGAAGCTTCACCGGGAATTGAAAGCGCAGTGGCTCCTACGCCACCAACGCCTACAGAAGAAGCTGAAGAAGAGCCTATGGGTGTAGGCTACAAAGGAGATGGTCGAGTATTAAAGCCGGGAGCCAGAATGTCTACTGGCGAAGGTATTTTTGAAGATCTTGAAAACAATGAAAAACTAACTTTTGAAGCAGGCCCGTCACCAATTCCAGAAGCGCCTGAGATTTCACCCGTAAAAGATGCTTCAAGAAACATGGAGCGTTTGATTCACGATCAAATTGATGAGTCAAATGGTTCTACCGAACTTAGAAATGCAATGTTTGAAGCAACTTTGTTTGGTACGGGTATTGTAAAAGGGCCGTTTAACTTTAATAAAGTTTTACATCGTTGGACAAAAACAGAGGACGGGCGTGACTACGACCCTTCTTTTGTACGAGTACCACGAATTGAATTTGTCAGTGTTTGGGATTTCTTTCCTGATCCTAATGCTACCTCCATTGAAGAATGCGAATACGTTGTCCATCGCCATAAGCTAAATAAATCTCAGCTTAGAGCATTACGACGAATGCCTTACTTTAATGAAGACGCCATCAGAAACTGTTTAATGATGGGGCCAAACTACACAGAACAAGATTACGAGTATGAGCTAAAAGATGATCAGCGTATGTCTGATATGGGCGCTAGTCGTTTTGAAGTTCTTGAGTATTGGGGATTGATGGATGTTGAATATGCCAAAGAAATTGGCATGGATATTCCAGATGATGTTGACTCTTTGGACGAACTTCAAATCAATGCGTGGGTATGTAATGGCTTTGTGCTTAGGGCAGTTGTAAATCCTTTTACGCCTTACCGTATTCCATACAATGCCTTCCCCTACGAGCGTAATCCTTATTCGTTTTTTGGTATTGGCGTTGCAGAAAACATGAATGACAGCCAGCAGATTATGAATGGTCATGCACGAATGGCTATTGATAATCTGGCGTTAAGTGGCTCGCTAGTCTTTGACGTAGACGAGACTATGCTTGTTGGCGGTCAAAGCATGGAAATTTATCCCGGTAAAGTATTTAAGCGGCAGTCAGGTATGCCGGGACAAGCCATTCATGGTCTACGCTTTCCAAACACATCACAAGAAAATATGATGATGTTTGATAAGTTTAGGCAGCTTGCTGACGAACAAACAGGCATTCCTAGCTACTCACACGGTCAAACAGGTGTGCAGAGCATGACACGAACAGCGTCAGGAATGTCCATGCTATTAGGCGCAGCATCACTAAACATAAAGACAGTTGTAAAAAATCTGGATGATTTTTTGTTAAAGCCTTTAGGTAAAGCTTACTTTCAATGGAATATGCAATTTTTTGAGGGTGCTTTAAATATTGAAGGTGATTTAGAGATTCGGGCTATGGGTACTAATAGCCTTATGCAAAAGGAAGTGCGAAGCCAACGTCTTACAATGTTTCTTCAAACCGCTCAAAACCCAGCGATTGCTCCTTTTGTTAAAATGTCAAAACTTATTTCAGAGCTTGCATATAGCTTGGATCTTGATCCTGATGAAATTCTTAATGACCCTGAAGAAGCAGCCCTTGCTGCCCAAATTATAGGAATGCAAAATAATGCTGGACAAACAGATGGCGAACAAGTTGGCCCCCTTGGTGAACAACCCGGAATTATGGGAGCCGATGAAGGAACACCTGACCAACCTACGGATGCTGGAGTTACAGGCACTGGCGATGGCAACATCGGAACAGGAAATGTACCGCAAGCAGGGGAAGGCGAGTTCTCTGGCTAACTTGCTAACACTACAAGAACAAGTCAATCAAAGACGAAAGGAAGATTAAGATGCGCGGATTCGATTTTAAGGGATTAGAGTTAAACGAGGGGACTTTTAGAGGTCTTACTGCTAATAGCCCAGCGAATGCACAAACATTAGTTGACTATGCACGCGGCATACCGTTAGATGTAAATCAACAAGACAAAGTTAAAAAATGGGAAGAGAACAGCCCCGTAGAGCTTAAAGACGCCGTAAAAGAAATCAAAAAGGTTGCCCCCGGAAGAACAACAGAAAACGAAGACGAAGACGAAATTGAAGACGAAGACGATACTCGCAAGGGAAAAGCTGAAGGCGGCTTATCTTTACTTAATCCTGTAGAAAGACAACAACGTAATATTGGCTCATTAATTTCTAAAATAGTTAAAAATGTTGTAGTTAGTCCTGAGTTAGAAACTAAATATAAAAAAGCAGCAGATGCTTATGATAAATCCGATAAAAATACTTTCCTTGACAAAGCGGTAGAAAAAGCAGAGGCGGTTGAAGAAATTTTTAAAAAGGATTTTGGTCTTACAGATAAACAAGTACGAGTCCTTCCTTATTATGCTGGCGATGTTGATCAGTATGCAGAAGTTTCAGATCTTTTACTTGATATGGTTAAAAAAGAAGGTCAGGCTGGTCTTCAAGCACTTACAAGGCCTATGGATTTTGATTTGTTTAAAGCTGTCCACGGCGATAAATTTAAAGATGAAAAAGAACTGAAAAACTTTTTTGCAAGCTATTTGAAGCTTTTTCAAACAGGAAAAGATAATGTACTGCGAGCTAAGAAGCAGCAAGGCGGTTCTATGCTAGTTCCATTAGAAATGGAAATGTCTATTGAAAAGCCACCCAAAGATACTTACGACAACATTAGTTCAAAAGAAGAAAAAGAAGAATCTAAAAATATGCTTCCAGATGATGAAATGGAAGAAGAGTATGTAGAGTTTATTACAGAAGAAATGCTTACTGAAGATGAGCAAGAATATTTATTTAAGGCTTTAGATGACGATGATCGTCTTGAAGAAATTTTAAATAAAGTAATGATTAATGCAACAGAGTTTTCTGGTGCTGGCACAGTTGAAGGGCCGGGATCAGGAATATCAGATTCGATACCAGCAAGGTTATCGGATGGTGAATTTGTATTCACCAAAAAGGCCGTTGATCAAATTGGCGCTGACAAACTCCAAGAAATGATGGACGAAGCAGAACGCGAATATGACAACGGACGTAAAGGCAAAGCACTTGGAGGCATGGCATCAGATAATATGTATAATCAACCAGAAGCAAATCTAATGGAAAATTATACGATGCCAAATCAACAGACGAATCAGCAATCAAAGGATATTGATCGTCAGATGATGTATGCGAGTAAAGTGCCAAGTCTACTTAATCAATAAGGCTACCTAGAGTTTTCTAGCCCCTTATTACAATAATAACCTTGAGGCCACCTTGTAGTATCAAGACCCTGTGTTACTAAGCGCAATAACACAGCCACCTTGAAAGACAACAAGCCCCATAAAGGAGAAGTGACATGAGTGAAGAACAACTTGAAGCGCAAGCGAATCCGTACAACCAAAAAAAGGACTGGCATACCCCTGATGGGCCTGCTGTTCAAAGTGCAGATTCATTGTTTTTTGAGGAAGCAGATGAGGCTACTTCCGAAGATAGCGGAACCCCTCAAAAAGAAAAGGCTCCTCGTACCAATTATAAAAAACGGTATGATGATCTAAAAAAGCATTATGATCAGAAGTTGTCAGAGTTTAGACAACGCGAAGAAGAACTTCAAGCTATGGCTCAAGCTACGATTCCGCAGTACCAGCCACCTAAAAGCACAGAAGATCTTGAAGCGTTTAAACAACAATATCCTGATCTGTATGATACCGTAGAAACAGTTGCACATCTGCGTAGTGCAGAGCAGCTAAACGCTCTTCAACAAAAACTATCAGTATTCGAAAAACGCGAGCTAGAAATTAGCAAGCGAGATGCTGAAGGAATGTTGAAGTCTCGTCATCCTGACTTTGAAGATATTCGGGGCGATGAGCGGTTTCACGAATGGGCTAAAGTTCAACCGCAAGAAATTCAGCGGTGGATTTATAACAACCCAGACGATGCTAATTTAGCAAGTCGTGCAATAGATCTTTATAAAATGGAAAACAATATTGCGATTAATAGAAAGTCTTCTGGACAGTCACGACCTTCAAAGTCCAATGCTGCGGATATGGTTTCGACAAAAACAACAAGTGTCGAACCTCAGTCAGCTAAAATTTGGACGCAACGGGAAATTGCTGCTATGTCCTTAGATGACTATGATCGTTTCGAAGAAGAAATTGATTTAGCTATCAAAGAAGGACGAGTAGCAAAATAACTATTTGTCTTTTTTAGGAGTAAATTAATATGGCTTACAACGTAAGTGATCAATATTTTGAGCCAGCAACTGATACCGATGCTAACTTTGCCAACTCGGTTGCGGGTCAAACTAACTCATTCTTCCTGCCTGCTGTCTATAGTAAGAAGGTACTTAACTTCTTCCGAAAGTCATCAGTCTGTGAAGCCGTAACCAACACCGACTACGCTGGTGAAATTGCATCTTTTGGTGATAGCGTTAAGATCATCAAAGAGCCGACCATTACTGTTTATCAGTACGAGCGTGGTCAAGACGTAACGCAAACCAAGTTGACTGACCAAGAGCTTTCTCTTGTTGTTGATCGTGCAAACGCTTTCAAATTCATTGTCGATGACATTGAAACGAAAATGTCTCACGTAAACTTCAAAGAAGTAGCATCTTCTTCAGCAGCTTACGCTCTGCGTGACGCATTTGACGAAGGCGTATTCAGCATTATGCAAGCTGGCTTGTCTGCTTCTGCACCCGATCACATCATGGGTGCTGATGCTGCTGCTGGTACTGGTGGCGTAACTGAAACTACTGCTTCTATTGACTTGGGCTTTGCTTCTGGTGAAGCTGATCCTCTGGATCTTCTTGCTCGTATGGCTCGTTTGCTTGACGATGAAAACGTCCCAGAAGACGGTCGATGGGTAGTAGCTTCTCCTGACTTCTATGAGACTCTTTCTCAAAGCGCCTCTAAACTGTTGTCAGTAGACTACAACGCTGGTCAAGGCTCTATCCGTAATGGTCTGGTAAGTTCTGGCAAGCTGCGTGGATTCTCCATGTACAAGTCAAACAATATGCCTTCTACCGCTACGGCTACTGGCTTTTTAATGGCTGGTCACATGAGCGCCGTTGCAACTGCACAGTCTATCACCAGCACTGAAGTCCTGCGGGATCAGTCTAGCTTTGGTGATATTGTTCGTGGTTTGCACGTTTGGGGCGGTAAGGTTCTGCGACCTGAAGCTCTGATTGGTGCTTACTACACTATCGACTAATAATAGTCTACAGGGAGGGTGAAATATCCCTCCTTCTTTGGGGGTTTTATGCCTTTAGTTTCAACACCATCTAAACCTATCACTATGAAGTTAAAAGAACACCAGCGAGGGCGTTACCGTAAGGTAGACCATCAAAAGTATTCTGATAACTACGATAAGATATTTGGAAAGAATAAAGATAAAACCCCCAAAACTAATTAAATTAAAGGATTATTATTATGCGAAAAAAATATCAAAAGGCAGGCGCTGTTATGCCTAAAGAATTGACCTCACTATCAAAGTCGGCTGTAATGCCGAACAAGGCTAATACGCCTAAAATTGAGAAAACTAAAGCGTCTATTCCTATGCCTGAAAAAGCGCCTACTAAACAAGCACCAAAGCCTAGAGGTAAGATTACACCTGTGCGTCCTGCACCGCGTCCTTCTGGTCCTGTGCGGCCTGCACCGCGCCCTGCGCGACCTACAGGTGGTAGAAAGGGAGTTTCTGCTTCAGGTCCAAAAATAAATGTTGTAGCAGAAGCAGATTCTTTCCCTACTACTCGGACAAGAAGTACTGCTGGCCCTCGGCCTAAAGCTACTACCGCTCCTTCGTTTGGTGGCGCTATGGCCCCCAACACTGCTCGTCGTCCTCGACCTCGACCCATGAGAATGAGAAGTCGCGCTCGTCGTGCTGAAGGCGGTGTAGTACACTATGGTAGCATTTTTGAAATGGAAAAAAAATCAGGTAACTGATATGAAAGTACAAGCCCCTAAAGGTTATCATTGGATGAAAAGTGGTACTAACTATAAACTAATGAAAGACCCTAAAGATGGCTACAGGCCACATAAAGGGGCTTCTAAATCTGCTAATTTTCCAATTCAAAAGGTTCATAAATAAAAATGGCTACTAATTTCTTACAACTTACAAATGAACTTTTACGCGAAATGAACGAGGTTGCTTTGACCTCTAGTAATTTTGCTTCGGCTATTGGGGTTCAAGCACATATTAAAGACTGCGTTAATCGCGCATATCTTGATATTGTGCTTGAAGAACCCCAATGGCCTTTTTTATCTGTAGGTACAAGCGGATCTACAGATCCTATGTATGGTAATACATACATTGAAACAGCTGCTAATACTCGTTGGTATGAATTAAAGCCTGCCAGCGATTCAATTCTAGATGACTATGGTTATATAGATTGGGACAATTTTTATTTGACAACAGTAGGTGTTGCAGGAGAAACAGCACCTTACGTTGCCAGAAACTTAAAATTTACTACTACCGAAGAATGGAAAGATTTTTATCGTACCAGCGAAAATGCTGATGATGCTGAAGATGCTAATGGTGGCGAACCTCGACGAGTTATTCGTAGTCCTGATGGCCGCATGGTGGGTTTAAGCCCAATACCAGACAAAGTGTATCGTGTTTGGTTTTATGCTTACTTGCAGCCTACACAGCTTTCAGCATATAGTGATACAATTGTTTTTCCAGATGTTTATAAAATTGTTTTGCTTTCAAGAGCAAGATATTTCATTCATCAGTTTAAAGAAAATATTCAACCAGCAGCTTTGGCAAATGAAGAATATCGAAGAGGCCTTAAACTAATGAAAGCTAATTTAATGGTTCCAGAACCTTTCTACATGAAAGATGATCGCGTGAGGTTTGTTTAATGTCTCAGCCATTTGGCTTTTCGTCTAAAGGAGGTTTAAATACTAACTTAAACTCTTTGGAGCTTTTAGGTCAGCCGGGCTTTGCTACAGTTTTAACAAACTTTGAAGTTGACTCAGACGGTGGGTATCGTCGTATAAGCGGCTTTACAGCCTATGGTGGCGATTCAGCTACAAGGCCAGAAGCAGCTACGCCTATTCTTGGTTTATATCCGTATGCGCTTGGTTTAGTAGCTGTTGTAGGCTCTTCTATTTATTATACAGAAGACGGTATATCTTGGACACAAATAAACTATAACACAACGCATACTGGAGTTACTGAAGCTAATTTAAGCTCCCAAACAGAACTAGATCGACCAAACCAAGAACAAGCGCAGTTTGTTTTAACTAGAGCGCCGACAGGCCATACAGACAACGAGTATGGCGCGCTTACAATTGCAACTGGCGCAGATAAACTAGCCCACTTTCATATAGATGGCACAGGAGCATCAAGACTTTTTATTTATGAAGAAATCTCGACGCCTGCGGCGGGAAGATATATTGAAAGCCTTGATAAGCATTTAATTGTTGTAGATACTGAAAATGAACCTAGCACTGTTTATTGGTCTAAAACAAATGATGATAGAGACTTTACAGGTACGGGTGCTGGCTCCGCAGCCATTTCTGATAGAATTACAGGAATAAAAAGCTTCCGTGATTCTTTGTATATTTTTTGTCAAAACACCATTCATCGTTTAGATGATATTAATGGCACTCCTGTAATTGTTCAAATTACAAACAATATTGGGTGCTTGAGTGCTTATAGCATTCAAGAAATTGGTGGCGACCTTTTGTTTCTTAGTCCAGACGGTATTCGTTCTGTGGCGGCAACCGCACGAATTGGTGACGTAGAGCTAAGCTCAGCATCGCGCCAAATCCAAAAAATTATTGGCGACTTGGGAAACTCTATTGATACTTATACAATAAGCAGCTGCGTTGTTAGAGACAAGTCACAATATCGTTTATTTTATTCTGGGCCTGCTCAAAGCCCATCAGATGCTAAAGGCATTATTGGAACTTTTACAGGTCAAAATTTTGAATGGTCTGAAACAAAAGGTATTCAAGCTTTTGGTTTAGTTTCTGCACTAGATATAGATGGAATTGAAAGAATATATCATGGTGATAAAGATGGTTATATTTATAATCACGACACCGGAAGCAGCTTTTTAAAAGAGGGTTCAGAACAAAATATACTAGCAACTTATGAAACTTCAGACCTTGATTTTGGAGATATTGGAACTAGAAAAACTATAAAATATATTAGAATTTCTATTTCTCCAGAAGGAAGTGTTTCACCAGTTTTACGTTTGAGATATGATTATAAATCAACAGACATTCAACAACCAAACGATTATGACATAACTGGTATTCCTTTGCCTGCAATTTTTGGAACTTCTGTTTTTAATACAGCAACATTTGGAGGCACTAACGACCCTATGGTTCGTATACCCGTAGAAGGTTCTGGAAATACTTTAAGTTTACGCATAAGATCGGATGATACAAATCTACCTTATGCCATTAATGGTTTTTACATAGATTATATGCCATCAGGTAGGAGATAATAATGGCTCAAGACTATACACGACAAAGTACGTTTGCCGATGGCGATACAATTACAGCGGCCCTTTTTAACGATGAATATAATCAGTTAGTAAATGCTTTTGCATATTCAAGCACAAGTGCGGCAGCTACGGGACACCGACATGACGGTACTGCTGCACAAGGCGGTAATATCCCTCAAATTGGCGATTTAGATTTTAATAATAAAATTGTTGTAGACGATACTAATAATCGTTGGGGATTTTTTGTAGAGGTTTCTAGTGCCGCTGTAGAACAAATTCGTGTTCAAGACGGAGCTATTGTTCCTGTCACAACAAATGACATTGATCTTGGTACAAACTCTCTTCAGTTTAAAAATCTTTATATTGATGGCACTGCTACAATTGATGATTTGACTGTAGATGCTTCAGTGGTTATTGGAACTACTTTAAGTGTGAGCGGAACTACAACTCTTTCAGGTGATGTAACTCTTGGTAATGCGTCAGCAGATACTTTGATTGTTAATGCTCTTGTAAATTCTAATTTTGTTCCTGAAACAGATAGTCTTTGGAATCTGGGTAGCGCTTCACTCTATTGGGCAAATGCCTATGTTGATGCTGTTACTACCACAGGCAATGTAGCAATTGGTGGCAACCTTACTGTAACAGGCGATGCAACCATAAACGGTAATCTTACTTTTGGTAATGCGGATACTGACTCTATTACTATTGGTGCTGAGATTGATTCAAATCTTATTCCTAATACTGATGATACTTATGATCTTGGTAGTGCCACAAAGAAGTGGCAAGATATATACATTGATGGTACGGCTTATCTAGATGCTATTAACTTTAACGGTACTGCAATTACTGCAACAGCCGCTGAACTTAATATCATGGATGGCGTCACAGCCACGGCAACAGAAATTAATGTTTTAGATGGAATTACTTCTACAACCGCAGAACTTAATATTCTTGATGGTGTTACATCTACAGCAGCCGAACTAAACTTAGTAGATGGTTCTAGCGCAGGGACAGTTGTAAACAGTAAGGCTGTTATTTATGGAGCCGCAGGAGAAGTCAACGCAACAACGCTTCAAGTAGGTGGTGTAGCTATTACATCTACTCCAGCCGAATTAAATATTCTTGATGGCGTTACAGCTACTACAGCAGAGCTTAACATTCTTGATGGCGTTACAAGTACGACTGCGGAACTAAATATTCTTGACGGTGTTACTGCTACTGCCGCAGAGCTAAATGTTCTTGACGGAGTTACAGCTTTTGTTGATGAAGATAATATGGTTAGTAACTCTGCCACATCTATTCCTAGTCAGCAATCAGTAAAAGCCTATGTAGACTCTCAAGTAACTGCACAAGATTTAGATTTTCAAGGTGACTCTGGCGGCGCATTAAGTATTGACCTAGACTCAGAAACTTTAACAATTGCTGGCGGTACTGGCATTGATACGTCAGGCGCGACTAACACGCTGACTGTTGCTATTGACTCTACCGTAGCAACATTGACAGGCTCGCAAACACTTACGAATAAAACATTAACTACTCCTGTAATTAGTTCTATTAGCAATACAGGGACGATTACTTTGCCTACATCAACCGATACGTTGGTGGGCAGAGCAACAACAGATACGCTAACAAACAAAACGCTAACCTCGCCTGTTTTAAACACAGGGGTATCTGGTACAGCAGTTTTGGATGATGATACTTTTGCTACAGCAAGTGCTACGACTTTAGCAACTTCAGAATCTATTAAAGCTTATGTAGATTCTCAGGGCGCTAGTACATTAAGCGCACTTACAGACACTAACATTACTACACCCGCAGACGCCTCTTTGTTATTTTACGACACGGGCACATCAAAGTGGATTGATAATGTAGTGTCTGGTGATATTACAATTGCTGATACTGGTGTAGCCGCTATTGAATCTGGCGTTATTGTCAACGCAGATGTTAATGCTAGTGCGGCTATAAGCGTTTCTAAGACAGCTTTGACGGCGGGTACGGGCCTTACCCTTACTACAGATACTTTGTCTGTAGACGCCTCTCAGACGCAAATAACAGCAGTCGGAACAATTGCTACAGGAACTTGGCAAGGCACAGCTATTGCAGATGCTTATGTTGATAATGATCTTACAATCTCTGGAGGCACTGTAGACAATACAGTTATTGGTGGTACTACAGCCGCCGTAGGCACGTTTACTACTGCTAACGCTACTACTGTCGATACTACAAACCTTGAGGTTACAAACCTGAAGGCAAAAGATGGTACGTCTGCTGGATCTATTGCTGACTCTACCGGAGTTGTAACGCTAGCTAGCTCTGTTTTAACCACTGCCGACATTAACGGCGGTACGGTTGATGGCGCAAATATTGGCGCAACAACAGCAGGAACGGGCAGATTTACTACCCTTAATGCTACAGGGAAAACTACATTTGACGCTGAAATTGAAGAGCAGCAGTATAGCTTAACAGGTACGGCAATCGACCCGTCCAATGGGACGATTCAGTACAAAACGCTGTCAGCAAATACTACGTTTACCGAGTCTTTGACAGACGGTGAGTTTGTCACGCTGATGATCGACGACGGCTCTGCTTACACAATTACATGGCCGACAACAACATGGGTTGGTGGTTCTGCTCCAACGCTAGAGACAACGGGTTATAACGTGATTGAGCTATGGCACGTTAATGGTGTGCTGTACGGCGCATTTGTGGGTGCGGCTTAATGCTTAGAAACAGGATGATAAGAGCGGCGATTCCAAAAGGATCGCCAATAAGCTTTGTCGATGCTACTGGGCAAGTCGTTAATGTTTCAAGCACTACTGGAACAATCACCGTATCAACAGATGATTTAATAGTAGCGTTTTCTCATGGAAAAATTGCAGATGAGATTGCTTTTTATTCTTTTGGAGGAACTTCGACCGTAGGCACTTTAAATGATTTTGCGACTCAGGGAACTACTGTTGGAGATGGCGGTAATGATTATTTAAACATTGCTTCTTCTGCGCCTATTAGTTCAGGCGGCACGTTAAACATGAGTGAAAATGGCGGTAGGGAGGCGGGATTCGGGCTTATAGCATTTGATGGAGGCGATAGCATTAGTTTCAGTGCTGGTACATCTGGAAGCATATCGGTTACAGACGTAACTACTGATGATGCAATAATAATTTACGAGACAACACAAGAATTTGGCACCTCAGTAGGAACTCTTCCTAGCACACCGTCTGGATATACATCTGCTTTTTCTCATCAATGGCAAGTAGGGCAAGGCGGGGCCAAACAAGGGTGGTCAACTCGGGTAAGTTATCAAACGGGATTGTCTGGAACGGTAAGCCATACAATACCATCTGGCAGTTGGGATTATATTGGCAGTTTAATCATAAGGGTGTATAGCGCATGACATATTT
>Ga0222718_10000346_pt1 | contig 50107 bp, 63 predicted proteins | sample C33_27DmetaG_FD_165045 | JGI IMG/M metagenome (GOLD analysis project Ga0222718, IMG submission 165045) | Estuarine water microbial communities from San Francisco Bay, California, United States - C33_27D | ecosystem: Environmental > Aquatic > Marine > Unclassified | place: USA: California... | reverse complement strand
TACTACGGGAACAAGTTATGATTCGTTTTACGGTTGGAATTTTAATTACGCTGGGCGCAGTAGGCGCACAAGACTATGCAATGGTCAGTGGAGTTGAACCGCCTAGTGTCTCTGTCTTCTTGCTTTCCGCCGGAATCGGTATCGGACTAATGTTGATGGGTGCTTTGCAAATATCGGATCAATACGATCATGGAGATTGAAGTCATACTGGTGGACATAGGGGTTCACCAGAAACCCAACAAGGAGATGGGGGTACGTACCTTCAAGGACTGGGCGGATGTCGTAGAACATGCACAACATTGGTGCAAAAAGTACGATTATACGACTTGGAGACTGGGTGGCGATATAACGGAAAGTTCTATCCTTATTCCAAAAAAGTCTAAAAAAAGTCCAAAAAAGGGTTGATTTCTTGTTTCAGTTATGAGATAATGTCTTTGTTGGTTGGGGAGATCTGGTCTCTCAACTAGGAACCCTCGGGGTTCACTGCTTGTCCACTGGACATCTGGAGTTGAGAATAGGACACTAAGTCACTGCTTCTCCCCTCTCATTTTCTCACTAAGGATATGTTATGAAAGATTTGATTGCAAAGTTCGAAGCTCGTGGTCTTGAGTTGGATATCGATTTAGAAAATCTCTGTGCCAAATGTTTGCGCCCGTCTAAGCGTGCTCGTCTTGGTTATAAAGTTGAGTTCAACTATCGTTTCGGATCTGAGAAAAACATGATCGCATTCATGGAACATTACATTTCGGATCTTGAACTTATAGAAGAACGCAAGGCAGAACGTAAAGCAAAACGTGGTGCGGAACGTAAGGCTGCTCAAGAGTCTGTCAAAGAGGGTGACATCTATGTCGCTTCTTGGGGTTGGGAACAGACTAACGTTGATGCCTATCAGATTGTTGCGAAGAAAGGTGCGAGTGTTGTCCTTCGTAAGATCGCCCTTCAAAGTATCGAAGGTAGTGAACAGTTCATGAGTGATCGTGTTGTTCCCGTCAAGAACGCCTTCATCGGTGAAGAGTTCAAGAAGCGAATCAACGGTAAGTACATCAACGTTGACAACATTCGTTGCGCCCTTCCCGCCGAAGAAGGTAAAGAGTTCTACCGAAGTTGGTACGCTTAATGGAGTGATCACGTTAAATTGGTAATGATTCCTGTGGGATCACTCTGTATTCCCCCGTGTAAAAACGGGGGTTTTTTTCAATTATAGATACTGTCGAGGTATGAAATTTACTAAATATTATTAAAGGTGAAACATGAACTATAGCATCACAAAAGAAATTTTTGAAATCTTTGATGAATTTAAAGAGCAATCAACCAAAGCAGGTAGAATGGAAGTATTGAACAAATACTCTGAAGTTCCAGCACTCAAAGATGTCTTACGAGGTACATTTGATGATACCTTGCAGTTTACTCTCCCCGAAGGTAAACCACCTTACACTCCTAATAACCCTGAATCTGTTCCTTCTTCCTTACTCAGAAAGAACCGTGACTTTGGTTATTTTGTAAAAGGTGGGCCTGGAGATTCTATGCCACGTTATAAAGTGGAAAAACTATTCATCACTCTGCTGGAGTCTATTCATCCAGTAGATGCTGAAATCGTTTTGTCGATGGTAGCGAAACAATCGCCGGTGAAATATCTAACCAAGAAACTAGTACAGGAGGCATTTCCAAACTTAATCCTAAAATAGTACTATAACAAAGGAGTATTGATGTCAGAAAAACAAATCGAACGATTGAAGAAAGACAGTAGTGAACTGGATTTTTATATCAGACGACTACGAAAAAAAGGAAGGGAAGACCTAGTTTATAAGCTAAGTAAGAAACAGGCATTCCTCAATCAAACCATCGAAGAACAAATGACTCAATAAGGAAGGTGATCCACATCTCGTGGGGATCCTTCGGGATCCCCATCGTTTTGGAAATAAATTATGCCGACATATCAATTCAAAAACAAAGAGACTGGTGAAATCGTAGATCAGTTTTTAAAACTCTCAGAACTAGATCAGTGGAAAGAAGATAACCCGCAATGGGAAACCTATCATGGATCTGCTCCAGAACTTGTCACAGGAACAAAGTCTGCCCTTCGTCAAGCAGGGGACGGTTGGAAAGATCTATTAAATAGGGTTAAAGACGGATCAGGCCGTAATAACACGATCAATACCTAGTATGCAAAAACCTAATGTACTGAAGATCGACCACTTGATTACAGTGGAACCGATGACTACGAGCCAAGAAGTTGTGTTTACTGCATGGGACGAAGGCAATCATCTGGTGATGACTGGTGCCGCTGGTTCGGGTAAAACCTTTTCCGCTTTGTATCTTGCACTAGAAGACACGCTAGATACAAGTGAACCCCAACATCAAATCATTCTGTGTCGCTCCGCAGTACCGACAAGGGAGATAGGTTATCTGCCTGGCACTCTGGACGAAAAGTTAGATGCATACACCGCTCCCTATCGTCAGATATGTTCACATCTGTTTGATGACGATGGAGCGTATGACAAACTGACCAAACAAGGACTGATTAAGTTTGTGTCTACTTCACACCTACGAGGCACAACGTTTGATGATGCAATCATCATCATTGACGAAATGCAGAACTTGACATTTCACGAATTAGACAGTATCATAACTAGAGTAGGTAATAATTGTCGAGTTGTATTTTGTGGAGACTACTACCAAACGGATTTTGTCAAAACAACAGATCGAGCAGGTATGCATAGTTTCATGGAGATCATCGAACACATGAACAGGTTTACCATAGTCGAGTTTACATGGGCGGATATAGTACGCTCAGATTTTGTAAGAGACTATATAATGACAAAGGAAATGCTCATGAAGGAGAAAGTTCAATGAACAGAGAAGCAGTATTCGAACAGTTAAAAATTGACGAAGGCGTTGAGTATGAGATTTACAAAGACCATCTTGGATATCCGACATTTGGAGTTGGACACTTGGTCTTAGAAAGTGATGAAGAACACGGACAAGAAGTAGGAACTCCCGTTTCCGAAGAACGAGTGAAAGAATGTTTTGAAAGAGATCTTAACCTTGCTATTGCAGAGTGTAGTGCTCTGTATGGAGAGGGAACTTTTGCAAAATTGCCCGATGAGGTTCAACAGATTTTGGTTAACATGATGTTCAATATGGGACGTACCCGATTGAGCAAGTTCAAGAATTTCAATGCCGCTATCGCTGAGGGGGATTGGAAAAAGGCCGCCGTTGAAGGACGTGACAGTCTTTGGTATCGTCAAGTCACTAATCGTGCGGAACGACTAATGGAGAGAATGGAGAACGTCTAAGATATCATGGCAAAGTACAGTCGTCACGATAACCGCAATAAAAAGAAAGGTAAACACAAGAATCAAACTAAGTTTGATAGTGGATATAAAATGAAAGGAGAGGATTATAATCGCTCTCGTGATAAAAAGGTTCTGTTAGATTATTCATAATGAAAAATGCGATATTTCAGTATATGGTGGTCAATGATCGAATTGACCAAGAACGTGGAAGAGTGCCCCAAGATCCCATAGAGGGAAGAACCAGAAGTCAACTCTATCTTAAATGCGCTCGTGAGTCTAGTCTGTCCTTTCGGGATTATGCGGATCTGATTGACGCTGATTATTATTACTCAGAAAAACAGGTTTTTACTAAAGGCGATGACAGTCCGGCTGCACTATTGTTTGAGTGTTTACGTGTAATCTATGATCCCATGTTTGATCAGTACGACAAGGTTCTTTTTGCCGACACTGACATTATGGTAAACACCAAAGAGAATATCTTTGATGTGTGTGAAGACGGAGATGTTTTTGGAGTACTTGAATCCGACTATGTGACTCATAGCGGTGGCGGTTATAATTCTTGGGATTATTCTGCAAACACTTTAAATGATTATATCACCAAGTTTAAAATGCACGACATCCCTATTGTACCCACCATGCCACCAAACAGACCATCTAAACTAACAATTCTTAATACGGGTATTGTGGTGTGGTCACGTGAGGCACGCCTACGTTCACGTGAAGTATTCATGGATTGGAAAGAATGGTTAGACGCAGAACCAAAGTTCCACATGTCAGTGGTGAACGATCAACCATTTATATCAGGCCAACTTATGAAACACAACTTTGACCTAGTGACGATTGACCAAACGTGGAACGATTCTCCACACTATGCGACAGAAGAAGAGTTCTTCGAAAAGGCAAAAATGTGTCACTACACTGGCGGCGGTTGGAAGATTGACATGTTAAGACACATAGAAGAAAACAGGTTCATAGGGGGTTGACAATACCCCCTTTTTTCTGTATACTTGTTATGTGAATGAGGAGTTTTAATGCAACAAGATAAAGTAATATTGACTGACTGTGACGGAGTACTGCTGGATTGGATGTACTCTTTTAAACAGTGGATGAATCGTCACGGTTATCTAGAAAAGAATCCTTCCGCTTATGAAGTAAACGTGGTGTTTGGACTAGAACGAAGTGAAGCAAAGAAACTGGTTCGAATGTTCAACGAGTCAGCAACGATTCGAAAGATTCCCCCACTGCGTGACGCAATTAAGTATGTAAAGAAGTTGCACGAAGAACACGGATATGTGTTTCACGCTGTGACAAGTCTTAGTAATGATCAGTACGCTCAACACCTTCGAACCAAAAACCTGATTGAGTTGTTTGGCCCGACTGCCTTTGAAAAGTATGTCTATCTTGACACTGGTGCAGACAAGGACGAAGAACTTTGCAAGTACGCCGGAAGTGGTTGTTATTGGATTGAAGACAAACCAGAAAACGCTCGGGTAGGAAAGTCCCTTGGACTAAACAGTTATCTCATGTCGTGGGATTTCAATCAGGGCGTACAGGATATTCCACGAGTCCAGAACTGGAAAGAACTTTACAATATCATAACTGGATAACTAACGCATATATAATCTCGTGAACAACTTTATGAGGTTAAAATGCGATACGTTGGTTTCAGTGAATATTATCATGACGGCGCACTCTCTATCATCAACGAAGATGGTACAGTAGAGTTTGCCTCTCATGGCGAGCGTTTTTCCAAAAAGAAAAACGATTGCATAATTCCAGAAAGTCTTTGGGAATACACTTCCGATAAAGACCATCTCTCTTTTTACGAAGACTATGAAACCAAACAAAAAATTCGTAAAAACTATCTAGGCCCCAAACACAAAAACTTTGAGTTTGTTTGGCAAAACAAAAAGGCAAAAGAATACGGACAAGATCCAACAGATCAACAAGTGCCTGGAAGTCTTGTTTTCGACACTTTTCATGAACACCACCAATCCCATTGTGCAAGCGCTTTCTATACTAGACCTTGGAAAGACAAAGAGTCTACTGTTATGGTTTCTATTGATGGTGCGGGAGAAGTTCAAACCGCAGTTATCTATGACCACAACTTCAATCTAATCAAAGAATGGCACTACCCAAAATCGGTTGGTTTGATTTATAGTTGTACTACTAGTATTTTAGGATTGAGACCATTAGAAGATGAATATGTGGTAATGGGACTTTCTTCTTATGGCGAAGCCCCTCCAGAAATGGTCACATGGTTATTACACTGGCATCACAACATTTCTGATATTTGCGTTGATCTTCATGGAGACGCCCCTATTGATGGGGGTGATACTGAGTCCCATAAGCGTTTCATGCAAATGTTAAATAAAATGCACGAGTTCAAAAAAACATACGAAGACAAAGATTTTGCGGCAGGGGTTCAAGAGTTTGCCGAAATTGTCATACTTAATATTATGAGAGAAGCACGCAAGTATGGAAACAAACTTTGTTATTCGGGCGGTTGTGCTCAGAATGTTGTTGTTAATTCAAGACTGTGGGAAATCTTTGATGATGTTCATATCGCTGTGTCTCCTACAGATGCGGGATCTTCTTTAGGAACGGCTGCACTTACATGGGCAGAAGAAACTGGTAAGGATCAACTCATCTGGACTCCATATTTGGGTTATAACATCGACAGAGAGGTAAACCCCAAAGAGGTAGTCGATCATCTCTTAGAACACCGTGTGTGCGGTCTGGCGAACGGTAGGGCGGAGTTTGGCCCTCGTGCATTAGGTAATCGATCCCTGATTGCAGACGTGAGGTATGACGTACAGGATACAGTCAACACGATCAAACGTAGACAGAAGTACCGTCCCTTCGCCCCCGCCATTCTAGAAGAGTATGCAGATAAATACTTCGATGGGCCTATGAACGAATACATGCAGTACACTTCTGTCGCACTACACGACTTTAAGTCGGTGACTCATGTGGATGGTACTGCACGTGTACAGGTTGTGAAGAAAGATTGCCAGTCAATATTTCGTAAGGTCATTGAAGAGTATTATGAACGCACTGGTGTTCCCATGTTATTGAACACAAGTCTAAATATACGTGGACGACCTATGGTTAATGATGAACATGATGCTAGACTATGGGAACAGAAGTATAAGGTGAAAGTTTTTTAATGGAATTTGTACGCAAATACAAAATTGAAAATTGGGACAATGCTAAAGAAAAACTATTACTTGGTATTGAAACAATGAAAGAAAATTATGATTGCAAATATTCTACGATGTCTAGATCTGATTACAAAGAAAGAGACATCAAACCCGTTTACTGGGAAACCATGATTGATATCATTGATGTTCACCTAAAAGACTACGTTTTCGGTTGGAAGTGTAGTAGTTATAATATTCAGTCAATGTGGTTTGCAGAATATTCGCATGATGGCGCAGATTTTGACTGGCATACTCATGAGGGATGTAATATGTCTGGTGTGCTTCAAATTGTAATTGATGATAAAAAAACCAGTACTAGTTTATTGGGACAGTCGATTGAACTTGACGAAGGGGATTTGATTCTTTTTCCTTCCATGTTGCCACATAAAGGGCCAAAAGTGACTAAAGGTCAAAAAATTGTTATTGGATTTAATTGGGATATATTTGGAAGTCTATTACACAACCATTAATCTTAGGAGAATAACAAATGGCAGAAGAAAAGAAAACATTATCCATTGACAGTGATGGAACACTTGCGGGGGCAGATGTTAACGGAGATGGTCACATCTCTGAACAAGAACTACAAATGCATTTAGAGTTCAAGCGTAAAGAACTTGAAGATCAAGATGCTATGCGAGATGCACAACGAAATATGACATGGTTTGCGTTATTTGGCATGTTGTTGTATCCATTTGCTGTGATTGGTGCAGATGCGATTGGACTGGACAAGGCTTCAGGCATTCTTGGAGATATGGCTCCGACATACTTTGTATCTGTTGCTGCATTAGTTGCTGCTTTCTTTGGTACTCAGGCATATTCCGGCAAGAAGTGATTCTGCGGAATAGATTATGGAATTAGTGACATGGCGTGGAACGCCTGGTGTTGGTGATTTTATGTGGGCACTTAATTGTGCCCACAATCACTCTTACACTACAGGAAACAAAATAAAACTTAGATTTTACTGGGAACACGGGCCGGACTACCTTCATCACTTCGAAGATCCTGAAACAATAATAGAACGACTAGAGTATGTCCACAACTTTTATCACAAAAAGGATGATGTTGTGGTTGAACATGTCTACAATGACAAAGAATCACGTTATAGTAAGTGGAAATTTTCGGATGACTGTGTTCTTATGAATGACGGCCGATTGCGTGTTGCAGCTATTCGTAGAGAAAATAAAGCAAGGTTTTGGTTTGAGTCTGGCGCATGGTCTGATAAAGACGGAGCACAATGTCTTTATTCCGACTGGATATTTCGTGAAGATGCTTTTAAACCAAGAGATCCACAAAAGGTTGTTATTTGGCGACCTACCTTTAATGCAGAAATACCGAGGACTTGGAAAAGAGAGTTGACAAATGAACAGTGGGATGGTATCATAAACTCGCTGAGTGCAGCCGGATTATATACTGTTGAATTGACCTATCGAACTCCAATATCCGAAGTTATATATCATATATCTACATGTAGACAAGTAGTTTGTTATGATGGTATGTGGCATTATATAGCACGTAATTTTATGAAACCCATGATGGTTATGAGTACAGAAGGGATAACTAAAGAACATACTCCCCATAATCATTTTCCAAAACAAGGATTTAGTGTAGAAGGGTTTAACAAGTTAAATCTTCCTGATAACTTAGGAGAGAGCAGAAAGTCGGCCATTGATTATGAAGAAAGATGTAGACAATTCTATCAAGATTGACAGAGCTGTTATTGAGATACAAGGCGCTTGCAACTTTGACTGCACTATGTGTCCTCAAGACAAAAGGACGGGCGGTAGAGAAAAAGAATTTCTCACCAAGATGTCTTTGCTTGAATTCGAAGACTATGTACGAGACTGTGCACAACACGGACTGCGTGTAGTCAACCTTGACGGTTCGGGTGAAGCAACACTTAACCGAAATCTGCCCGAGTACATCAAGATTGTAAAACGATACAATGCACAGGCAGTAATTTTTTCTAACGGATTTAGAATGCATGGTAAGTTCATGCGTGAGTGTGTTGACGCTGGACTAGACTTCTTTCGTTTCTCTTTCATTGGGCCAACACCCGAACTCTATGACAAGTGGATGCACAACACACGTGGAAGCACATACCATTTGATCAAAAAGAACATTAAAGAAATGGTCGAGTATGTTGAATCAGTTGACTCAAGTTGTGTCATAGAGACGTATCATCTAATTACTGACAACGACAATCTTAATTGGGAACTAGATAAGTACAAGGAATTGGTAAATGAACTTGGTGTAAAAACCGAAATATGGAAAATGCATAATTGGTCTGGTGCGTGGGACATCGGTGATAATGCAAGAAAAGGTGAGGTGAAGACTTGTGGAAGACCTTTCAGTCCTGACGTTGTTATTCGTGCTGGTGGTATTAACGGTGGTAGAGGCGCTGTGGCACCATGTTGTCAAGTCCTCGGCCGAGATGGAGAGGCAGTACTTGGACACTGTTCAAGAAACACCATCGAAGAAATCATCCGAGGGCCAGAATACTCCGCATTAAGAGAAGGTCATCGAACAGGCAATTATCCTTCTTATTGTAAAGACTGTGATTTTCTGCTTGATGATCCAGAGGTATTAGTGTATACTAATCATGATAGAGACCTTCACAAAATGATTGGTACAGAGTTTAACTTGGACGATTATAGACAATGAACAAACCCGAAGTATGGATGATATCTATGAGTGATTGTGAGATTTCACAATACTATAGAAAAATCTGTCAACCAACATGGGAAGAAAAAGGATTCAAGGTTAATCATTTTGAGGCAGTGACTCCAAAAGATCTAAATCAGTTTAAAGACCACTTGAAGTTTGGAAAAAAACGACCAACTCTTAGTGGAAGTAGACCATACGAGATTGATTTTTCTCCCACAGAAAAAGCCGTATGGTATAGTCACTTTATTGCGTGGATGAATTGTATCCATTTAAACCGACCTATAATAGTTGTTGAACACGATGCGTTTTTAGAAAAAAAATTAGAACCCGAAATATTTGATGAAAAGACACAATTCATTTCTTTTGGTCACAAAAAAGATCCTACTATAGATCTTAAACAAGCTATGATTTGTGGTGCTTACTATATAACACCAGATTTAGCTAAAGAAGTTAAAGAATCCCTTGAAGAATATTTAGTGAAAGAAAACATAGTCGCCAACGTAGACGGGTATCTTCATCGATTTATAGACAAAAAAGCAAAATTATCTGGGCACAAATACGATCCATACCATCACAATAAAAGTCCCGTTTATCAATGTATGCAAGACGCCAGCTTTCAATTCATCGATGAAAAAATAGGGACTACAATAAAACACTTAACACGGCAGGAAGAATTATGATATGGTTAAAAAAACTTTTTCTTGAAGAGTATGAGGTTCGTATTTGGTATGACGATCCAAAAAAGGTTACTCTCTATCGAATGAAGACTATCAACAAACTTAATCCCAAAACTTTAGTTGGAAAAGACGTTGATGGGCTTAAAGTTGAACTCAATGTGCAGACTCCGTTTAATTATGAAGTCAAGAAGATATTATGAAACGACTCATTTACCAAGTACAACTTGGCAAAGAATCTAACTCTAAACTCTATAAAGAGTGTATTCAGAGTGTTGATCATTTCTGTCAAAAACACGACATTGAACATTATGTGCAACGTGTTGGTAAACTGAAAATCAAACCTGACGTATTCACTACTAATCGTAGCGAAAACAGTTATATGAAACACGGCGGGTTTCTTCCGATCTACGAGAAAGAGAATGCGTTTGACCTTTTAGATGATTATGATCAGATAGCAATCATCGATGCAGACATCTATATTCGTGAGTGGTCTCCGAACATATTCAATGATATGCATCCTGACAAAGCGTTTGGATGTGTGTTCGAACGTGAGATGCCGATTACTCCAGAGTATCAACAAAAGATTATCAACTACTCTCGTATGCAGTACGGTAACCTTCAGAGCAATGCTACAGACTTTTCTCCAAATTCATTGGGGTTTGAGTTTGCGAACATGGGAATGATTGTTCTTAACTGCAAGAAGTTTAAACCGTATCTACAGGGTCAGACAGCAAAAGAATTCATTAGTCGCCCAGAGTTCAAGGACTTTGTGGATGGACAAGGCGCATGGAAGTGGTCAACTGATCAGACTCTACTGAACTACTTTCTAAAGAAATACAAAGTGCCGGTGCAACATTTACACTGGAAGTGGAATGGTCTATATGGAGCCAACACTCGTATCAAAGAGTGCGACTTCGTGCACTTCTTTTTAAAGGATCTGTTAGATGGACGTGGAGAAAACATAGAAGAACTGTTAGGCAAGATATGAAAGTCTTTAAATATCGGGACTACAAACACTACAAGAAAGCGCAGATAGAAGCCAATATTGAAAAATATGTTTATGCTTGGGTTGATACAGAAACCGTTGAAAAGATAAAGAAATATGTGAAGAAAGCGGATAAGATACTGTGTCATGGTGTTCGTAATGGAGCAGAACTAAAGTACTTTAATGAAGTTTACAGTCCAAGTCATATAGTAGGAACCGACATATCACCTACAGTAAACCGAATAAAGGACTTTGAAGTTTATGAAGTAGACTTTCATGATCCTATCAAGTACACTGATTATTTTGATATTGTATACACTAATTCATTTGATCATTCATATGCTCCAAGAAAGGCACTGGAAACCTTTAATGATCAACTAACAGTCGGCGGTTATCTAGTAGTTGAATTACCTACAGGTGCCGATAACCATTCAAACGAGATGGATCCTCTTATGATTGAAAAGGAAGAATACTTAGAAATGTTGCAAGACATTAATCATAAGATTATCATGGATTTTAGAATGGAATATAACGAATACAGAGAGTCACTAGTGATACTGAGTAAAAAACAATGAACGCTTATATTATAACCTTGAAAGATGTACAGAACGAATCTGTCCAAAAGTTGAATGAAAGTATATGGAAGACAGATACCCATTTTGATTCTGTCAACATATTTGATGCAGTAGAACCTTCCACCATAAAAGAAAGTATGAACAAGTTTGAGTTCTTTAATCCGGCGGACTTTAAGTGGACTTGGCCTACGGATCCGAATCAAGATCATCTTGATATGAAAACGGGAGTTTATAAGTTCTGTTATGACGCAGTAAATCAAGATAAAAAGGTTGCAACATCCCTGTCTCATATGTTATTATGGGACAAGTGTGTACAACTAGATACGCCTATTGTTATCTTTGAAGCAGACGCACTGATAACCAGAAAGATAGACTGGGAAGAACTCAAGGGAAACAATGTTGTTGGACTTAACGATCCAAGAGGCGCTACACGAAGATCACAACTTTTTCACGAACAGGTGTCTAAGAAAGAAGGAATACAACAGGTTCCCGTTGTAAACTATAATGGAGAGAATTATCCACAGGGTCTTGCGGGACACTCTGCATATTACATAGAACCCACTGGAGCAAAGACTCTTCTAAATAATGTGGCGTACTACGGTATGTGGCCAAACGATGCATATATGTGTCGTGAGTTGTTTCCGTGGATACGAGTTGTTTACCCATATTATACTAAGGTACAAGGAACCTTATCGACAACAACGAGATGATTATGAAAGCATTTGTTATAACAATCATGGACAATCATCTGTCTAATCAAGCGGCAGATAGATGTATAACTTCAGCGAAACGATACGGTATTGAAGTAGAAAAGTTTCCGGCGATTACTCCTCGCTGCGAAAACTTTGATCGACTGGTTGAAGAAAATAAATTGATGGTCTCTAACTTTGAAAGTGGACACTCCAAGAAAGAGAACGCTCTTGCGTGTTTTCTGTCCCATCTTTTTTTGTGGAAGAAGTCTGTAAACGAAAACATTGATGTTATGATTCTGGAACATGATGCGGTTTTTGTTAATAGGGTTCCCGCACTTTTAGGTTTCCACAAGGTGATCACTATTGGACAACCGAGCTACGGAGTTTACAACACGCCTATGACACTTGGTACGCAACCACTGGCGCAGAAAGAATACTTCAAAGGTGCACACTCGTATGTCGTTAGGCCAGAAGGTGCAAAAGAACTTCTTTCTAAAGTAAGCGATTATTCACGTCCAACAGATGTGTATCTAAACATTATGAACTTCCCTTGGTTAGAAGAGTACTATCCTTGGCCAGTAAAGGTTGACGACTCATTTAGTACGATTCAACACCAACAGGGATGTATCGCTAAACACAACTATCAGAAAGGTATTGAGTTAATAGAGGCATGAAGATTGTTCTACTCACAGTGTGTACCGACAACTATCCTATGGAGTATGCACGTAAACTGATTCTTCGATATAAACAGTTGTCGAATTTTGATATTAGTGCGTATTGCGTCACAGATCGTCCCGATGAAATCAAAGATATTGCGACTCCTATCGAACCGCCTTTTGGTGAAGGAAAGGGGTGGTGGAACAAACTGGTAGCATACAAGGCTGGAATTGGATACGATGAACGATTCATTGTCTACATGGATATTGATACAGTTCTCATTAAAAACTTTGATGAAGAGGTTCGTGTCGCCGTAAGTAAACTAAAAAACGGATATAATGTTGCCTGTGTGAGTGATGCGATAGGTTGGAAAAACAATAAATATAGTTCATCAATGATGGTTTTAGATGGTCACTCAAGGGGTATGAATATAATCTTTGATGAGTTTGATAAGACAAAACCATTTGATTATGATGGTGGTGATCAAGTATACACTGGACATCTTATTTCCAAAATGGGAAAGAAAGTTTATTATCTAGATGATGACTTTAAAATGTTGAAACTGAATCTGAAGTTTCATTTGGGGGAAAAGATTATGGGACAGTGGAAGTTTCCTTCTTACTTGCCTTCGCAATGTAAGATTGTTGATTGTGGTGGAAGACCAAAACCGCATGAACTAGAAGGATTAAAATACATAAAGGAGAACTGGCACGATGTTTAGTAAAGTACTGTTCGGTATTATCGTAGCGATGGGTGCAACAGGATACCTGTACTACAAGACAACCGAATCTAAAATCGCAGACATGAATGCTCAACTGCAAACGCAAGCGGGTGTCATTACTGCATTTGAAGCACGACAGGCAGAACAGATTAGAACGATTGAAGCACTGCAAAACAATCTCGCAAAAACTACTGAAGCACTCAACACGATGAGTACTCGCAATGCAGAGATTGAAGCAGAGGCACAACGATATCTTTCTATCTTTGCACGACACAATCTGTCTAAACTCGCCGCTGCAAAACCTGGCTTAATCGAAACACGAATCAATAAGGGGACAAGTGATGTATTCAGGGTTATCGAAAACGATACTGCTATCATTGACGCTGCTGACGATTAATGGATGTTCTTCCTTACTTCCGTGGAATAAGGAACCGCCCGCACCAATTCCTGTAGAGATTCGAACGGTCGAAGTACGAATACCGATAACGCATCCTACACTACCACGTGCAATTCAACTCAAGGATCCGCAATGGCACGTGGTCTCTGACAAAAACATTGATACATTCCTAGAAGACATTAAGAAGCGTCATGAAGGTCAGTTGGTTTTCATTGCAATGTCGGTGGGTGACTATGAGTTGATGTCGTATAACATGCAGGAAATCAGACGATATATAAATCAACTGAAAGAGGTTGTTGTTTATTATCAGACGATCAACAGTGACGATGAAGAAGAAAAGGAGAACGAAGATGTTGCGCCAGCAGATGATTGAGGCAATGAAATCCCATGCAAAGGGAGAGATTGAAAAACACAAGATGAACGTAGAAGTCTATCTTACCAATCCAACCGGCATTGGCGAACATCCAGATGTTATGGAAGCAATGGAATCAGAACTGAACAAGATTGCAGAGTACCATGACATCCTTGAAGTTTTAGAGAGGTATTTCGATGTATGAATATCGTTGCAAAGTTGTACGAGTGGTTGATGGTGATACTGTCGATGTCGATATTGATCTCGGTTTCGGTGTTGTTTATGCTAATCAACGTGTTCGTTTATATGGTATCGATACTCCAGAGTCCCGCACAAGAGACAAAACTGAGAAACGATTTGGAAAACTCGCCTCAAGGTTTCTTGCGGAGAAACTAGGAGACTCTTGCACTCTTCGAACTCGTTTAGACGGTAAAGGAAAGTTCGGAAGGATCCTTGGCGAATTCCTAGTGTACGATCATTTGACTGATAGTGAAATGACAGTCAATGATATGATGATACGTGAACATCTTGCAGTAGCGTATTATGGTCAATCAAAGAAAGACATCGAAGACGAACATCTTCGTAATCGTGAATTGATTCTTGCAGAAGGCAAATATGAAGTATGAGATGGAATGTTCTTGGCAATGGTGATCACGCAGGAATATTTAAACGTGGCACCGAAGGAAAACTTCTGATATGTAATATGCCTCCGTTTGAGATTCCTCGTAGCGAAGTGTTTGCTACCTGTATGGTTGACTATAAAATGATGTTGGCGTTGACCAAAGGCGAAATTAAGTTAGACATGTACGACTGGATTCTTGGTACAAGACCAAGACACTGGATGGAAATGCAACCTGCCTTTTACATGAAGTACTCGCAGAACATCAAGGCGTTTCATCAATATGTACCACCATATGCAAAACTGCCTGGCCAAACTGATCAACAGGCGGCAACAAATTATACGTGTGGTCATATGGCAGTAGACTATGCATGTCGCATTCAAAAGGCAACAGAATGTCACATCTATGGGTTTGATTCTATATTTGAACTTAGTCTTAGATCATATACGGATTTGTTGTTGGAATCCGACAGAAGTAGAGAGAACACCTATCGATTAGCAAACAACTGGAGACCTATCTTCGGTAAATTGTTTCAAGAGTTTAGTGATGTCAAGTTCTATCTGTATCATAGTCATGATAGAATTCAGTTTCCGATAGGAGACAATGTAGAGATAATTGTGGAGAAAAAATAATGGGCGCAGAAATGATTTTTATCATGGGTGTTTTAACTGGATACATTGCTGGAAAGTACTTAACTTAGTAGGAAAGGAAATGAACAAAGAAAAAATTCTAGACTTTATAAAAGAGACTGTTTCAGATTTTAAAACAAGTTGGGAACTATATCCTAACGTACATATCTGGTGGACTATCGCATTCTTGATTGCTTTGTTTGTATAAATAAACGTATACAATAAAAAGGTTTTCTAATGCAGTCCTTTAACTCATTTCTAAAAGAAGAAACGTTTCTTGCAGAAGAAGCAGAAGCGCTTCTTGAAAAACTCATCACCTTTGGCGGTAAAGCGTATCCCAAGTTTGGCAACATTGTCATCATGGCTGGTGGTGCTGGTTCTGGTAAAGGATTTGTTCTTGGTAAGTTGGTCGGTATCGAAGGTAAGGTTCTTGACGTAGACGAACTAAAAACACTTGCATCAAAGACTCCCGCAATCATTAAGCGAGTCAAGTCCGAATTGGGGGTTGATTTACCGCAACTCGCAAAGTCTTTGAAAGATCCAGAGAACGTAGGTAAACTTCACTCTATCATGGGAGACTACCTTAATCTGGATAAGAGACGTGAAAAGGCACTCTACACATCTATTCTTGCCGCAGATCCAGAACGAAAACCAAACATCATTTTTGATGTGACACTGAAAGACCTACCCAAACTAGAAAAGATTGCACGTGAAGCTGCAATGTTAGGATACGACAAGAAGAACATCCATATCGTATGGGTGGTCAACGACATCGAAGTTGCACAACAACAGAATAAGGCACGTGCACGTACCGTACCTTCAGAGATTCTTGTGAACACTCATCGTGGTGCTGCGAACACTATGGGTGATATCATCAACATGGGAACACGACTGAAGAAGTACATGGACGGAGATATCGTCTTTGCATTTAACAAGGTAGGTGTTGACGCATCACTTGCGAAGTCTGGCAAAGGTGGATCCTATGTCAAGGATGCAAACTACTTCTACGTGAAGAAGCAGGGCAAAGCACCTACTTCTGTAGATCAACTAGACAAAGATATCAGACGAAAGATTGCTTCTTACGTACCCAAAAACGTAGACTGGACTTAACTGTAAACTAAAGGGTTTTTGTACGAAGCAATAATATTGTTTATTTCTTGATAAAAAATAGTTCTGTCGTTGGGTGAGAGGTGTTTATAACCCTGATCCCATATCGTATGTTGAGTAAATATCGATTCCAACCATTCATCATTATTTTCTCTTACGCCTTCAATCATTTTTTGATCTGAGTTCACACGATACTTTAGTTCAATAAAGGTGCAGTCCGAAGTTATGTGAGGCGCAAAGGGTTGTGCTACTTGACTAATGTTAATAGATTCGGTTTCAGGAGCGTATCTACATGCACCAAAGACAACTGCATCATACTTAACATCTAAAGGTCTTTCTATTTTTAACTCTGTCTGGCCATACATGTATTGTTTATTAGAAGCGAATAACGGAACATCGTATCTTCCATAAAGAGCGTGTACGATATGACGATATCTCCATTCAGGCGGTGCTAGAGTGTGCATGTTAAAACTTCCCTCATAATTATAACACTGTTTTACAATAGGAAGAAATTGTATCCACACGTTAGGGGAAGGCATTGTCAAATTGTCTGACATGATACTTGGAGCTTCAAGAATAGAATTGCCTTTTCTTGGAGTTGTCCAGTATCTTGTACCCGCTTCGTAGTATCCTACAAACAATACGTTTTTAAATCCACGTAAAGTAAGATAGTTAATAATCAAAGGACAGTTTCCAAAAACACCATCAACGAAATGACAATACTCATCTCTCCAATCCAGTGCAAACTTATTTTTTCTTTTTTCTGCACCAATCAGATAGTTTAGTTTTCCCCACATTGCCTTCTTATGATCCGCAAGAATATAACGACTAGAAGAAGATCCGTTTTCGTCTCTTGCTGAAACTGTTATCAATTCATTCTTAGGTCGGTAGTACATGATTATCCCTTGTATATGTTTTGAATATGAGTCTCAAACTGTTCAATCTTATCCAGTCGGTTTGGCCACAGGATATACTCTTTTTCGGGGTTTTGCTTGAGGTTATTCAACAGAGGTTGAATCGCATTGAACAACTTGTCAAGTCTCTCTTGAGTAGACTGGACGGTAGTAGATGCGGTCTCTGCCTGTTGGGTAACCTGTTGTACAACTTCCAGTTCAGATTCGTCTGCGAAAGTGAACCCGAAGTCAAATAAATCGTCACTCATTTATTGTACCTATTTTCTGAGTTTTCCTTTATTTATATGTTGACAACACTCTCCCAATAGCATATAATAGAAATATGGACGATTTTTACCCCCAAATGACCTTATTCCAAAAAGTTCTATCCATATTCCAAAATAATCTAAAAAAGTGTGAATTTTGCATTGTTTTTGAAATCTACCTATGAGATAATTACTACGTAATTTGAGATAAGGACTTAGTTATGGCACGAATCATCTATCAAGACGAGTTTGACCGTGAAGGTCTGGAAGATATGGACTTCAACCAAGCACTGAGAATCATCAAAGGTTTCATGGGTGAAGAAAACATCCTTGATGCCCTGATTGCTTTTGAGAAGCGATACGAGAAAGCAGAGATCGAAGCGATGAACAACGAACGTGGTTTTGAGTTCGATCATGAGTGGAGATACGAAATCTATGCCTATAATCTTCTGGTCGAAGGTTTCGGCCAACTGTTTGCTCCAAAGGAGGTTGCGTAATGATGGGATATACTGCTCAAGCTGTTTTTGGATGTACGGGTCAACGTACTCTGTACATGGGTATGGATCTTGCAAATCTTCAACCAGAATGTGCACTTGGCGAGACTTCACCTGTCGATAAAGTAATCACTCTTGACAAAAAAGTCTATGTTGTGGGTGATCTAATGAAGTCTGATTTCGGACTCAAGTATGACTTGATCCTGAACATGATGTTGCGTGACGGTGTTATTGACTATGACACCAAAGTGAAGGTAGGTTCCGAAGGTCGTCTTCGGGAAGTTTATCTTGTCAAAGAAAAGGAGGCTTATCGAATCTTCGGTAAGACGTATTATGGGAAAACCAACGAGCAGCAGAACTAATCCTGTGGCGAAGTTCGCCAAGCGTTTCAACAAAGCGGGTGCATTCAAAGACCGCAAACGTGAAGCACGTAAATATAAAGCACGTGGTAAGAACAAGTGCGTGTGGGATTTAGAGAATGAAGGTTAAGATAGAAATCGAAGCAACACCCGATGAAGTCCAAGACCTGTTTATTCCTAGTGGTAAACAAAAAGAGTTTGCTGAATCACTTTACAGGGCTTACATTGATGCTATGAGTAAGACGGTATCTGGTGCGGTAGGTAAGGTTTTCAAAAGAGGAAAGACAAGTGAAGATTCTTAAAGAGATTACTGTGTGGGACAAGTGTGACTACAAGGTCGCTAATCACACCTATGCAATTAACGATGCGGGTCGTTGTGTTGCCTATCGTAAGCAGGGAGAAAAGAGTTGGAACGTGTTCGAAAAACCACGTATGTTTGTTCGAACCTATCGCAAGTTTATTACCTTGAAGGAGGAAGTGGTATTATGAGTGCAATCTTTGATTTAGAACAACAAATGTTGGAATGTTGGAATGTGACCAAAGACATTGATCTAGTAACCAGATATCTTGTAGATAATTCAGATGGATACACAGACGATGATGTCATGAACAAGTATTTTGCCATCAAGGATCTTTACGAACTCAAGTTCGAACAGATGTGGGACACCTTTGAACAAGTGTGTAAGGAGTATCATAGCAAATGAATATCTTTGGATTAGAGTACGATCCTGAACGGTACGGTGCGTTTCCTGAACCTGTAGAGTCTGCGGTATCACAGTGTGACAAACACATTGTCAAGATGCCTCTAGAGTCTGCACAGATGTTGTGTACTGCACATCGTATCCTTGATGGTGACGAAGGCAACGAGGATCTTTACAAGGTTGCTCATCCAAAACATCCATCGACTCTGTGGACTATGGAGTCTATGGGCAACTACAACTGGCATTATGCACATTGGGTCGCTCTTTGCGAAGAGTACACTTATAGATATGGTAAGGTACATAAGTCTGAGGAAAAGTTTCGTGCACGTTTGTGTGTCCCGCCAATCAATATTCCAAGAGGAACGGTAACTCCGTTTAAACTGGCAATGTCCCAATTTCCTGAGTGTGTGGTTGAAGATGATCCAGTCCAGTCATATCGAAACTTCTACAAGACTAAACAGTCTCGTTTTGATATGAAGTGGACTAAACGAGCAGTACCGCCATGGTTCTTGACAAGTTAAGGAGAATGATATATAATGAACAAATCCTTTAGGATGCATATGATTCGTAGAGCTAACGAAAGTCTACAATCTAGAAGAAAACAACAGGTACATAATATGTTGTTTGAACGTGAACTGAAAAAAATAGAAGGAGATGATGACTCGTGTTTACTGAAAAACAGTTCAACGAGGCAGTTGAAACAACCAAACAAATCCTAAAAGATACCTATGTATCTAACATCATTTATATTCAAGAAAGAATGAAAGATGGTGCTAAAGAGGATGAACTTAAAAACATCGAAGAATTAATCATTGCAAACGAAAGAATGATTGTATACTTTGATCAAGGCGATGATTGGGTGAAAGAACTTCACGAAGAAGCAACCAAGGAGAGTGATAATGATGACGGCGAACTCGTTAGAATCGATGAAGCAAGGAATAGTTGAGGCATTAAACCAAGGAGTTGTTGATCTTCAATTCAAGAAGGTCAATGGTGATCTGCGTAATATGCGTGGTACTCGTAATCTTGGTATGATTCCCGAAGAGAAACATCCAAAGGGCGATGGTGGTATTCGTGAAGGAGAAACGATTGTCACTCTGTTTGATTTGGAAGTGGATGATTGGCGATCATTCCGTGTCGAAAACTTAGTAGAGTATCGTGGAATAAACTAACCTATGTCTGAGTACGTAAGGAAGAAGTTTCGAAAGCCTCGCAAACCGATGTCCGAAGAACAACGTGCTGCGGCAGTTGAAAGACTTGCCAAAGCACGTGAAGCTCGTGGACATGACGGATCAAAATCTGTACATCCAGATCTACTGGAAGTGTCAGAAGATTCACCCTTGCACTGGAAGAATGTTCGATCTTGGATAAAGGATCTGACAGTTGAACTCAAAGCAAAGAAACACTTACGAACATCAAAGGACTCAAAGGAACGTCAAGAGTATCAGATACTTGATGTTTACATCGCAAACCTAAAACGATATCTAGATACAGGCGTGTACCATGATAATCGTTATGGTGCCAGACGTGAAGGTAAAATACAGACTGTAGTTACTACTATGGCCTACCATCCAAACGGCAGACCAAAACGCACAATAGGATTTTACTATCCTGACTGTGGAGTGTACACGCAGGAGATGAAAGAATATGACGATGGAGTTTACGGTTCCGAATCCAAAACCCGAAGACGAACAACCGTTCATGAACAAGAAGAAGTTCTCCAAGATGGTGGAGAAGGAAGTTCGACATTCTGGGATGACTTATCTTGATACAATAGTTCATTTGTGCGAAAAGAATGGACTAGAAGTTGAAGACGTTAAAAAGTATCTGACGCCTTCTATACTTGAACATCTGGAATCCGAAGCGATGAGATTAAACTTTTTGGTAAAGGGTAATACTTTGGATGTATGAATCTGGTTATATAATTGATCAAGATGTTCTTGATGAGATTTATGAAGAGATGGTGCAAATCATCTCTCCTAGATTTCCGGCACGTGTCACTAGCTCCTCTCCGAATGAACCACGAGGAGTCGTAGACTATGACCACAGAAAAGTAGTTCAACATGCTTGTCACCCTAACATATATCCCGAATTTTGTGAACAACTCAACAACTTTGTTGATGACGGAACCAAAGTTAATCAGCTCGATTTATTACGATATCGCACTGGAGATTTTTTTGGCGTTCACAAAGACGGTGGAGAACATCACAACAGGGTGTGGAGTACTATCACTGTCATTCATTATTCAGAAGATTATGAAGGTGGCGGTTTAGTTCTTTATGATAATGATCCACACAAAAATTCTGGCCATGTTGAAACTCCTATTCCCTTGGAAGTTGGACAAACTGCTATATTCAATTCAAACATTTTCCATGAAGCAAAACCTGTAGTCAAAGGCGAGAGGTGGGTAATAGTTGCTTGGTTGGGGGCTTGACAAATCTTATAAATACTGTTACTATATAATGGTATTCTTGAAATACACTGAAAATACATTGCATACGTTGTACATACTAGGAGAAAATATATGTCTTTTGCAAATCTCAAAAGTCGCTCAGGCGACATCTCTAAACTTGTCTCTGCTGCTCAAGAGGCGTCTGGTCAAACCCAAACTACAAACAAGTACGAAGATACTCGTAAGTGGAAACCAACCGTAGATGAAAGCGGTAACGGTTACGCTGTGATTCGATTCCTTCCGGCAACGGAAAGCATGGAAACACCTTGGATTCGTTATTGGGATCACGGGTTCAAAGGCCCAACGGGTCAATGGTATATCGAAAAGTCTTTGACTACCATTGGTCAGAAGGATCCTGTATCTGAACTGAACTCTCGTTTGTGGAACTCTGGTATCGAAGAGGACAAGGAAACTGCACGTAAACAGAAGCGCCGTCTTCACTATGTGTCAAACATCCTTGTGGTCAACGATCCTTCTAACCCTGCCAACAATGGCAAGGTGATGATCTATGAGTATGGTAAGAAGATCTTTGACAAGATCATGGATCTTATGCAACCACAATTTCCTGGCGAAGAACCAGTCAATCCTTTTGACTTCTGGAACGGTGCAGACTTCGAACTGAAGATTCGCAACGTTGCTGGTTATCGGAACTATGACAAGTCAGAGTTTAAGGGAACATCTGCTTTGTTTGAAGCAGACGAAGTAAAACTTGAAGCGACATACAATCAGTTGTATGATCTCAACGAGTTTGTTGATCCCGCTAACTTCAAGTCGTATGAAGAACTGGAAGGTCGTCTTGGTCTTGTACTAGGAACTGCTGTAGGTTCTAATGTGACTGCGAAGAACGAGGCTTTGTCTCAGACTGCAGAAGCGAACGTTGGTCGTTCTGCACCCGAACCTGAAATAGTAGTTGCGCCTGCACCTACTGTCGGTGCGGAAGATGACGAAGAGGACACTCTGTCTTACTTTGCCAAGATGGCACAAGAAGACTAATCACAAGGGGACGCAAGTCCCCTTTTTCTTATCCACCATATGCATAGGTACGATCATTCTGATCTACTGTTGGTAGGTTCTGATCCATCACTGCAGTAGTACTCTGAGTACTGTTGTTGTTTACTGTCTGTTGTTGCGGAGCAGCGACTACGACATTAGTTGCACCACCAGATTGTGCATTTTCTTTTGACATCGTATCAAGATCATTACCACGTACAGTCTGTGGAGTAATATCTGGACGTTTCGGTTTTGCTTCCAGTGCGTCCATTTCAGCAAGGAAATCAGCGGTATCTTTATCAACCTTTGCTTGAGCCTGTTGATCTGATTTGAATATTCGTTGTCTTCTCTTTTCACCAGTAACAGGATCAATGAATTCGTCACCATAAACATCACCCTTTTTATCAACCATTGTGTTAGGATCTAACGCAGGTTTTTCAGGTTTTGGTGTTGGAGCAGGTAGTTCAGAAACAGGTTCTTCTTTTGGAGCAGGTTCTTCAGGTTTTTTAGGCGGAGGTGGCGCAGGTGTATCTGTCCATTCGTAGAGTGCGTCTGGAATAATCTTTGCTAATATGCTATCTGGATCTGGTAGAATGTTTCTAATCAATGCCTTCAACTGATTAGTTGCAGCAGTAGCAAAGTCACCAATACCTTCTAGTGCAGAACCTATGTCAAATCCTTCGAACATTCCTACTATCTTGTCAACTAGTTTGCCCGGCAGAGTCTTAACAAAGTCTATAATACCTTCGAATGTATCAATAAAACTAAATTCATCTAACGCAGCAGCCGCATCTTCTTGGCCAAAGATACTAAGAAGGGCAGAAACACCATTCTTCACTAAATCCAGAATAGCACCAACAAACTTAGTTGGAAGCGTAATAATGAATTCTGCCACTGCACCAAAACTGAATCCGTCTTGGAAAGGTTTCATCAAACCTGCCCAAGCATTCTTTAGTACATAGACAATACCATCAAAGAACTTGACAAACCCGTCAGTGATTGAATCTCCAATTTTTTGAAACAGTTCACCAAAACTGAACGAGTCAAGAAGTTTAGAGAAGTTTTCAAATCCTAGTTTGCCTGCAATCCAAGAGACCGCACCTTTGATTAGATCCAAAGGCATAGCAACCAGCCCTTTGAGGACACCCGTAATCGCACCGCCAAGACCGCCAATCAATTTATTGAAGAATCCTATTTGTCGATCTTGTCCTGCTTGGAATCCTTTAAATGCATCGATGATACCCATGACAATAGTAAGAGGGAATGCAACGAAACGACCGATTACTTTGAATACAGAGAAGAACTTCCCTAAAGTTTTGCCGATCTTAGATGTAGACTCGCCCACACCTTTTACGCCTTTGATAAAGTTTGTGAATGGTTGTACTATCTTAGCACTGAGTACTTTCTTGAGTTCTGCAAATGCACGTAGATCGCCAAATTTATTGACACCACGTAGAGACTTGAGAGTGTTATTGATTGACGCACCAAACGCCCTTACAGCATCACGTACTTTATCAATAGTCTGTACTACTTTTCCAGCAGCTGCTTGACCTACTAGTCTCCATCCGTCAGACACACGCTTAGTCCAATCTGCGAATGAACGAACATATTTTGTCAGATTTCCTAGAGTTTTATATGTACTACCTTTTAGAAACTGGCCAGTACCACGTTTCCCGAAGACATCACCAAGAGCATCGATGAAACGTGTGACTGGTGCGAAGATGCTTTTTAGTCGAGTAGAAATGTTCTTTACGATAGCACTTTCTTTGATAGATGTTGTAATACCTTTGACAATGTTACCAACTCTAGTAGTAACACCAGAAAACATGAGTTTAATACCATTTGTAATAGCAGCCGCAAATCCTGAAACAAAGCCTACAATCGCCGCACCGATTCCTGCAACAATTTGAAGAACACCTTTAAGTTCAAAACTTTCCTTGTCGATACCACCTTTTTCTTTTTCCTTCTTATCGTCAGTCGCACCTTTTTTAGATTCTCGGCGAGACTCTTCGGCATCCAACAATCCTTGTTGAGTCATTTTCAGTTGTTCACGAAGAAGTGTGGCAATATCACCCAAAGATTCAGACGCACTAGACTGCTTAGAGATCATCTCTCTACTCTGAGTAGCGTTTTCTTCACGCAATCTAATGATTGCGTCTGTTACTTTGCCTAGGTTTTGTTCGGCCATTTCTTATTATCCGTGTTTCATCTGTTCTCGTTTTATGCGATCATTCTCTTCCTTCACCCATTCAACTAACATTGCAACGTAAATCTCCCTCTCCCACGGCATCATCATTTCAAGTTCGCTTAGACTGTAATGATGATGTTGCATTAACGAAAAGTTGGTCTTATAATGATTGACCAAATTATCGTGCGAGAGGTTTATGATAAAAAATCGTTTATCCCCTTCAGTGTATATGTGTTGGTTTCACCACAACTCATGCAAGGGTAGGTCACTTCTTTTTTCAAAGAAGGCAAGTCCTGTAAGAACTTAGACACTTCTTGAAACTGTTCGCTAGTCATCTGTTCGATGAACTCTTGCAATTCTTTCTCCGAAACATCTTTAGTATCGATGCGTTCTTCTTCAGTCTGAATAGCAGCCATGCACTTGGACAACATCGCAAATCCAAGTTCGGTTTCGTTACCTTCCAGATCAAGAGCAACAATGTCTGTATAAGAAGGATACTTCATTTCAACAGAAATAGTGTCTGTCAATGGAATGACATTACTTTTTTCAGGCATATCCACTTCTATTGAAGAAATCTCTACGTCTACTTCATTCTTGGTTTTACAACTAGAACAAGTTAACACGATAGTAGAAACTTCACCAACAGACTTTGAACGCACCTGAGTAAACAAGTATTCTATGTCGAAAGTTGTCAATGATTTTGTATCGACATCTTCGGTGATACATGCACTTAGGGTATCTACAATAGCACCTAGTGCCTGTTTTTGTTCGCCTGTTTCAAATGCAATCATCAAAACCTTTTCTTCTTTTACCAAGTAAGGTCGGTAAGTTATACTTTGTCCAGTCGAAGGGACTTTTGTGGTATAACTAGGTGATGTATTTAACTTAGGTAATGCCATGATATTCTCCAATAATTAACCAAATATTCCCAACACTCCGCCAAGTACAGATTGAACAACGTTCTGTCCTTCAGAGATATAAGAACCAGGCTCACTTTCCCAGTCGGTGTAAGACAACTGTACAGAAAGTTCCATTAGTTCCGTACCATTGCCTATAGCTTGGTCTGTAAGAGTGGTTGGGTAACACTCTAATAATTTACATGTATATGTAGTTTCCTTTTTAAAAGCAATTCCTACATCAATCTCACCTTGACTGAAATCTACTGGGCCAAGGTCGGGAATCTTGTTTGATATCGCAGAAGGTATCTTGTTCAGTCCACCAAGTTGTTTCTTAAACGCTGACAATCTTTGTCCTTTTTGAATAGTGGACAACTCTACAGGATATGTGTAATCGTCAAAATAACCGACTTCTTTGGTCACAGGATTGTGTGCTAATCCCTGCCATACTTCGAAGTATTGACGAATCTTGTGACTGTTAGTTACAATAAAGGTAAGACTAATATCAGTGGTCGCAAACCCATTTGCAATTTTTCTCATAGTGGTTCCGATCTGATAGTCTTGCGATACGATTTGTCTGCCAGGCAATGCCGCTGCAGTACAAAGTATATCTAATTCGTTGGGGTCAATCTCAAATCCTTCTATCTGCGGAAACTTTACCATGAACTGATTGCCCATGGCTGCACCACCAGACGAAACCAGTTGTCCCTTTAGGTCTTCTATTCCATACCCTGCTGCACTAGCACTCATCGAATCATGTTCCTACTGTCGTTAAATACTTTCTGACTAGACGCTTTGCGGAAGTCTGCGGTTGGTAGAAAGGTTGCAATCTCCCATTCTGGTGCAGGCACTTCAGCAAAACGACTCTTTACATGAGAATTCAAATAGTGTTTAAAACACGGTTTGAAGTATCGCAACTTTGACGATTTCTGCAACATACGATAGGTCACTGCAAACTTAGCGTCTTCGGTAAGCTTGCTTCCTTGTATGTCCATCAAGTTAGAGAAAAACTGCAATCTCAACTTAGGAGGCAGATAGTGCAAGTTCAAACCATAGAAACCGCCTGGCGCAGGTTTTACAACAATCACCAGAGGAAATGTGTCATAGTAAGGCAACTGATCTTTTGTTTTTGGATCATAGAAGAACATAAACATTCCACCTATGATTTGTTTAGATCTTGCCTTTATAGGATCTTCTTTCATCAATTCTGTACGATTGATTGATCGAAGATTACTTGCCTTCTTTTGAAACCACTTGCGACTCTCTTCTGTGCGAGGTGTAATTCCAGCACGAAACGCCTGTCGTTCCAGTCTGTCAAAGATGTTAGACATCTATAAACCCTTTAAATACTCTGTCTGTATTTATACACGAACCCAATGTTTTTCTTTCAAAAAGAAGTCGGGTTTTAGAAAGTCTATAAGATTAACAATGGGGTCGTTCTCTACATCAAACTCTATAAACTTTGAATAGTTTTGAAAATATGTTCTAATATCGTCTTCGGTTTTTTCACGATCCCTCTTAAACCAATCCAACATACCTTGTTCGTCTAGGTTATGGTATTCCATAGACCTTTTTAAATAAGCTCCCTTTTTATGATTTTTCTTGCTCTCTAACCAACCGTCCATTTCTCGGGTATTCAATATAAAATAAGAATCTGGATATTCTTGATTAAACTTGTCGTATAGTTTTATTCCGTCTATCCATTCGTTTTCACGATGCCAGAACATATCACTATACACATTTGCATGGTCAATATCATGCAACAAGTTATAATAAGACTCAAGGTTCTCTTTCATTTTTTGAGCAAGAACCGCAACATTGCCTTTTCGATCATGGCAGGCATAGTGAAAAGAAACATAACCACCTTTCTTGAACATTTCGCTAAATGCTTTGGTTGCGGTTCGATTGAATCCAATAATAAAGACTTTCTTCACTTCTTTGGTTTCCTGTAGGGTTTTAGTTTCTTTAGAGGTTTAAAAGGTTTCTTGCCAAGAGGTTTGGGAAGTATTCCCATTTCACGCAGACGATGTTCTGTCCATATTTCGAAATGCCATCCTCTATCCGCAACGTATTGTTCTGTTGCGCTCCACTTACTCATGTTCTTTATATATGTCAATGTTTCGTTGATGACTTGTCGTCTAGCACGTCCTTGGCCTGTTTTGGGAGGCGTGGTTTCCTTTGCGGGTTTGACTTCTACCAGAACTGTTCTTCCGTTATTATAGACAATCATAAAATCCATAAAATATCGATGCATACGTTTGTCGGTTTCGCATAGATAAGGTATGACAATTTCTTCGGAAGACCATTCCTTTACTTGAGAAGAGTCATCACACCAGCGCATGACAGCCTGTTCCCATCCCGAACGATAAACGACATTTCGGGGGTCGCCTCTATATTTGTGGGGATTACGGATTTTATAGAATCCTTTGTAGGTTTTCATATAAATAGAATTAGTTATCTTTAGACCTATTTATGGACAAGACTAATGGCGGAAACTCCAACACAAAATTTGCGATATCCCTTAGACGACACAGAATACAAAGCGAAAGTAAAATTCACTTTGGTAGAGAATGCAGTTTCGGGGGAAGCAGCCACAGGAAGTTTTAAAACTCAAATTGAAAGAAATCAGGCTAAAATTAAACAGATCGAAGCGCAATATGATCAATTAAAAAGTGAACTTGACACAGAAGAAATAAGTCAAGCGCAATATCAAGAAAAACTTGATGCTTTAAAAGCACAAGTCGAAGATTTGAAAAACCAAATATCAGAGTGGGAAGGACAATCCTCTGAAGCTGCTCAAGCTCCCACAATAGATGTGTCGAAAGATACCATCCAATTATATCTTCCACTTGGTCTTGCCTTTCGTGACAATGTGACCTATGAGAACTTTGACCTTGGTGCAGCGGGTGCTGCAATGGAAGGTGGTTTGGGTTTTGCGGAATCGATGGTTAAGGGTATTGGTTCTTTTGTTTCTGGATTGACTGGCGGTAGTGGTGCTGATGTTGCAAAACTCGCTGGAATCCAGTTGTCATCAAAGTTTGGTTCTTTTGCCGCAGAGGCAGGAGCGGTACAAAAACTTGCAGGCGGTGTTACACTAAATCCAAACACTCGTGTCTTGTTCAAACAACCAAATATACGAGAGTTTTCTTTTGCTTTTAAGTTCATTTCACGATCTCAAAAAGAAGCAGAAGAAGTCAACAAGATTATTAAGTTCTTTCGTACTGAACTGTATCCTAGTGAGATTGCGGCAAATGTCGGAGACACAGAGATTTCTTTAGGTTATCGTTTTCCTAATAAGTTTAACATCTCTTTCAGTTATAATGATGATGAAATCCCTGGCTTGGCAAAACTGAAACCATGTTATCTTAGGGATGTATCTACCACATATAACTCAAGTGCTATGGCTATGCACTCTGACGGAAACTTTACGGAGATTGACATGACTCTTAGTTTCCAAGAGACCAAAGCTCTTGTTAGATCAGATATAGAGGAAGGATTCTAATGTCATTTTTCGATAATTTTGGAGTAGCATTATACAAGTTTGGTAATGAAGAGTCCTTTGCCTTACACACCAATCTGACGCAATATGTGGATCTCTTTGATCAAATCAAATCAAGAGACTTGTTCCTTGAAGATTATCTGATACCAGAGAACGAAAGACCAGATCAGACATCGTTTGGTCTGTATGGAACTACAGATTATTACTGGATGTTTTTTCTTGCAAATGATCACATTCGTGAGAATGGTTGGCCATTAACATTAAATGAAGTTACCGAAGCGGCAAAGAAAAGATATCCGCATCGTCTGGTTACAGTCAAACTTCAACAAGAAGACGTGATTGATTACTATGGTGATGACAACGAACCGATCTTTAGAAGCAAACTAGTTGGGACTGCTCCTGATCAATTTGAAGTTGGTGCTATCGTAACAGGTAGTACCAGTGAGACAATCGGAAGAATTATCAAACGAGATCTTTCTTTAGGCACCTTTGTGATTGATACTGAGAATGTAGTGACTACCGCAGAAACAGAAGACGAACCTGTCACTCCTAACTCTAACGGAATTGTGGAATTAACATTAACAGTCGAACAAGAGACTTTTGCCAATCCTCTTCTTTGGGTTATGCGAAAAGACGGAGAATCGATAGTTGGACAATACAGAGTAGAACTAGATGCGTTTTCAAAGGTTGCAACCATACGAGATATACCTTTTGATCCTACATCAACATACACGCTGTCCTACTATAAAAGTACCGCTAACCTAACAGACGGGACTTTCACTGTTGGGGAAGAATTGTCGTATCAGAATCCAGCAGGAACTCAAACATCAATGGTAGTTCATGCAGAAACGCCTCAGTATTTGGGGACTCACCATTACGAAGATGCTGATGGTAATTGGGTAGATATTGATCCTTTGACACAGAACAAAGGTAGTGCAATAGAAAAGACGCACCTAGATTTTCTGACAGACAAGAACGAAGAACTTCGACAGATAAAGATAGTTAAACCTACTTCAGCCAAAAAGTTAGCACTTGACTTTGCTAGACTTATGGGTCAGTAATGAACAGACAACAACAGTTTAAATACAAAGAAGCTAAGATCACCGCTGATAGACTTGGTGAAGACTTTTTTATTGATGTGAGATCTTTGATTGTTGAATTAGTGTTCTTTGAAAATCTGGAAAAACCTTATATCTCTGGTCAAGTTGCAATAACAGACGATCAAGGCGCATTTGATAGTATCACTTTCAGTGGAACCGAAAGATTAGAAATACAAATGTTGACAGAACTTGCTTCTTCGGAAAGCGAATCTGTTGTGATGGATAGATCCTTTATATTAACAGGGATTGATACGATTGTCAAGTCCTCAAATTCGGGAACTTCTTCGATATATGTGTTTAGTTTCATGGACGAACACGCATTTGTTAGTAAAACAAAACACGTATCAAGGGCAATAAGAGATCCTATTGATATAGAAATACTTAAACTTATACAAAATGAATTGGCTAGAAACGTTGATTTGTCTTATGCTGGAAAGGTAGCGCAAAACAACTACAAAGGAATCATACCTTATATGCATCCTCTTGAAGCTGCATCTTGGTTAACCGAAAAAATCACAACACCACTAGGAATGCCCTTCTTTTTGTATGCTTCTATACACGACACCAATCTTCGTTTCGGAAGTCTTGACAAGATGTTAGAAGAACCTGCTTGGAACGAAAGCGTCCCTTATATTTTCTCTCCTAGTAATACTCAAAAACAGGAAGAGAGTGGGGATCCTACTAAACAATATTTTCAAGTACAATCAATGAAGTCAACGAAACTTCAAAACACTATGAAACAACTTATGTCTGGTGGAATCGGATCACAATATTCTGTCACTGATATTAACAACGGAAGAACTACTGCAAATCATTTTGATTTGCTTGCTTCTTTGGGAAGAGCAAACGCAGAAGGTCTTATCAATCTTGGAAAACAGAATATCTATGACAACCTTTATAAAACTTATGCCGATGACAGAGTGAATATCGAATCCCAGTATTTGCACGATACGGATGCGGTGATCTTTCATAACATCGTATCAAGGGGGGTCTATAGTGACAAGAAGAGTCTACACGAAGAATCTAGTCCCGAAATGTACTTGAGAAAAGTAGAAAATCTTGCATATAGAAACGCCCTGTATAAGAACATGTTTGATGTCACAGTTCCAGGCCCAGGCTTTATTGCTTCGAACGGAAGTGTGGGTGACATAATTCGAATTGAGGTTTTGGGTGATGTCAATGATCCAGACGCAGATCAACCATTGGATGCACTTAGAAGTGGGGACTTTATTGTCTATAATACTAGACATACCTTCAAAGATACTCGACACGATGTTGCTATGACTGTTTGTAAGTTGGAGAGAGGCCCAGCGGTATGATTAAGTACTACGGCGATAATGTTCGCTGGTTCATTGGAGAGGTGGTTGATACCAGTCCACCATACGGATTAGAAGGTCGTGTGCGTGTGCGTATACACGGAGTGCATAATCCGTCTACAAGAAAAGTTGCACAGAATGATCTACCTTGGGCTCAGTGTGTTCTTCCAACCACTGAAGGTGGTGCAAGCGGAGTAGGTTCAACTCCTAAACTAGAATCTGGATCATTGGTGTTTGGTTTCTTTATGGACGGAAAGGAATCACAGGTTCCTATTGTCTTGGGGTCTCTTCCTAGAATAGAATTACCTTCGCCGGTGCAGAAGTCTTTATCTTTCGAAGATCTTTTGGCAAGAACAGATCCTAATGTGGATTTTTATAATCAGGCAGTAGGTTCTCTAAATGAAAACGATGAAGCGTTGCAAAACGAAGTAAGGGATGTGACTATAGATGATACTACTGCAAAGTATAGAAGAGACACAGCGGTTCAGTTTTTCTTGTACAATGGTTATACACTCAAACAGTCTTGTGCTTTAGTTGGTGGAATATCAAAGGTTGTTCCTTCTTTTAACACCACAATCGACAACAACGGTGGTGTTGGACTTCTTGGTTGGAACGATGTAAGGTTCACTCGACTAAAGTTCTTTAGTAATCAGTGGTGGCATTATTCATCACAACTTGCGTTTATCTTGTATGAACTAAATACAACTCATGTGGACGCTAACATTAGAATACTGAATTCGGATGTTATTGATCCCAGTAAAGGTAAAGCTCTTGGGGATATTTTGAGAAAGTATTACATGCCTATAGACAATGACTATAACGGCGAAGTCAAAAAAATCTACGAGTTGTACGCTAATAAGAAGGTTTAATAATGGCAGATATCGCAGACGTAAACAGATCGTTATCAGCAAAGACTAGAAATCGTGCTAACGAAGAAAAAGTAGAAACGAAGCGCCGCCGAGCAAAAGACAAAAACTCGGCTGAAAATACTACTGTTCTTGGTGTAGAGATTGGTCAGAACGTAGAAGGATATGTATCTGTTGAATCCGATGCAGTTAAGTATACTTCAAAAGAAGACACTGCAGAAGTAGATTATGAAAATGCAAAGAGCAAAAAGAAAGCTGCCAAGGTCACTAAAGAAGCAGACACACATCCCGATACTTCGGAAGTAGGATCTGGATACGACATTAAGAGAGATAGTGACGGTACTACAGTATCAGAGGTTAAAACTCAAAAACAATCTACTGCAAGTTTAACAGGAACAACTCCTCCAGATGAAAGTATTGAGATTGTTTCTTTGGGTGGTGCATCAGTAATAGAATTAGTTGTAGCAGTAAAGGTCTCTGCAGAAAGAAGAAAAACTCTGATCGAAGAGATAAAGGCAGTCGCAAATGAAGTAGGTACGCTTGGTGCAAATTCTGCTTCGACATTAAACACTCTTCAAAGAGGAATGTCGGTTGATACAAAAGAAGCAACCGAAAGTGTTTTGTCGGATGTTTCTGCTGTCACGAAATATGCAAAAGAGTCTACTGCATCTATCGCTTCGGATATTGGTATAGCAGTAGACGATGCGGTTTCTAGTGCAAATCAAGTCTCTACTAATATCGTTCAGGCTTCTCTTGGATTTGACGATGTGCTGGATGATGTAGGTGATGCGATAGATGATGTCGTAGACTCCATAATACCTGATATTGACACTGGATTTGGTGCAATTCAAGATCTGTTCGAAGATATTACAGGTAATGTTCAAGCTACTCTACAGAGTGCATTAAGTTCTTTTGGTGCAATACCCAAATCTCTTGTCGCTGATATTACCAAAGACATCCTAGAAGGCGGAGACTTAGGTTTCGCAAAAGCGACTAAGAAACTGTTGTTGCAGGACAACTCTCTTAGTCCACAGATGAAGGCGATTGTCGCATCGACTGACGGAAGCAGTCCAGGCGATCTTGTCAGTAAAATTGAAAACAAAGCAAATGCCGCAGGACTTTCACAATCCGAAGTCGCAAATGTAAAATCTTCTGCTTCTAATATCGAAACTGCACTGTCTCAGGTCGATCAAACCATTGCGGGATCTATTGTTTCTGAGGTGGGAGATTACTTTACTGAAGATACTGACTTGGCAGAACTGGTTAAGAGATACCTAAGATCTGTCACAGAATCATTCCCTTATGTGGACTCCAAAGAAGAATTAGGACTAGAGTTCAGAAAGGTCACAAGACCGATCAGCGAACTTGTTGTTCATGCTACAGAGACATATACTAATGCGAACATTGGTGCAGAAGAAATTCATGCTAGACACAATGAAGCAGGACATGACGGTATTCAATACCATTATGTTATCAGACGTGACGGAAGACTGCAACGTGGTGTACCACTAGACAATCAGACCGTTGCAAGTGATATCAACGGACATGCCGCAAACTGTATTGATGTTGTGTTGGTTGGAGGAATTAACGTACCTACCGAAGCAGACAATCCTCTATTGAATCGATCCTTCCAGTCGTTTACACAGGCACAGATGAAAACACTAGAAGCATTACTGGAAGTGTTCTATCAACACCAGCCAGGCGGACAAGTATTTGGTCACAATGCAATAGATCCAAACTCACCTGATCCATATTTTGATGTGATCTCTTTTGTTGAAAACAAGTTTGGTAAGAAGAGTGTATACGAAGATCCAATGAGCGAAACTTCTTTGTCAGTTAAAGATATGATTAGTAAGAGAGCAGTATGACAACTACAACGAAAAAACAACCACTAGGCACTAACCCTCCAATAGAGAACACCGAAGGTGCGCCTATGGATGGATTTCAAGATCCTACAGGTGAGTACCCCAAACGGGAATATCACTACGGATCTTCGATTAATCTATCTGCTCGTGGACTAAAGGTAGAGAATCTATATCTTGGTGGTTCTGTCAATAAAACTGATTTTGATCTAGAGGATCAAGAACCCTCTCGTTTTCCGTTTAACCAAGTAAAAGAAACTTCTTCGGGTCATGTCATCTCCTATGATGATACGCCTGGCGGTGAACGTATTCTTATCAAACATCGTAAAGGTGCTGGTGTAGAAATACGTGCAGATGGTTCGGTTGTAATCTCTGCACTCAAGAACAAGGTAGAGGTCACTGGCGGTGATCAGACTGTTATCGTTGAAGGTAATGGTAAACTGGTTTATAACGGAAACCTAAACCTTGAAGTCACTGGCGACTACAATGTCAATGTGGGTGGTGACTACAACGTAGATGTACAAGGTAATATCAACACCAGCGTTCGAAAGAACAACTTTACGACTGTTGGACTTAATACCGAATATGTGACAAAAGGAACGGCAACCTATAAAACTATCGAACACGAAGCACGTCTTGTTCTGGGCAATGAAGACCATATTGTCAAAGGTTATTGGCATAACAATGTCGGTGCAGAGATAGAAATGTTCTCTGCTAATCGTTTTACGGTATCTGCTGAAGAAGAGTTTTCGATGTCTTCTTTGCAGGGGGTTCTGACCGCAACTCATATCTCTGTCCTTGGTATGAAAGGTGCGATTGGTGGAGAAGCGGTAGAGTTTACGGGCCCAGTTTATATGGGGCCTCAAGGTGCGGTTCCGTTCACTTCTGGTGCTTCTTTCTATGGTTCTTTCCACGGACAGGCGTCTGAAGCGATAGAGTCCTACAATGCAAACGTTGCACAAAAGGCAGAACATGCAGATGCTGCTTATGTTGCGGATTTTCATATTAGTGGTGTTCTCTCGCCAGCGGATGAGGTTGGTGAACATGGAGAGACCGCTGTTGAAGCAACAGAATCACAAGAGAATCAATTACCGAACTTACCTATCATAACCGTTGATCCTGTCACTGCAATATTGACCGAAGGACACTTGTCGATTAAAACAATCACTATTGACAGTGGTGATTCTATTCGTGAAGCAACTCTTTTACGAGATGACTTTGCGGGACTGTTTGAAAAGGTTCCGACTATGATGGAACTTCGATCAAGTCTACGTGATGTTGATAATAGAGAGTTGTTGTTCCCCGATGAAACCAAACTGGTTGATAAACTGGTTTCTATTGGATTCCTTTCTTCGGACTGGAAGAAACCACTTCCCAAGAAGATAGGACGTGTTGCTAAGAAAGATGTGTCTCCTAGATTTGGTTATAATGCTTTGGGCAACTCTATTACAAACAGAGGTAAGAGATTTAGATGATTATTGTACCAGATCAAAAATATAATCCGAACTTTATTGATCACATTCACAGTGGAACCAAACTTGCTCCAGGCGTGACTATTTCTAAGTTTCTGGGAACAAGAGGAAATCCTGCCAGTCTGAGTACGATTTACAAGTATCGACACGATCAAAACAATCGCAAACAACTTGCACGTAATCTTTATTTACATGCGGAGTTGTTTAGGATGATCAATGGTAAAACTGACTTCTTTAAGGATGTTAGACTTTCTGTAATTGAAGGTGTATACAGAGGTGGCCCACTAGAAAACGTTGCAAATGAAAACCTAAAGAAACAAGACGGACTTCTAATTGGGTACACAATGATAGACGAAAAAGGAACCGCAGATCTTGAAAGAGTATTTGATCTTGCGGAGTACTGGAAAGACTATGCTAACTACGAAAAACTGATACTAGAGTATGACAACTGGAATCCTAACGGAGAGTTGCATGGTCAAGTGACCATAGAAATCCCTGTTATTCCCGAATCATTTGAAGTAGAATTTGGAATGAATGTAGAAACTCGTTATAATGGACAACTTTTAGCTACTAATGAGTTAGTAGAAGTTCTAAATGAAGTATAAATAGAACTAGTATAATTCAAAGGTATAAAAATGGCATCACGTGCATTCTCTTTAGAAGATGGAAATCTTACAGGAACTACTGTTCGTGCATCTTCGAATCGTGAATATCTGGACTTAGATATTGCTTTCGCCGCAAAAGGTGCTGGTGATGTGTATAAGAAGGAGGCTCTTGCTTCTGTCAAACAAGCATTGAAACTGTTGTTGATGACGAATAGAACAGAGAAACCTTTCTCGCCTTACTTTGGTGCAAACATGCAGAGTTATTTGTTTGAGTTGGCTGACAAACAAACCGTTTCAGACATCAACTTTGCAATTCGTGAGAACATTCGTGTTTTTGAACCAAGGATTAATCCCAGAACGGTTCAAGTAAAAACCAATCTAGATGCAGACAACAATAGTCTAGAAATAACAATAATTTTCCAAGTGATTAACTCTGTTGATCAAGTAGAGTTCACAACCAGACTGAATAGGTTACGATAATGGCAACGACTATCAATTCATCGTCTTTAGAATTTCAATCGATAAAGAACAATCTAAAGACGTATCTGAAAAGACAATCAGAGTTTGCAGACTATGATTTTGAAGCGTCTGCTTTATCTAACATATTAGATGTTCTTGCATATAATACTCATATCAATGGATTGACCGCAAACTTTGCTTTGAACGAATCCTTTTTGAGTACTGCACAACTTCGAAGTTCTGTTGTATCACATGCCGAAACACTAGGTTATATTCCACAGTCTAAGACTGCAGCTCAGGCCACGTTAAACATATCTTTCAACATTGGTTTAGAACAAACCGATGTGCCTGAAGTTCTACAGATAGCTTCAGGATATCGATTCACTGCTTCTGTAGATGACGCAACATACACGTTTCAGACACAAGAACTTATTGAAGCGATAAATGATGGAAACAACTTTTTCCAGTTTCAGACTTTGGATGGTGCAACCGCTATTCCTGTCTATGAAGGTGTCGCAAAAACAAAAACCTTTTATGCAGGTGACGATGGTGAAGAGGTACTTTATATTATTCCAGACGAAAACCTAGATCGACAAACTGTTGTAGTAAAGATCTTTGAAAGCGCTACGTCCACGGACTTCACTACCTATGTCAATCTTGAAACTGCAAGTAATATCACTGCAACTACTCCCGCTTATATTCTCAAAGAAGCACCTAACGGATACTATGAACTAACATTTGGTAATGGTTCTACACTTGGTGCAGTACCAAAAGCCGGAGCAAAAATCACAGTCGAGTATCTTTCTGTCGCAGGTTCTGCTGCAAACGGTGCACGATTGTTCGATCCCATAAACACAGTAGAAGTCACTGAACCGCCTAGTGGTGTTGGTTTGGAAAGACTTCCTATTGTATCTACTGTGTCCCGTTCGGTGGGTGGTTCAAATAAAGAGGGTTTAGACAGTATTCGGCGTAATGCTCCTTTCCGATATGCAACTCAGAATCGAATGGTGACTTATGCAGATTACTCTAGTTTGGTTCTTCGCAACTATGGCTCTCTGATTAAAGACATTATTGCTTGGGGTGGAGAGGACAACATCAATCCCGAATATGGTGTCACTTACATGTCTATCAAGTTCAATGATGACGTGTCCACAACTATTGCGAATCAAACAAAAAACAACATTCGTACACTGGTAGATCAACTATCAATCGCTTCTTTTGGATTGGAGTTTACTGATCCTATTACAACCTTTGTTGAAACAAATGTTTTCTTTCAGTACAATCCTGACTACACTAACCTGTCGATCAATGCGTTACAAGAACAAGTAAGAACCGTGATGACAAATTATTTTGCAGCGAACACAGGAAGTTTTGGACAAGCATTCAGACGATCTGGTTTGTTAGCAGATATTGATGATGTAAGTGCCGCTATTTTATCTTCACGTATGGATGTGAAGATGCAACAACGATTCACTCCCTCTGCTGGTGTAGAACAGAACTTTAGTTTTTCGTTTCCGCAGTCTATTGCTGTACCTGACGATGTAAACTTGATTGTCGAAAGTTCGATCTTTAAGTTGACCATTGGCGGAACTCCTTATAATGCTAAGATTCGAAACCAGTTAATTAAACCAACACTCAGTACGACTCTTGGTCAAACTCAATATGACATCTATGGTAATGTTATTAGTTCTGATGTTCAGACAACGACTGCGACTGGTTTGACTACTCGACAAGTGTTGAACCCTAATGCTTCAGGTCAAGTAGTATCAACTGCTGAGGTGACTCTAACAAAGGGACTTAAACTGCAAGTTATTGACACCAATTCTGATTCTGTTCTCTTGGACAATGTGGGTTCTTATAACCCCGCCACTGGAACTATTTCATTGGTAGGATTCAAGGCTGATGAAACAAAAGAAATAAAATTAAGTTGTACGCCTGCTAACCAGTCTGCTATTGTGCCTTCACGAGAGTATATCTTGAACTTCGATAATACTCGACTGGTGGCTAAAGGTATTCGTACATCTGCAAAGAACTAGGTAACCCATGACAACTCATCATTCTGACAAAACCTTAAAGGACACGAATCGAAGAGACATTAACTTGAGGGAGCCTCAAGTTGAAACTGTCCTGCCTTCGTTTATCTTGTCAGAGTATCCCAAGTTTGTTTCTTTTCTTAAAGCGTACTATGAGTTTGAGAATGAAGATGTTCCATTTAATCAGTTCATCTATAATCTTTTCGAAACAAGAGATATTACTGAAACTGATTTAGCTCTTCTTCAGTTTTTCGAAGATGATTTTCTGCTTGGTCAAAACTACTTTCAGGGATTTACTGATAAAAGGACTGCAGTAAAATATTCCAGTTACTTGTATCGTGCGAAAGGTACTAGATATTCTATACGACAATTTTTCAAGACATTCTTTGATATTGAACCAGACGTTGTTTATACCAAACAATACATATTTAAATTGAACGATTCTAAGATAGGTGCTGAATCTGCACGTTATCTTACTGACAACAAACTATATCAAACTTATGCGATTCAGATTCGATCTGAACTATCGGTTGCACAGTGGAGAGATCCATATAAATTACTAGTGCATCCTGCTGGAATGTATCTCGGTGGACTTACTCAGATTGTGGGTGAGGCTGGGTTTGAAGATTTGCAGTTCGATCCAGGCGAAGCTATTCTCGCTCCAGTGGTATTGGAAGGAGAGGCGTTGTTCGTTGGAACAGGATTTGCACAACACACTGCATTGTTTGATATAAACAACACAACCGATACAGGTGATGCCATCAAGTACAGAACTAACTTAGGTACAAGTAGCGACTATCCAAACCCAGGCGGCAACGATCTCAGCGATGTAGGAGATCTAACCCTTGAGAACCTTGATAACTTGTACTCAAGTGTTGCTGAATATCTGACACCAGATTCACCGACATTAGACGATGATTCAGATGGAACATCAACATATGCTGGATTCGACATCTCTAGCACAGAGAGTATCGATCAAGAAATATTTACTTGGAACCCACAGGTTTCTCGTGTAGACAGTGATAACCTACAGTTGTTAGATTCTGACGGTATCTCTCAGTTGCCCGTAGGTGATTCAGATGACGAAATTACTCTTCGTGAAGTATTAGACCGTGGTTATTAGTATAAATAAAGACATAGAATTTTAGGTAACAATAATGACTAAACAAGTATTAAATAGAGGCACAATCGCTAACGATGGTACAGGCGATACCCTACGTACAGCCTCACTGAAAATTCAACAGAATTTCGATGAGATCTATACTAAGTTGGGTGATGGTTCTACTCTGTTGCCTCTCATTAGTTTTGATTCTTCGGGAATTATCTTTGAAGGAACTACTGCTGATGACTTTGAAACTCGGTTAAGTGTTGTTGATCCTACGGCAGATAGAACCGTCTGGATTCCCGACTATTCGGGTCAGTTAGTCATGGACTCTGCAACTCAGACTCTTAAAAATAAGACTCTGACCAGTCCAGTATTGACTACTCCTCAGATCAACGACACGAGTGCTGATCATCAATACATTGTTGCGGTAAGTGAACTCGCTGCAGATAGAACTATTACTCTACCATTGTTGTCTACTAATGATGAGTTTACATTTAACACTCATACCGCAACTCTGAAGAACAAGACGTTAAAGTCACCTAACATAAGCAGACCGACTATCTATCCAGAAATACTTGATAGTTCGGGTAACGAACTTTTGGTGTTTGGTAAGAACGCTTCTGCAGTTAACTATGTCAAGGTTCAAAACGCTGCAACTGGAAGTCCCGCTATTGTCGAAGCGGCGGGTGAAGCAAATAGTTCACTATCATTGAAAGGTGCTGGTAATGGTGGCGTACAAGTCAACTCTAAACTAGTATTGAAGACACAAGGACTTTCTTCAAATGGTGCAGTAGATGCGGTTTCTCCAGTCACAAATATTTCTCAGAGTTCTGGTGGTGCGTATACATTAACCAGCGGAACAACTTCGCAGAACGGAGAGTTGAAATATATAGTAGCAACTGGTTCGGGAACTCATGTTATCACCGAAACGGCTGGTAACTTAAATAGTGGTACTACAATAACATTAGACCAAGGTCAAGCAATCACTTTGATTTGGTTATCTAACGCTTGGTATCCCGTAAACGTTTACGGCGATAGTTCTGGCGGAATAATCTCTTAATAAGTAGGACAGATAAATGCCTGTAATAACTGATCAATTTAAAAAACAAGTTCTAGATGATATTCTGGTCGATTTTGCCGACTCAGATAACGTCAGATATTACGCAGCGATTGGAAGATCCGAAGACTGGAATGATTCTGATATCGCTACGGTTCCAACCAATGACGCACTTTCGGTAAGACGTGCAAGACATTCTATACAGTCAATGAAACTGATTGAAGATCTGTCTTATGTTATTCCTCGCCGTTCTTGGGTTGCTAACCTTATTTACTCTGCATTTGATGACAACGATGTAGGTTTCCCTGAGAACCCATTCTACATCATCAACTCTAATAACGAGATTTATATTTGTCTAGAACAGGGTAAAAAACAGGACGGAACTTCTCAGTTGTCTACTATAGAACCTACTGGTAATACAACTGGTACTCCTTTCCGCACTTCGGATGGTTATACATGGAAGTTCTTGTATTCTATCGGTGCACTTCGTGCAGATAAGTTTTTGTCTTCTGCGTTTATGCCTGTCAGATATGTTGCTTCAACTGACTCGGATTCACCTGCTGAAGATCTACAACAAGAGATTGTACAAAACAATGCGGTTAAAGGTCAGATCGTTGGTTACAAGGTAACTAATAGCGGATCTGGATATACTTCTACACCAACAGTATCTATTATAGGTAACGGACAGAATGCGGCTGCATACGCAGTTCGTGCAGGTGAAACTATTGTAGACATTAAAGTAAAAGAAGATTCTGCTGGTAATTCTGGTGCGTCTTACTTTGGACAAAACTATGATTATGCAAATGTTGTTATAACCGGCGGTGGCGGTGACTCATGTACTGTACGTCCTATCATTGTACCCAATCCAAAAGGTATGGGATCAAATCCAGTTATTGATTTGAAAGCAAGTGGTGTTATGCTTAACACTAAACCAGACGGAAGAGAGAATGATGACTTTATCTTGGGTAGTGAAATCTTCCGACAAGTTCTGTTGTTACGTAATCCACGTACTGATAGTGCAGAAGGAACTCTGTTGACATCCGCTTCTGCACAAGCAGTAAGAAAGATTGTACATGACGGAGTTGGATTCACTAAGGCACTGGTTCAAAGAGGACAAGTACTTGGAGGAACTTCTGGTGCACTAGCAATCATTGACGACACCAACGATTCAGATAGTCTTTTCTTCCATCAAAACGAAACGACTGGATTTACACCCTTTGAAACTGGAGAAAATATCAGTATTGTGGGTAATGGATCTTTGAGTGGAACCATTTCATCAATAGACTCTGCAGATGTAAATCCTTATACGGGAGAACTCCTATATATTGATAACCGTTCTGCTGTAACACGTTCTGCTGATCAGACCGAAGACTTAAAAATTGTAATTACTATCTAGGATTTAAGAGATGCCAATTAATTTTACTGAACAAACTTTTAGATCAACGTATAAGGACGATCATACAGATAGTGATAACTATTCACGTATCTTGTTCAATGCTGGTAGAGCACTGCAGGCGAGAGAACTCACTCAGATGCAAACCATCATTCAGAAAGAGATCAAAAGGTTTGCAGACAACATCTACGGAAAGGACGGTGTACCCACTAAAGCTGGTGGTGTTTCTATTAACAATGCCTACCCTTTCATTAAGATTTCTAATGACGCAAACAATTCTTTTGATGATGTCACTGCATTAGAAAACGTTATTCTTACTGGCGCAACGTCTGGTATCAAGGTTCGTATTCACAAGGCTGTCGCTTCTGAATTAAACGCAGATGGATTTACTGATCCAGATACATTGTATGTTCAGTACTTGGATGATACCAATACTATTAATCCCGCAACCGAAACCAAAACTTCTGCATCAAAGGTAACGCCTGGCGAAGTATTATCAAATGGCGGTGCGATCAATCTTACTGTTCAGACCACTAACACTATTGCAAACCCAGCAGTGGGTTATGGTAGTACTATCTCTATTGGAGCAAGTGAGTTTTATGCTCAGGGACACTTTGTCTTTGCACCAAAGCAAACTGTATTTTTGTCAAAGTATCAAAAAGACAAAAGTGCGGATATTGGATTTAAAATTGTACAAGACATCGTAACGGTTTCTGATACGGATGCTCTTTATGACAACCAAAACATAACTCCAAATCGTTCTTCGCCTGGAGCAGATCGATATCGTATACGACTTATATTAACCCGAAGACAAGACATTGAAACTGGAGATACCTTTGTTTATTTCTGTCGAGTAAGAGCTGGACTGTTAGTCCATACTATGACTTCTATTGCATCTCAAGATCAAGTAGAAACTCTTGTCAATCATCGAATCAAAGAAATTCACGGCGACTTTATTAAGAAGTACTGGAAGTTGCGGGTTTCTCCGAACGGAGACAATTCGACTTCAACTCTTCGAATGAAGGTTGAGCCTGGTATTGCCTATCTTAACGGACGCCGACTTGAAACTTTAGCGCCTTGGACACTAATCATTCCAAAGGCAACCGATACTTTTGTTGACGAAGACGAACAGATTGGCATCAACTACGGAAACTACTATTACTTTGATAGTGGAAAAGGTATGTTGGATGTTGATACTGCTGAGAGCGTCACTCTTTATGACAGTTTTGATAGTGGTGCTGGAAATATAATTGGTACTGCAAATATTCGTGCAATTACCGAAGGATATAGCCGCCGAAGAGTTGGAAAATATACTTACCAAACGAATCCTACTTATAAGGCACACCTGTTCAATATCAAGAGAACTGACTACAACTATTCTTTACAAGACGTAAAAAGAATTGAAGCTGCAAATGGTGACAAGATTCGTCTTGTTTTGTTGGATAGTGCAACTCATCCAACTCTTTTAAATAAAACCATTCTTCATGAACCAAAATCAAATGGACTGTTGACTAGAACTCCTATTGTAAGACCTAAGTCATTTACTGAAGTCGTTTATACTTTTATGAAGAAGTATGAGTTCACTGCTTCTGGAACTAGTCATACTCTTACGCTGACTGATGCTGGCGAAACCTTTGTAAACGAAAATGATATTGTTGTGTCTAGTTCAACTTCCTTTGTTGATCCTTCTGCTACTCCTTCTATCACAGGCGGAAACAAACAGATTTCTATTACAGGATTAACGAATGGTCGGCGATATGAAGTACTTTCTTTTGTATCAAAGACTAACGCAAGTGTTAAGACCAAGACTCTTACCGAAACTACTGTTTCTTCTATCATGGATTCAGACGGAAATGGTGTTCGGTATCTGAACTTTGGTAAGTCTGACATCTATAGCGTGTCACGAATAACGACAGAAGATTCGGATGGAACGGACGTATTTCCTCACTTCCTATTTGACGATGGTGGACGTGAAGGTTTTGTTGGGGATGGTCGATTAGTTTGGACTGGTGGTGGTCTTGACAGTGCAAATCAACCAGTATTTGCAAGGTTTAAGTATTTTGCTCCTTCTGTCACGGGTCAGTTCTACGCTGTAAACTCTTATGACGGTGAGGTAGACTATAACAAAATACCTGCCTTGAAAACCAATACGATTCAAGTTAACCTTAGAGACTTCCTTGACTTCCGTCCTTCGACTGACGGTTCTGGAAACTTTACTACTATACCGCCTCTTCCTGTTCCTACCGATACGGTTCAAACTAAGGCAGAGTATTACTTACCACGAAAAGATAAGTTAGTAATCACGAAGAACTCTGAACTCAAGTACCTGAAGGGAATTTCTAGTTTAAATCCCAAGTACCCAACTGTTCGTGCAGATGAAATGGATCTGTACAACATCAAGTTGAATCCAAATACCTTGAACTCTCAAGACATGAAGTATACCCTTATTCCTCGTAGGGGATACACAATGAAAGAGATTGGAGCATTAGAAGATCGTATTGATCGTCTTGAAGAAATGACTACTCTTTCTCTTCTTGAGTTGAATACAAAGTTCTTGTCTGTGTTAGACTCTAATGGTCTTGATAGAACTAAGTCTGGTTTCTTTGTTGACAGTTTCAAGGATCATAAGTTTTCGGCAGCTTCAAGTCCTGAATATAGAGCATCAATCGATAACGTTGATGGTGGTCTATTTCCAGACAAGTTAGAAGACGCTATTGACGTTTATTTCGATTCCGCAGAAGCTGCAAACACAACCACGATTAGTGGTGATTTGGTCACTCTCAACTATAATAGTTTGGTGTATCAGGCTCAAGAACTTGCTTCTAATACAGAAAACTTAGCGCCTTTCTTTGTTCCTCAAATTATAGGCGACTTAGAACTTTCTCCATCGGTAGATCGTTTCTATGATGTGGAAATTGTTGGTGAGAATGTTCTTAACGAAAGTACAGTTTTAGATCTTACGGATGCAAAAAACTGGAACAGTTCTCAAAATAGTTGGTTCGGTGTGGATCCAAGCACTTTAGAAGTCGGCGATACCAGTTCATTTTCGACAACCTTTAGTTATGATTTTCCAATTTTTGACCTTCCAGACGATAAAGATGATGATGGTTTAGGATTTGGTCATGAACAATTTAGCGGGATGTTACCACCTGTCGAGGATGCCTACTACTGGTATGAAGATGGAAGTACTGTCTCTGTATCAGCGGGTGGTACTACCGTTGCAACCAAAGGGGGTACAACTGGATTCTTACGAACAGCTATTGATGCCGCCAGTGATGGAATTTCCGCTTTAACCGATAATTCTGGTGATGGTGGATCTTGGTATTCAACATCTTCTAATTCTATAGATTTTGACTTTGGTGGACTAGCAGATCTTTGGCCAGTATATGAACTCGGAAACACTTCAGTTGATAAAAGTTCTATTAAAGATGTTTTTATTGATCTTATAAACGAGTTTGAAAATGGCGGAAGTAGTGGTAATGATGATAGAAACCATGTTACACGCACTACAACTACAGTTAACCGTGTTGCCAGTGAATCTACTATACGAGACGTTATTGGAACAAACGTTGTTCAAACCATTGTCCTTCCTTGGATGCGTTCTAGAAAAGTATTGTTCAAGGCGACTGGTTTACGTCCAAACACTCAATACTTCCCATTCTTTGACAATGTGAATGTAAGTAATTTCTGTAGAGAAGAAACTTTCAAGGACGTTAATACCCTTAACACTCAAGAAGCTGCAGGAAACAATGACCAAAACGGTGCTGCTTCGATAACTAATGAACACAGTGAAGGAAAGTCCAACTTAATCGCTGATAACGATGGTGTTGTTGAAGGTTCTTTCGAAATACCAAATAACAATGTGATGCGATTCGCTACTGGCATAAAAGAATTTATATTGTTAGATACTAACGCAAGAGATCTTGGTCGTTCTCTTTCTTTTGCGAGAGGAATGTATGAAGCATCTGGACAACTGACTAAAAAGACTCAGGATGTTACTTATACAAGAACTCTAAAAATTATTGGTACAGAAAGTACAACTTCTAGTGGAGGTAATCAAACTGGTGGATCTTCTGGAGGCGGCGGAATTAGTTTCTATCCCTCTTATGATGAAGATGGTAATGTCATTCTTTCTAGTTCCAGTAAAGAATCACAACAAATATCAGCGTTGTCAACCGACACCACTGACAACAGGGAGTACACAACTGCCGATGATAGGTTCAGATATGTTGATGCAAGCGCAACAACTTATGTAGAAGATCATAGTTCTGATACTGACACTCCAGCCGGAGGAAACTCAAGTACAGAGAAAGATACTGCCGATGTAACTCAGACCGCACCCGCTGAAGGGGACGTTGCAGAGTCTTTGAGTTATATTATTGGTAGGGCAATGTCTTCATTCAATGGTGACGATACTGGTAGGGTTTATTATGATCCAGTAGCACAAACCTTTGAGGTTCCAGAACAAGAAGGTCGATTCGTGACTTCTATTGAAGTGTTCTTTGCTAGTAAAGGTGAAGCTGGTGTGCGAATGGAACTTCGTCCAACAGTGAACGGTGTTCCACACTCTAGTCTTGCAATAGCTACAGTTCGTTTGAGTGCATCTCAGGTGAATCTGGTTCCTTCTGGATCTAACAACAAGACTATGTTGCAAAACGGAACAACATTTACTTTCCGTGAACCTGTTTACCTTTCGGGTGGAACAGACTATGCAATCGTACTGATTCCAGAAAGAAACGATCCTAACTACAACGTTTATGTTGCGACTGTTGGAGAAAATCAACTTAACTCAAATGAAGCGTTCATTGCACAACAACCTACTTTGGGTTCTTTCTTCAAGTCTCAGAACAGTAGAACTTGGGAACCTGCCAGCAATGTTGACTTGGCTTATCGAATCAAGATTGCTAAATTTGCAAGTGCGGGTAGGGCATATCTCCACAATGTTAACCTTCCACCTAAATCACTTCATAAAGATCCTTTCGTAGTAGACTCTGGATCTAATGTTGTTCGTGTTATGATGCGTGGACATGGTTTACGAACAGGTGATAAAGCTTGGATTCGTGGAATCGATTCCGCTACTAACTTTGGTAATGGGTTGACTGGTGCATCTGTTGTTGGTGTACGTACAGTTGTTGGTTACGACAACACTAGTTACACTTTCCTTGCAGATGATAGTGCTACTTCACGTAAATGGTTTGGAGGAACAAGTGTTACTTCCTCAAGAAACCTTAACTTCGAAGCGATTCGTCCAGAGTTGGATATAACCACCTTTGATGATACTGTCGTTACGGTTAACGCTAAGACAACATCTCAACAGGCTTTGGCTGGTGCTCAAACACGTTATGTGAAAGACACCAACTACTCTATCATAGAGAACAATAAGAGAAACTATTTCTCTCAACCAAAGGCAATTTACAACCGAAGAAACGAAGTGGCGTCTCTTAGTGGAAACAGGTCACTTGATTTTGAAGTTGTGTTACGAAGTGCTAACCCATACATCTCTCCAGTGATAAACATTGGTGAGTCTACGGTTAACACATTCCATTATATGATTTCCAGACAGAATAGTGTATCTTCTACTGGTTTCCATGCACCTTTGACCTACATTCCAGAAACTAACTTTAAGTATGGAACGGAATCAGCAAAGCATGTTACTCGGGAAGTTACATTAGCAACTGACGCTGTTGGTTTGAAAATAATGTTGGCGGCAAACCGTCCTCCAGAAGCAGACTTCCAGTTGTACTATCGAACCGCACAAGAGGGTGATCCTTTGAATAGAAAGGGTTGGACGATAGTTACTCCTCAGACAAGTCCCTCCCCGAATACTAACGTTAATATATTCTCTGAATATCGTTATCTGATCGGTGGAGATGGAGGAGCGCTAGAACCGTTCACGAAGTTCCAGTTGAAGATTGTTATGAGATCAACAAACTCAGCAAGAGTTCCAAGTTTCCGTGACTTGAGGGTAATTGCACTGGCGATATAATATGGATTTGAAAAAGTTACAACCTGTGAAAGATGAACCCGATCTGGCGAGAGATCCAGATACGGGTGCTATTTTGTTTATAAATAGAGATGAAGTGAATAAGTTACGTGAACAAAAACGTATTCGTCAAATGAAAAACCAACAAGAAAAAAATCTGAAAGACAAGGTAGATAGTCTTGAGAAAGACATGAGTGATATCAAATCCTTACTTTCCCAAATAGTAGAGAAACTATAGATGGCCAGACCGTTTACAAATCTAAGTGATTCTTTTAAGATTCTAAGAGACAATTTAAACACTGTTTCATATAACATTGGTGATCCTGCCAGTCTAACCACCTATGGTGATAGTGATGTTGTTCAGGCAATCAATGAAATTGAAAATGTCTTTGATGCATCTTCTGGTGAGATTTTATATCCTACTGGAGCTACAGGCGAAACTCAAGCTCGACTTCTGATTAGTACAAATCAAAACTCTGGTACCGACATCCAGCTAGATGCAGGTAATGATGTCAAGGTATCTACTAACAACGATTTCTTTGTAGATGCAACCAATGATATCATATTGGATGCTGGTGGGTCAAGTGATATCTACTTCAAGAATGACAGTTCTACTCGTATCCAATGGAGTCTAGATGCAACTCCATCGATGGAGATTACGGGTGACTTCGATATCAATGCGACTTCGCATTGCAAGATAGACGCTGAAGATGAGATCTTCCTTGACACCAATTTTGGCACAATCAAGATGCAAAAGAATGGTGGTGATGCTATCACTTATAATTTGACTGGTAGTGGTCAGAGTATGACATCAACAGGCAGTTTGTCTGTATATTCTACTGGTAATGTATTGCTCGATGCAACAGGTGATATTACACTTGATGCAGACGGCAACGACATCGTATTTAAGAACGGTGCGGGTCTTGATACTGTAACTCACACTCTTGCAGACAATGCTGATTACTCAGTAACATATCCTAGTAATGTAACACATACGCAAAGTGCTGGTAGTTTGACATTTGATATTCCTGGCGATATTATCCTTGATGCCGATGGTGACAATGTTATCTTTAAGAATGGTTCTGCTGAATACGGTAAACTCACTAATAATGCTGGCAATCTAGAGATATACGGCGGTGGTGTTGCTTCAGCAAACCTTGGATTCACACTGAGTGATAACAACATCTCTGTTTCTAATCCACTGAGTCTAGATTCTTCCCTTGGAACTTCTAGTCAAACAGTTGCTGGATCTTTGAATGAAATTCACACCGAACTAGATTCTGCGGTAGGTGAAATAGAAACAGTAAAAGATACAGTTGAAACCAATATTGTCAATATTGCAAACTTAGATACCAGAGTAGGTCAACTATCTGATTTGGATAGTTTAACTGCTGGAGGTTTCTTCGACAGTGCAGGAACAAACGGTAACGTAATAAAAGCGTTAAATGAATTAGCAAGAAGAGCTGTCTTGATATACGATGAGAGCGGTACTCTTCTGAACTAAAGGAAGACAGATGTCCAATAATAAGGCATTACCGTTAAA
>Ga0222718_10000344_pt1 | contig 50909 bp, 77 predicted proteins | sample C33_27DmetaG_FD_165045 | JGI IMG/M metagenome (GOLD analysis project Ga0222718, IMG submission 165045) | Estuarine water microbial communities from San Francisco Bay, California, United States - C33_27D | ecosystem: Environmental > Aquatic > Marine > Unclassified | place: USA: California... | reverse complement strand
CGAACTAACTGAATTGAAGGGCTTGGATAAGTTGGTTAAGTTAAAGTGGTTAGATTGCCCTATGAACGAACTAACAGAGTTAAAAGGCTTGGATAAGTTAGTTAATTTAGAGGATTTAGATTGCCATAGTAACCAACTAACGGAATTGAAGGGCTTGGATAAGTTGGTTAATTTAAAGAAGTTAGATTGCTATAATAACGAACTAACAGAATTGAAGGGCTTGGATAAGTTAATTAATTTAAAGTGGTTAAATGGTAAGGAATATACACAGCCAAAGCTAGATAGAATAGATAAGCTAATAAATAAAATTGAGAGAATGGAAGAAGATATTGCTGAAATAAAAGAAATAATAGGTAGATAATGAAAATAGATATAAGAAATAAAGGCCTAAAAGGTGTATTTGATATAGAGCAACATTGCAAAGATAATGATATTGATATTGAGAAAGTAAAAGAATTAGATTGCAATTATAACGAACTAACAGAATTGAAGGGCTTGGATAAGTTGGTTAAGTTAAAGTGGTTAGATTGCTGTTATAACCAACTAACAGAATTGAAGGGCTTGGATAAGTTGGTTAATTTAGAGGAGTTATATTGCGATAAAAACGAACTAACTGAATTGAAGGGCTTGGATAAGTTGGTTAATTTAGAGAAGTTAAATTGCTATAATAACGAACTAACTGAATTGAAGGGCTTGGATAAGTTGGTTAAGTTAAAGTGGTTAGATTGCCCTATGAACGAACTAACAGAGTTAAAAGGCTTGGATAAGTTAGTTAATTTAGAGCAGTTAAATTGCTCTTATAACGAACTAACAGAATTGAAGGGCTTAGACAAGTTAGTTAATTTAGAGGGGTTAAATTGCGGTAGTAATAAACTAACAGAATTAAAGGGCTTAGATAAGTTAGTTAATTTAGAGGGGTTACATTGCGGTAGTAATAAACTAACTGAATTGAAGGGCTTAGATAAGTTGATTAATTTAGAGCGGTTAAATGGTGACGAATATAAACAGCCAGATAGATTATATGAAAAGATTTGTAGAATTGAGCAATATTTGTACAACATAAACTCTACACTAGAAGATTTAATTAATAATAAACTTGAAAAGTAATATCATGAATAAAAAAGGAACTGTAAGTAACTTAACAAAAAATAAAGGTAGATTAAAAAATTTAACGCCAGAAGAAAGAAAAATAATTGGAAGAAAGGGGGGATTAAAAACACAAGAAAACATAAGAGAGCAGAAAAGCATGCAAACTTTAGCTAGAATGATTATAAATTGTAAGCCTAATAAAGAAATAGAAGAGCAAATTCATAAAATATTTCCTGAAATAGAAAAAAACGAGATTAATAATTCATTTTTAATGATAGCTAAGATATTTGAAAAGGCGGTTAAACAAAAAGATGTTAGGGCTTTTGAGGTGCTTAGAGATACAGCGGGCTATAAGCCAGTAGATAAAAATAGTTTAACAGACTCAGAGGGTAATAATTTAGAAGCTCCTATGATTGTAATAAACCCAGTCAAACCCAAAAAAAAGACAAATTAATTGTTTACATTATAATATAAACTTTATATTATAATTTTATAACTTAATTATAGAAAAAAATGAAAGAAAAAATAATAGATTTAGCACATGGACATTTAACTGAAACATTTGATATACAAGAGTATTGCAATGAAAATAATGTAGATATATTAAGTGTTGAAGAGTTATTACTAGATAATAATGACTTAACAGATATATTAAATTTACACAAGGCTAGAAACCTGAAAAGCTTGGTTTGCATATATAATGATATAAAAGAGCTAAAAGGCATAGATAAAATAAACTTACAAGAATTAATAACAGATGAGGATGTAAAAATATGTTAATTTTTAATCAATTTTGTTATTGTGACGAGTTATTAGATTTATGGAATTTAAAGGGAAAGTAAATTTATAATTTAATAGAGTGAATGTAAATTAATAATATGTCGGAAATAATAAATTTAAAAATACAATCTTTATCTGCTTTACATTTATTAATAAATTACTGTAGATCTAATGATATTTTTGTAAGTGAATATATTTATATTAATAAGCTTGATTCTACATGGTATGAAAATAATAAACATTATTTTAGATTTGATTCATTAAGTGAAGAAGAAACAAAGGAGAGAGAAGAAGTAATGCAAATAGTAAAAAATTTATTTACATTATAGTATAAATTATATACTATAAAAGCATAACTTAAATATAAAAATCATGATAAGATATATAACAATTTTTGATGAAATGGAAGATGACCAAATAGCAATATTTAATGAATTAGATGGAGCTATAGATTTTGTATATAATTATTATACAGAAAATTATAATATAGGTTTATTTCAGTTTATTTTATCAATAGATGAATTAGGTAATACTGCTATAGTATATGATAGGGATTCTATGGATCATTATTTGACTTTTGACAGGGTGCAAGATGAAAGAGAGAGGTTTTACGATAATGTTTTATAATTTTTTAGAAATAGTAAACCTAATATTTAGGCTTTTAAAGGAATATTGGCATTTTATATTATTTATATGGGTGTGTGTATATACTGTTCATTTGACCAAATCTATAGAGCAAAATATAAACATAAAAAACTTAAATAAAAATCAAGAAATTAAGAATGATAATAGATATAAGTAGAAAAAACCTAGAAGGCGTATTTGATATTAATCCGCCGCCTCCTCCAATAAAGCCAGTTCCTGATACTAAAGGGGTATAATAAATAAAACTAATGCAATTATTAATGTTGATTGTATTAGTTTTAAAGCTTGATTTATTTTATTTCCCTTTAAAATATTTACTTCTAAAGCTTTATTTATTTTGCTTTCATTTGATTGAGCTTCGCAACAAACAAGATATGTATAATCATAACCGCTATGTTTAAATTTTAACATTTCTAGAGGTTTATTTCCTATTAATTCTATAGTTTTTGTTTGTAAAGAAAGTAGGCATAATATTGAAGCTCCTGCGAAGCCAGCAATTAACAAAATTAAACTCAAAACATCAGAAAGATTAAAATTTTTAGTTAATATTATAATAATTAGGGCTGAAGCAAAAAACAAAGAACCACTTAGTATTGCAAAAGACTTCTTATCTAAACTATCTGTATTGTTCAGCGCAGCATTTAAGCATTTCTCGGACTGTTGCAAAATAAAATTTGCCTTTTCTAAGTCTATTTTATTCCAACAAATTTCTTCATTTTTATCTTCTTTCATACTAATTTAAAATTGTCGCTCCAACAAAAGTAAAGAAATTCATAATTTTTTCTTATTTGTTATTAATATATTCATATTATAACATTATTATTTTGCGATTTCAAGGGATAATTAGCTTTACATTATATTATAAACTTATTATTATATTAATATAACTTAATTAATTAGAACAATGGAAAATCAAGAATTAAATTTTTACGAAAAATTAAATAAAGTACAAACTTTATTAAAAGCTCCTAAAGAGCAATTAAATAGTTTTGGCAATTATAAATATAGAAGTATAGAAGATATTCTGGAATCTATAAAGCCATTATTAGAAGAATATAAATTAATTTTATTTATCAGTGATGAGATAGTTTTAATAGGTGAAAGGTTTTATATTAAGGCTACAGCTAAAGTAATTAATACAGTTGGTGAAGATAGTTTGCAGTCTATTGCATTTGCAAGAGAAGCATTTCAAAAAAAGGGAATGGACGAAAGCCAAGTTACAGGGGCAGCTAGTACATATGCTCGTAAAAGCGCTCTGGCCGCTTTGTTTTGTATTGATAATAGTAGAGATGCAGATGCAACTAATAATCATCAAGGAGATAATGCCGAGGATATTTATAATGAGCTAAGTAATATGGTTTTAAATTGTGAGACTATAGAATGTTTAACTAATTGGTCAAAAAATAACACTGAAAAATTAACATATTTAAAAAAAGTGTCTTGCGAAGATGCAAACAAGTTAAGAAATATGTATGCAAGTAGATTAAAAGAATTAAAAGGTGAATTAAATGATTAAAATAAACACAAGAAGCGGCGATTTAATAATACAAGGCACAACTAAAGACTTAAAGAGTTTAGTTGAATATGCTGTATTGAAAAATATTAGTTTAAAAGATGCAAATTTAAGAGGTGCGGATTTAGAAGGTACAGATTTAAGCGGTGCAAATTTAAGAGGTGCAGATTTAAGCGATGCATGTTTAATATTTGCAAATTTAAAAGATGTAGATTTAAGAGGTGCAAATTTAGGATTTGCAAATTTAGGAGGTGCAGATTTAAGAGGTGCAGATTTAAGATGTACATATTTAGGCGGTGCAAATTTAAGCGATGCAGATTTAAGAGGTGCAGATTTAAGAGATACATATTTAGGCGGTGCAAATTTAAAAGATGTAGATTTAAGAGGTACAAATTTAAAAAGTACACATATGCCACTTAAATATAAAATAGCAAAAATTTTTAAATATTTTTTATTGCTAGGTGTAATAGGTTTGTTTTTGTTAGTTTTAACGCATTCCAATGTAAATGCTGCATTAAAAAAGAATGAGGCTTACTATCAAGAAATATTATGTAATGATTTAAATGGAATTATAGAATATAGATTACCAGATAGATCAAGGGTTGATTGCTTAACTTTTGAATATGCTATAGAAGTAGATTTTGATAAAAAGCCCTATGAGTGTGCAGCTCAAGCTTTATATTATGCGATTATGACAAATAGAAAGCCAGCTTGTGCATTTATTACAGATAAAAAAGAAAGTACGCAAATAAACAAGCTAGAGGTTCTTGCAAAGGCTTACAATATAAAGATAATTTATATAGATAAATAAAAGTTGTTTACATTATAATATAAATAATATATTTTGATTTTATAACTTAATTACAAATAAAATGGATTATTTAGATTTTTTAAAAGGAAAGCAATTTAGTGTAAAAACTCAAGGCATAGAGATAGATATAGATCAAATAAACAATAAGCTTTTTGATTATCAAAAAGATGTAGTTAGGTTTTTGCTCAGAAAGGGTTCTGCTGCTGCTTTTTTAGATACTGGCTTGGGTAAAACTTTGGTACAATGTGAATGGGCAAAGCATGTATATAATCACACTAAAAAGCCAGTTTTGATATTAGCTCCTTTACAAGTTGCATTTAAGCAAACAATAGAAGAGGCTAAATTAATAAATGTAGATATAGTATTTAATAGAGATGGTGATTTATCTAATCCGATCACTATTACTAATTATGAAAACTTGGCTAAATTTGATAGTAATAAAATAGGAGGTTTGGCTTTGGATGAGTCTAGTATAATAAAAAATCAAGATGGAAAATATCGAAATTCTTTAATTGATGAATATAAAAAAATACCTTATAGATCATGCTTTACAGCTACTCCTGCGCCCAATGATTTTATGGAATTTGGCAACCATGTTGAATTTTTGACCAATATGACTATGCAAGAGATGCTTGCTACTTTCTTTGTTCATGATGGTGGCAGAACATCGCAATGGAGATTAAAAGGTCATGCAAAGCAAGAGTTTTATAATTTTCTTAACTCTTGGGCTATATTCATGAAAAATCCTAAAGAGTATGGTTATGATTATAATTATAAGCTACCTGATCTAATAGAGAATGATATATATATAAAAGCAAAAGCAACTGATGGTTATTTAATTCCTTTATCTGCGACTGATTTAAGCGAAAAGTTAAAAGCAAGAAGAGAAACTATAGAAGATAGATGTATAAAAGCTGCTAAAATAGCCAATGAATCTAATCACTCTATAGTAATATGGGCAAATTTAAATGATGAGGCTGATTTGTTAGAAAAATTAGTAAATGATTCTAAGCAATTAAAAGGTTCTGGAATGAGTGATGAAGAAAAAATAAAAAATACTTATGATTTTCAAGAGGGCAGATTAAAAGTATTAATAACTAAACCTAAAATAAGTTCTATGGGTTTAAATTGGCAACATTGCCATCATCATATTTTTGTTGGTGTAGATGATTCTTATGAAAAATACTATCAAGCGGTTAGAAGGTCTTTGAGGTTTGGTCAAAAAAGTAACTATGTTCAAGTCGATAGAATAGTTAGTGATTTAGATAGCAGCACTTTAGATAATTTAAAGAGAAAACACAAAGAAACGGAGAGTTTATTTAATGAGATAAAAATTGTAAATACAGAAATAACTAATTTTAAAAAGGAGGTGTCTTTAATGGATAATATTATAAAAGAGAAAAAAGAGAATTACGAAATATATAATGCTGATTGTGTGCAAATAGCAAAGCAAATCCCAGATGATTCTATAGATTATACTTTATTTTCACCTCCTTTTAGTAGTTTGTATACTTATAGTTCATATTTGAACGATATGGGTAATTGTAAAAATGAAGATGAATTTTACAAACATTTTAATTTTTTAATAAAGGAGTTATATAGAATCACAAAGCCAGGCCACAATGTTAGCTTTCATTGTATGAATTTGCCAACAAGTAAAGTAAAAGATGGATATATAGGCATAATTGATTTTAGAGGAGATTTAATAAAAGCTTTTCAAAAAGCTGGTTTTATTTATCATTCTGAAGTAGTTATTTGGAAAGATCCAGTAATAGCTATGCAAAGAACTAAGGCATTGGGTTTATTACATAAACAAGTTAAAAAAGATGGTTGTAGATCAAGACAGGGTATTCCTGATTATGTAGTTACAATGCGAAAAGATGGCGACAATGAAAGCCCAGCAAGTCATACTCCTGAAGATTTGCCAGTTGATTTGTGGCAAAAATATGCAAGTCCTATATGGACTGACATAAACCCTAGTGATACTTTGCAGCATAAATCAGCAAGAGATGACCAAGATGAAAAACATATATGTCCTTTGCAGTTGGAAGTAATAAGAAGGTGCGTTCATTTATGGACTACAAAAAACCATACAGTATTTAGTCCTTTTATGGGTATAGGAAGTGAAGGCTATGTAAGTTTGCAATTAGATAGAAAGTTTATAGGAGCTGAATTAAAGCCGAGTTATTTTAAGCAAGCTAGCTTAAATTTACAACAAGTAGAAAAAGAGCAAGAAACATTGTTTTAAAAAACAAGAGTTTGCTAGTTAATAACTTTATGCTATAGTATATAAATATTATATTTATGGTTTATGCTATGAGCAAAACATATAGTAAATTATATAAATCAGAAGAAATTACATTCAAATTATTAAGAGATTATCCAGAATGTAAAAATAGTGATGGGTTGCTATATTTTCTTTATTTAAAACATTATACTGAATTAGATAAATCTTTAAATTGTTTAAATTGGGAGGAGGTGAGTAAAAGTTTAAAATCAAATAATCTTTATTCACCCGCTACTATTATTAGATGCAGAAGAAAATTACAAAGTAAGGGAAGTATTAAAACAAAAAATAAACATAAGGAATGTATATTTAAAATATTATTATTTAAAATTAAAAAATTATTAAGGATTAAAGAATTGTGAATATATTTTATAAGTTTAGTACATATGAATTATAAAAAAACTATTTGGTATTATTTGTCTTTAATTGTAAATTTACTTGTTCCTAATAAGTTATATCTGTGGTTAAAGAAAAACCCTTTTAAACCTTTCCTAATAGTATTTATTATTTATTTAATAGATGCTACTTATAATAATACTGCAATATTTCCTTTGCCTTGTATTTCAATATTTAATACTAATTGTATATTAGGTGAATCACCTAATGAACCACCATTTAGAGGACTTTATTAATGATTTATTTAAATGATTATAGATCATATAACACAAATGTTTTTACATCTAGGTACAAGCCTAATGATTATGTAAGGTTTATTGATAATTATGATAATATTATTAGAGGTTGGATAATAGAAGCTAGATTTAGTGTAAAAGAAATTTATTATGCAATTCAGCAAGATAGTAACAGTTCTGTTTATAATATATATGATGATGTTGAACAAAAAAGCATTATAGGTTTAGTAAATGAAGATTAAAGATTTAATATTAAAAACGGAACAAGTTAATTGGCAGGAGTTAGATGACTTACAGCCTATTAATTTAAAAAATAATTATCATTCTGAAAAGACAAAGCAAAGTATTATAAAAAATGGTTTTGCTAGGGCAATATATGTATGGCAAGATGGAGACAAAACAAAAATAATTGATGGGCATTGTAGAAAAGATTTACTTATTGAGCTTAAAAACGATGGTTACGAAGTGCCAGATAAATTAAATTGCACTTTCTTAGATTTGCCTAATAAAAAAGCGGCGGTTAAATATTTGTTACAAGTGTTTAATCAAAAAACTAACCCTATAAATCAAAGTAACTTAGATATATGGCTAGATGATATAAAGGTTAATCTTGATGATATACAGATAAATATAGACGAGTTGAATATTGATGTTACTGAAAGCATAGAAATACAAGAAACTGCTTTAAGTGAACAATCATCAGAAAATGAGCAAGGCAAGCATATATTGCAAATAGAATGCGAATCAGAAGCAGAACAAGAAATTCTTTACAACAGATTTCTGCAAGAAAAATTAAAAGTAAAAATCTTAAATTAACTCTTTACATTATAATATAAACTTTATATAATTATTATATAACTTAATTATAAATAAAATGAAAATAGATATATATAATAAAAACCTAGAAGGCGTATTTGATATTAATCAATATTGCAAAGATAATGATATTGATGTTGAGAAAGTAACAGACTTATATTGCTTAGATAGCAAATTAACGGAATTGAAAGGCTTGGATAAATTGGTTAATTTAAAGGTGTTATATTGCTCTAATAACGAACTAACGGAATTGAAGGGCTTGGATAAGTTAGTTAATTTAGAGGTTTTAGATTGCAATAATAACCAACTAACAGAATTGAAGGGCTTGGATAAGTTAGTTAATTTAGAGCGGTTAGATTGCCATAGTAACGAATTAACAGAATTGAAGGGCTTGGATAAGTTAGTTAATTTAGAGGTGTTAGATTGCAGTTATAACCAACTAACGGAGTTGAAGGGCTTGGATAAGTTGGTTAAGTTAAAGGTGTTGTGGTGCGATAATAACAAACTAACAGAATTAAATGTCAGTAAGTTGGTGAATTTAAAGTGGTTAAATGATGGCGAATATACACAGCCAGAGCCAGATAAAATAATGATAATAGATATAAGTAATAAAAGCCTAGAGGGTGTATTTAATATAGAGCAACATTGTAAAGATAACAATATTAATGTTGAGGAAGTAACGAAGTTATCTTGCTATAATAACCAACTAACAGAGTTAAAAGGCTTGGATAAGTTAGTGAATTTAAAGGAGTTAGATTGCGTTGAAAACAAACTAACAGAATTAGATTTGAGCAAGTTAGTTAATTTAGAGGTTTTAGATTGCAATTATAACGAACTAACAGAATTGAAGGGCTTGGATAAGTTAGTTAATTTAAGGTGCTTATATTGCTCTATGAACGAATTAACAGAGTTAAAAGGCTTGGATAAGTTAGTTAATTTAAAGATGTTATCTTGCAATTATAACGAACTAACAGAATTAGATATTAGCAAGTTAGTTAATTTAGAGTGGTTAGATTGCTATAGTAACGAACTAACGGAATTGAAGGGCTTGGATAAGTTGGTTAAGTTAAAGTGGTTAGATTGCTCTAATAACGAACTAACGGAATTGAAGGGCTTGGATAAGTTAGTTAATTTAGAGAGGTTAGATTGCGATTATAGCGAACTAACTGAATTGAAGGGCTCGGATAAGTTAGTTAAGTTAAAGTTGTTAAATGGTAAGCAATATACACAGCCAGAGCTAGATAGAATAGATATGATAATAGATAAAATTGAAAAAATGGAAAAAGATATTGCTGAAATGAAAGAAATAATAGGTAGATAATGAAAATAGATATAAGAAATAAAGGCCTAAAAGGCGTATTTGATATAGAGCAATATTGCAAAGATAATGATATTGATATTGAGAAAGTAACATGCTTTTATTGCTATAATAACGAACTAACTGAATTGAAGGGCTTGGATAAGTTACTTAATTTAGAGGGGTTATGGTGCTATAATAACGAACTAACAGAATTGAAGGGCTTAGATAAGTTGATTAAGTTAGAGTGGTTAAATTGCCATAGTAACCAACTAACAGAATTGAAGGGCTTGGATAAGTTGGTTAAGTTAAAGGAGTTATCTTGCTATAAAAACGAACTAACAGAATTGAAGGGCTTGGATAAGTTGGTTAATTTAGAGGTGTTAGATTGCAGTTATAACCAACTAACGGAGTTGAAGGGCTTGGATAAGTTGGTTAAGTTAAAGTGGTTAGATTGCTGTTATAACCAACTAACAGAATTGAAGGGCTTGGATAAGTTGGTTAAGTTAAAGGAGTTATCTTGCTATAAAAACGAACTAACAGAATTGAAGGGCTTGGATAAGTTGGTTAATTTAGAGGATTTAGATTGCTATAATAACGAATTAACAGAATTGAAGGGCTTGGATAAGTTGGTTAAGTTAAAGTGGTTAGATTGCTGTTATAACCAACTAACGGAGTTGAAGGGCTTGGATAAGTTACTTAATTTAGAGGGGTTATGGTGCTATAATAACCAACTAACTGAATTGAAGGGCTTGGATAAGTTAGTTAATTTAGGGTGGTTAAATGGTAAGGAATATCAGCCTATTTCAGGCCAAATAAAGCAGATAATAGATAGATTAGATTAGATAATAGATAAGTTGCATAGCTATATTAAATAAAAGAGCGAGTATATATGAAGGAATGGTGGCGAAATTATTTAAGTAAACTTTAAAAAATATAATTATGAAACATAGAGAATCACAAGAAGAAAATCAAATTTTAAGTTTTGATAAAAAAGAAAGCAAAGCAAATAAAAAAACTTATGAAAAATGGTTAAAAATGGATTGTTGGCATATAGATAATGCAATTTATTTATTATTGGGTCGTGACCCAGACAAGATTATACATCGTGAATTATATATAGATGATAACAACAAATTTTCTGAAGAATATCTTCATATAAGAGACGTTGCTCAAAGCTCAATAAAAGTAAAAAATATATTATTAGCTGAAATTGTGTTGCCTGAGCAATTTATTACATGGGCAAAATTAAAAAAATATAAAGTACCTAAAGCTTTTGAAGAATTTAAACATGTAGATTTACTAAAAGATTTAGAACAAGCAATAGAAGAGCTTTCAAAGTATGTGTCTAATAATATTACTTTTATAAATAAAACTCGTGAATCATTAAATAAAATTAAAAAAAATCATTGGGATTAAAATAATAAATTTATCATTGAAAAATAAAAGTATAGAGTAAATTAATTAATTAATTCTAAACAAGCGATAAACAATAGATAAGTATATTTAATATAGTTAATAAAAATATGTTGTGAATTTATATATTTAAGTTACTTTATATTTAAACATAAAAAAATAGAATTATGGTAGAAACGGCAATGATAATAGGAGTTACTCTAATGTTATTATCAATATTTGGTAATCAATAAAAGTTTACTTAATTAAAAAAATAGTTTATATTTATTTTAGTTCTCATAAAATTAAATGTTATAATGAGTAAACAAAGAGATGTTGCTATCATTTCCAATTTCTCTCTCTCTTCTTTTGGTGACTCTCTTTGTTTACTTAAATCATAAAATAATCTTTACATTATAATATAAATTGTATATATTAGTTATATAACTTAATTTTTTATATAAAATGAAAATAGATAAATTAATTAAACATCAACTGATATATTTTATAAAGAAATTTAGGATATATCAAGAAATGAAAGAATTATTTGAGCAGGAATCAGGGTGGCTATTGGTTACTGACAACATAAAAAGCTATTTAATATCACCGCATCTTAATAATGCTTTCTATAAAGCTGATTTAAAACTCAAAAGCCTTATAGAATTTATAGAACAGCTTAAATTAATAACATGGGTAAATATAGGGTATAGAGGGGATATTGTAGCATCACCAGGGAAAGGCGAGCTAATAAATAGATTTAATATGTTCAATAAACAATTTAGTTATTATAATTAAATAATAACTAAGGAAAATATTTACATTATAATATGAATGATATATAGTAATTATATATATTAAATAAATTACCAAGTAGGAATGACAGTATTAATAGCCGTAAATCAAAAAGATAAAATTATTTTAGGAGCAGACTCTTGCACTTTTAGAGGTTATAATAAGATTGATCTAAACAATCATAAAGGTGGGAGCAAAATTGAACAAATTAATGATATTATTTTTTGTTCAACTGGTCGTGTAGCGGAGATTAATAATTTTTTATTATATTGTTCTACTAGAAAGCCTGAATCAAATTCTTTAATATCAATACAAAGATTTTTCAATGAATTTGGCACATATCTTACGGAAATGGTAAAAAAAGAATTGCAAATAGAGAATAATTATTTTTTAGTGTATAAAGAAAAGCTTTTTTGTTATGATAATGGCGCAGTTAATGAGATTTTAATAGATGATTATGTTACTTTGGGAGCTGGTTGGCTAGAGGCTTACACCGCTTTATATTTAGGAAAAACAGCTAAGGAAGCTATACAAGTGTCAATAGATTTAAATGCATATGTAGGCGGAGATCCACAAGTATTAGAAATTACAAAAAACTACATTTAATAAGATAGATGGAAGTAAAGAGGGTTCAACATATACATTTCATAAAAAAGTAACGACGGTATAGATATGTTTAAAATTTTTAGAAAAAAAGTAAATAATGAAAATGTTTGGAATGATATAGAAAGTGTTGATAATGTTGATAAAGATAAAATAGATTTTATTCATGATTATTCATTAAAAAGGCTAGAATCATCTCTTAATATTTCCAATAATTTAGATAATAAAATATTAGCAATGTTATGTTTTTATATTGCTGCTTTAACTGCACTAATTGGCTTTGGCTTTGGCTTTGCAAATTATATTGATATAAAAAATTTTAAAATTCTTAATCAAGAAATATTTATAACTCAGGGTGTGCTAATTCTAGGTTTTTTTATTTCTTCTATTTTTTTGATCTGGGAAAACTTGCCTAGAAAGTATATGCCTCTAGGAAATGAGCCTAAAAACCTTTTTAACAAAGAAATATTATCTTATTCTTTAAGAGCCATTAAATCAGGGGAGATAGTAGGGTTACAAGACAGGATAGAAAGCAATATAAACCGTAACAATGGCAAGTCTAATGCCATCAGATTATCTGTAATATGTCTTTTTATAACTATTCTTATAGCTATTCTTTCTACGCTCCCTTTGTTTACTTAAATCATAAAACAATCTTTGCATTATAATATAAAGCGTATATATTGGTTATATTACTTAATTATAAATATAAAATGACAAATATATTTTTTATATCAGATACTCATTTTAGCCATGATAATATTTGTAAGTTTGTTGATAATGAAGGGAATAAACTAAGACCCTTTGAAAATGCAAATGAAATGGACGAGGTGTTAATAAAAAATTGGAATAATGTAGTTAATAAAAATGATAAAGTATATCACTTGGGAGATGTAGCAATACCAAGAAGAGGTTTAGAAGTTTTAAATAAATTAAATGGAGATAAAGTATTAATAAGAGGTAATCATGATATTTTTAAATTAAAAGATTATTTAAAGCATTTTAGAGATATAAGAGGGGCGTTTGTAATGGATAATATAATTTTTACACATATTCCTGTTCACCCAGATAGTAAAGCGAGATTTAAGGCTAATGTTCATGGTCATTTACATAGTAATAAAGTAAGATTTGATAATGGCAAAGGTGAGATAGATAATTTTTATATAAATGTAAGTGTAGAGCAAATTAATTTCACTCCTATTCATTATGATGAATTAAAAAAATTGATTAAATAATATACAAGCGAAAAACAAGCAATGATAATAAATCTAAAGCGCATACAAATACAAGGTGTATTTAATGTAAAACAATATTGTTTATACAACGACATTGATTTAAAAGCGGTTACAGATTTATATTGTCATGATAATCAAATATCAGAATTAAAAGGACTAGAAGAATTAATTAATTTAAAAGTATTGGATTGTGCTTGTAACCAGTTAAAAGAATTAAAAGGTTTAGACAAGTTGGTTAATTTAGAAAAATTATCTTGTTATGGAAATCAATTAACAGAATTAAACGATGTAGAAAATTTAATTAATTTAAAGTGGTTAATGTGTAGTAATAATCAAATAAGAGAATTAACTTTAAAGAATTTAATTAATTTGGAATTATTAAATTATGATAATGATAAAATAACTGAATTGAAGTGTAAAAATGAAAGTATTGTCTTTATTTGATGGAATAGGAGGAGCAAGACAGGCTCTAAACGAGCTAGGTATTACCAATCAATATCTAGCCAGTGAAGTAGATAAATACGCAATTCAAATAGCTAAAACAAATCACCCTTCAAATTTTAATTTAGGTGATGTAAAGCAAATTAATATAACCTCCCTCCATCTTTTGGGGATTGATAAGGTTGATTTACTAATAGGTGGTTCTCCTTGTCAAGACTTATCCATAGCAAAGAAGGACAGAAAAGGACTGGAAGGTAGTAGAAGCGGTTTATTCTTTGAATATGTAAGAATATTAAACGAAACAAAACCGAAATATTTTATTTTAGAGAATGTTGCTAGCATGAGTAAAGCAAGCAAGGATATAATCACAAAAGAATTATTTCATATAGAGCCTGTAATGATTAACAGCTCCCTTCTTACAGCTCAAAATAGAAAAAGATTTTATTGGGTAGGAAAATTAGTTGATGGTAAATACCAGCAAGTAAAGATAGAACAACCAGAAGATCAAGAAATTTACTTAAAAGATATAATAGAAGACGGAATTGCTTATCAAGAGAAAAGCCATACCATAACCGCTAGTTATAATGGGGCAGTATTTTGGAATAGTATCATAAAAAAGCAGAGAACCATGACCGCAATTAGGTTAGGTAATTTTAACAAAGGAGGTCAAGGTGACAGGATATATTCAGTAGAAGCGAAGTCAATCTGTCTTTCAGCAAATGGTGGTGGTAGAGGAGCTAAAACAGGGCTTTATAAAATAGATTTACCTAATGGAGAATATATAATAAGGAAACTAACAGTAGATGAATGTTGTAGACTTCAAGGCTTTCCAGATAATTATGTTTCTATGGTTAGTAATACTCAAGGCTACAAAGCACTTGGCAATAGTTTTACAGTGCCAGTAATAAAACATATATTAAAATCAATAAATATAGCATAATCAATAAAAATTCTTTGCAAATACTAAATTATATTATAATATAAATAGTGATTTTTCATTATTTGATTATTAAAGAGGTTTTTTTCTTTTAAACCTCTTTAATATAGTTCTATAATATGCTAATTATGCAATATACTATTAGAAACACAGATCAAAGATTAATTATTGTTGAGCGTAGCAATAACAGATATATATTATGTGATGAGTATTATTGTAATGGAAATGCAGCTATAGATCAAATTATATTTGAAGGTAAGCTATATTTTAGGGATTTAATTATTTATTTAAAGTCTCTCGGTTGCACCGAAACAGAGTTAAAACAATTATATGAATCTACAAATTAATTTAGAATTACCAGAAAAAGCCTATTTTTTATTGACTGAAAAAAGCAGATATAAAGTATTATATGGAGGCAGAGGCAGTGCCAAGAGCTGGAGCATTGCAAGAGCTTTATTGATTTTGGCATTAAAAAACAAGATAAGGGTTTTATGTACTAGAGAGCTACAAACATCTATAAGAGATTCTGTACATAAATTGTTAAAAGATCAAATTTTAGATTTAGGTTTAGATCAATATTATTATGTAACTAAAGAATTAATAAGATCTAACAATGGCAGTGAGTTTTTATTTAAGGGAATGAAAAATAATGTACAAGAAATAAAATCACTAGAAGGAATTGATATATGCTGGGTAGAGGAGGCAGCAAGAATGAGTTTAGAAAGTTGGGAAATATTAACACCAACTATTAGAAAACTTAATAGTGAAATATGGGCTTCTTTTAATCCAGAAAGTATAGATGATATAACCTATAAAAAGTTTATATTACAAAAGCCAGATAATGCTATAATAAAAAAAATCAATTATTATGATAATCCATGGTTTAATAATCCATTGGATGAGGAAATGGAATATGATAAAAAGTATAATCCTGAGTTATATGATCATAAATGGTTAGGCAATCCAAGAATATTAAATGATGCTCAAATATTTAATAAAAAATATGAAGTGGTAGAGTTTGAAACACCTAATATTAATGAAATAAAAGAAAATAGATTTTTTTATGGTGCAGATTGGGGATTTGCTCAAGACCCTACTGTTTTAATTAGATGTTTTATACAAGATAGAGTCTTATATATAGATTATGAAGCTTATCAAATTAAAGTAGAAACAAATAGTATACCAGAATTATTTGATAAAGTGCCAGATAGTAAAAATGGATTAATATATGGTGATAGTGCTAGACCTGAAATAATATCTTATTTAAGAAGCAAAGGTTATAATATAAATGCAGCAGCAAAGGGAGAAGGCTCAGTAAAAGCTGGAATAGATTATATAAGAGACTTTGAAAAGGTGATTATTCATCCTCGGTGTAAAAATACAATAAATGAATTTAAATTTTATTCGTACAAAGTAGATAGAGTAACAGGGGAGATATTGCCGAAAGTTATTGATAAATACAATCATTGCTTTGTCGGTAATACTTTAATTACAACTAATAAAGGGAAAGTTCCAATAGCAGATATAAAAGAAGGCGATTTAGTATTAACCAGAAAAGGATTTAAAAGGGTTCTTAAAAAATTTAATAATGGTTATAAGGAAGTAAAAACTTATCATTTTGCTAATGGAAAATCGTTGACTGCTACAGATACGCACAGTATAATTACTACAAAAGGGGATATTCAGATCAAAAATATAAATAAAAATGATAAATTATACTTTAATGTAGGAAAATGCGAATTTATAGAGAGCAAAAATCAGAGGTTGCAATATATAAAGGCAAAAAATACCGCAGATATCCTGATAGCAAAAGAAGAGCTGATAGAGTGTATTTTAAAAAAAGTTGTTCCAAACAAAAAAACAAATATTTACATATACAAATATATCAAGATAATTACGGAGATATTCCTGCTAATTGCCATATTCACCATAAAGACCACAACCCCCTTAATAATGATATTAGCAATTTGCAGCTTGTTAAAGCTAGTAAGCATTTATCAGAGCATGCAAAAGAATATCATCTTTGTAATAAAGATCTTGTTAAAAAAAAGCTTGATAGTATTAGAGAGCTTGCGGCTATTTGGCATGGTTCAGAAGAGGGTAAAAAATGGCATAAAGAGCATTATGAAAATAACAAAGATAAATTTCACAAAAAGTTCAAAAGAAAATGCTTTAATTGCGATATTGAACATGAATCGTGTAGAAAGGAAGGCAGCTCATACTGTTCAAATAAATGCAAGTCAGCATATAGAAGAAAAAAAGGATTTGATGATATTACAAAACAATGTGAAGCATGTAAAAAACAATTTACAAGCAATAAATACGATAGAGTTAAAACATGCTCTAGAAAATGTGCAGCAAGTTTACGATCTAATGATAGAAGATTGCCATGAATATTTTGCTAATGATATATTAGTGCATAATTGCATAGATTCCGTACGTTATAGTTTAAATCAATATATCAAAAGAAAAGGAGAAATAAGAATTTTTAGTTTTTAATATGAATAAAATAAAAGATATAATAAAAAAATTAAGTAAATATGATTTTAATAAAATAGTAGATAATTTATTATTGTTTTGTTTGCTATTATTGATTTTTAAAGGATTATACAATATTTTAAATAGTTATAACAATTTAACACTGTTAAGAGCTAGTATATTTACTGGTTTTGCAATGTTATTTTTTACATATATAGAAAGAAAATGAGATGTTTAAATCAATAATAAAATCAATAGACATAGAAAAAAAGTCTTATCAAGTAAATGACTTATCATTGTTAATGCTTGGCATTTATGGAGATCAAAACAAAGCTGATTTAAATAGATTTGTTTCTTATTATTATAAAAGTAGTCCTTTGTTTACAGCAATTAAATTAATAGCAGACAATATTAATGCCATAGATTTAGTTTTATATGATTCCAGAAAAGAAGAGTTTGTTTATGAGCATAATATATTGCAATTATTAAAAAATCCTAATCCTTTTACTGGAAAAAGTTTGTTTATGGAAGGAATACTAAATAACTTTTTATTAACAGGTGATACTTTTATAGAAATAATAGGAAATAACAAGCCAGTTGAGCTTAATATAATACCTAGTCAATATGTAACTGTAGTCGCATCACTTAGGGACGGCTATCCTGAAAGCTATAGATATGAGGGGTCTAACATGGCATCTCGTTCATTTAAAAGACAGGATAATAGATTTATTGCAGATAATGGTAATGAGTTAATTAATTTAAGATCTTATAACCCCGAATATAATTCTAATAATTTGAGGGGGGTTTCATATATTCAGCCTATTGAATTAGAACTAACGCAATATATTTTGGCTTCAATTCATAATGAAAGTATTTTAAAAAATCAAGGCAGGCCAAGCGGCATATTGACATATAAAGGCGATAAAGTAGTCAGCGATGATGTACTAAACGCAATAAAAGAGAATTTACAAAAGCAATTTTCAGGAGCTAAGAACTCTGGTAATACTATGTTTTTAGATGGTGATTTTGATTTTAAGCAATTATCAGAATCAATTAAGGATATGGATTTTGCGACATTAAAGTTGCAAACTCAAATAGCTGTTTATAACGCTTTAAAAATACCTTTACCAATGATAAGCCCTGAGCATATGAGTTTGGCAAATATGGATACAGCAAAGCTAAATTTTTACGATAATTGCATAATGCCATTATACACTAAAATAATTAATTTCTTGAATGAAAAGTTATTGGTTCGTTATTCTAACAATGATAATTTAAAACTGTCTTATGATGAATCTACCATAGATGCTTTAAAACCTAGACAATCTGAAACAATAGATAGAATAGCAAAGAGCGGGGTTTTGACTATAAATGAAATAAGATCTCAATTAGGATATGAAGATATAGAAGGAGGAGATAATATATATCAACCGCTTAATTTAGTACCAGTAGGAAAAGATCAATACACAGCAGATAACAGAGAAAAACCAGTAAAAAAAGCAATGAAAGATGATTTTATAAAAGCGTTAATAAAACAAAAGAAGCACACAATAGACGAAATAAAAGAATTATCTTTAAAATATGACAGCTCTACAATTTAACGCACAAAGTGCAAAAGATATAGATAAACAGAAGGTAGTTATTGAGGCTAAATTAATTAGCTCATTAAAGCGAGTATTTAGAGATATAGCTATTGATGCAGAAAGACTATATATAGCCAATAAAAATATAGATGCAAAGGACATAGCGAGCAATTATAGAGCCGAAATATTAGTGGAGGTTAGAAAGGCTTTAAGAAATGCAATAAAAACATTCGGCTATAGTATTAGAGATGATATAGGAAAAAAGCATGGTTTATATTTTGATATAGAGAGTAAAAGTAAATTAATAGATCTAAATCTTAAACAAACTGTAAAAGTAATTGATGATGAAATAGCAGAAAATTTAGAAGATATAAATAATCAGTTTAATATAAATGCTAGCTTATTTATTGCTAATGAAAGCGAACAGCAAGCAAATATAATTACTGAGACTAATCAAAATCAATTAGAAAAAGCCGCTGCTTTTGGTTTAGCTACTTATTTGGTTTTATTAAAAGATAAAGAAAGAGAAAGAGACGATTTAATACAAGATTTAGCAAGAGCTATTGGCACTAGTAATGAAGCTAAAATAGAAAGAAGGCTCAGAAGAGTTAATAACGCTATAAATGAGACTACTAATAAAAGACCTTTAATAATTGCTGAAAATCTTAGAAAGAAAATCATAGAAGAATCAGAGGCAAGAAGCGAGTTAATAGCCGCACAAAATGTAGGCTTAGGTGAAGCATGGTCGAGAAACAAAGAGGCTGAAATAATTAATGATGCCGCTTTAATTTCAGCAGCAGGCAAAAAAATACAAATAAGCAAAAAATGGGTTTCTATTTTGGATATGAAAACTAGATCAGCTCATAGGTCAGCAGATGGTCAAATAGTAGGAGTTAATGAAAATTTTATAGTAGATGGTGAAAGTCTTAAATTTCCAAGAGATCCTGCAGGCTCAGCAAAAAATATTATAAACTGTAGATGCGTTTCTATATATACTAATTAATAGTTATATATTCTTGATAGCATTTATTTATCATATCCTCATTAATTATTTTAGAATAATTGCCTTTTAATGATTCTGTTAAATTAAATATTTCTATTTCTTTAGCTAATGCAAACTGAGCGTATCTAGGTATACCATGATATTGCCATGATATAGAAAAAGTATTTTTACTAAAACCATTATTAGAGCAAAATCCTCCTACCGTTCCACCGCAAAGTTTATATTTTTTTAATATATATTTAAAAAAACCGAAATTTCTGTATAAATCTATGGTTTTGCTTTTCATAAAACAAAATAATATAAAAATTAATAATATTTATTATTATAATAAGCTTATTTTAAAATAATAAACTTTTTTATCATATTATTTTATATTTTAATTATCTGTTTTGCAATTATAATATTATAAAAACTATGTTATGGCTATTAATAAAATACCACCTGAATCTGCTCAAAATAATGCTAAGCGAGGTTTAGAGCTTCGTAAAAAGTATAATAGGGGAGGATTGTCAGCAAGTGAAGCTAATAATCAAGGTTTAAGAAGTGGCGTAAATTCTGCAAGAAGTATATCAAGTGGCAATGCTTTATCTACTGATTTAATAAAAGCTATGGCAAGGTTTAATAGATTTAGAAAAGATTATCAACCAGACAAGAGAGAGTCAGATGGAGGGCAAACTGCAGGGACTATAGCATGGTTGTTATGGGGTGGTACTAGTGGCATAGATTGGGCTATAAAAAAATCACAAGAAATAGATGATGAAAAGAAAGGTTTTAATATAAAAAAAACGGAAAGTAAGGAGGAAAAAAATAATTTAATTAGTAAAGCTGATAATATGAATAAAGAATATAAATCATTTAACTTTGAGATTAAAAACTACAGGAATGAGGAGGAGTATTTTTATTTTGAAGGCTATGCCTCAACTTTCGGTAATGTTGATCTTGGTAATGATGTAATAGAAAAAGGGGCTTTTACAGAAACATTAAAAAAAGATAAATTTAAAATCTTATGGCAGCATAAAATGATAGAGCCTATTGGCATGCCAATAAAAGCATATGAAGATGAAAAGGGTTTATATATAGAAGCTAAATTGCCAAAAGATGATGACTTCGTAAGAGGCAGAGTAATACCGCAAATGAAATGTGGCACTATAGATAGCATGAGCATAGGTTTTATAGTAAAAGAAGATGATTACAAAGATAAGGTAAGATTTATTAAATCGTTAGATTTGTTTGAGGTTTCTTTAGTATCTATGCCTATGAATCCAAGAGCTATGGTTTCTTCTTTTAAATCAGAGGATATAGAAAAATATTTGCCAGAAGATAACAAAGATGAAGCTGCTGCAATAGTAAAAGATTGCTTTGCTAAAATGGTAAGTGATTTTGCTGAAAACAAAGAGCAACAAGAAAATATAGATATAAAGTCCGTACAAGAAGTAACTTGCATGAAGGACATAGAGAATATTCTTAAATTGAAATGTAATTTTTCACAAAATGAAAGAAAAGTTTTTATTTCAAAAATTAAGGATTTTTCAAAACAACGCGATGTTGTTAATGAAGTTAAAGAGCTGCGAGATGCAATTCGAAGTCAAGAGATGACTAAAACACTCAATAATTTTATTAACGATTTAAAAAATATGTAAAATGACTGAAATTAATATGCATGATATAAACGCTACTTTAATTGAAATAAGAGAAGAATGTGAAAAGAAAAATGCTGATCTAGGAAAAATAGCTAATTTAGAAGCTGTACTAGAAAAGCAAGAAAAATCTAACCAAGATTTAATGAAGAAAATTAACGAAGAAAAAGCGTCTAAAGAAGAAGTAGAAGCTAAATTCGCTAATTTAGAAGCTGAACTAAAAAGAGGTTCTTTAGCTGGTGAGCAAAAAGAAGAAGCTAGCAAAGAACTAAAATCTTTTGAAAAGTTTTTATGTTTAGGAGAAAAACAATTTTCTAAACAAATAGAAGAGAAAACTCTTAGAACTGATACTGACACTAATGGCGGTTATTTGGCACCTTCTCAATATGTAAATGAGATCATAAAAGAAATTACTGAAATTTCACCAGTTAGACAAGTAGCAAGAGTAATTAGAACAAATTCTAAAGAAATTGAAATTCCTAAAAGAACTGGATTAGTTTCTGGTGGTTGGGTTGGTGAGCTAGAATCATCATCTTCTTCTAATTCTTCTTATGGAATGGAAAAAATCACCGTTAATAAAATGATGGTTTATTCGGATATTTCTGTAGAAATGTTACAAGATGCAGCTTTCAATATGAGGCAAGAAATTAGCTCAGATGTAGCAGAGGATTTTGCTAAATTAGAAGGTGCTGCTTTTATTAATGGTAATGGAGTTAAAAAGCCAGAAGGTTTACTTGCTAATGCGGATATTTCTTCTTATAACTCTGGCGCAGCCGCTGCTTTAACTGCTGATTCTTTATTTGAAATTCAAGGAGAGTTAAAAGCTGGTTATGATTTAGCTTTCATGATGAATAGAAAAACTTTACATCAACATGTTAGAACTTTAAAAGATAATAACGGACAATATTTATTACAGCTTGGATTAGGTGCATTACCTAATACTATCGCAGGCCTTCCTTATGTTTTAGCTAATGATATGCCAGATGTAGCTGCTAATGCTTTCCCAATTTTAATAGGAGACTACAGAAAAGCTTTTTACATTGTAGATAGCGCAGAAGTAACTGTATTAGAAGATCCTTACACTCAAGCTATTAGCGGAGTAAGAAGATTTAATTTCTATAAAAGAGTTGGTGGACAAGTAGTTTTACCAGAAGCTGTTAAAAAGCTTAAAATAGCTGTATAAGTTATTATGGGGGCTTCGGCCTCCTTTTATTAATTAATTATTTTTTTGAGGTCATAAAATGGCAAGCGTTGATTTAAAAAACAACATTAAGCAATTAAATGCTTTTAACATACAAACTATTAGCAGCGATACTACAACTGCTGGGAATGAAATAGATTTAGCTGGTTATGAATCAGCTACTATAGTTTTTCAAGCTGGTGTAGTTACTGCTGGTGATGCAACTTTATTAGTTCAAGAATCAGACACTTCAGGAGGTGCTTTTACTGATGTTGCTGATATTGATTTAATCGGTTTAGAATCTGCAACCAAGCTAGATACTTCTAATGGTGTATCTAAAATAGGTGTATTAAGCAAAAAGCAATTTTTAAAAGTAAGTGTTGTAACTGCTAATTCTGCTAATTTAACAGCAGGAGCGCAGATTATCCTAGGTAATGCTAGACATAATCCAGTAGCTTAATAAGCTAATTATTTAGGGGGCTGCAAAGCCCTCTATATTAACTAAGTAAAAATAATAAAATGAAAATAAAAGTATTAAAAACAACTAAAGCAGCTACATGTAAACTAGGTATAAGCACTACTACATATAAGGCTGGTGAGACTTATGACATATATGATGAATTGGCAAAAGTATTTATAAAGCAAGGTTGGGGAGAAAATCCAGATAATACTAAAAAAATAGAAAAGCCTAAAATAGATGATGCTGAAGCCAAAGCTAAAGCTAAAGCTGCTGATAAAGCAAAAAGAAAAGCTATATTAGAGGCTAAAATAGAAAATAAATCTATAGAGGAATCACCAGAAAACAAGAAAAAGAATAAATAAACATAATGGCAAATACGAGTCAATTTGTACAATCCTTATTTAATGATAGAGAAGTAATTATAGAGCAAAATAATTATATTTCTAATGTAGTGGATTTGCAAAATAGCACTATAATAGGACTTGTTTTGCCTCTAAACTTTTCTGGCAACAGAGTATTTTTTTATGTATCGAGTGATAAAAATAATTTTTATCAATTGAGAGATATAAATAATAATTTGGTAGTATTAAATTGCTCTAATAATACTAGCTATTCTTTAGCTAGATATGATTTATCAGCATGGAATTATATAAAAATAAAATCGGATAGATTGCAGAAATCATCACCAGCAATCATTAAGCTGCAAACTAGAGTGGGGTCATGAATAATAGTATATACAGCAACGCAATTAAATTTTTAGATAGTCCTAATTTAGATGCTTATGGTAGATTGCGGGTTTCAAATCCTTATACTATATTTGACCATCAATTTGAATATAGTAAAAATATCTGGTCCGCAGATAATTATGATGTTTGGGAAGAATACGTAAGCGGATCTGCTAGTTCCACTCATTTACCTTTTGAATCTACTGTAGAAATGAGTATAGGAAATGCAGCGGGTGATAAAATTATTAGACAACAACATATTTATAATAGGTATCAAGCAGGAAAATCTTTATTAATATTAATGACTGGAAGATTGGCAGCTAAACAAGGGGTAGTATCCAGGATAGGCTATTATGATGATTATAATGGTATATATTTTGAGCAAGCAGGGGAAAAATCAAGTGAAAATTTAAAGTTAGTATTAGTAAATAGAATGCAGCAAAATCTTACTCATTTAACTACATTTACACAGATGGATTTTTCTAATGATAAAATGTTAGAAGATAATTTTAATTTATCTGGTCATATCTTAGATATAGAAAAACCTCAATTATTTTTTATTGATTTAGAGTGGCTCTCTATTGGCAGAATAAGAGCTGGGGTTATAATAAATGGTCAATTTATAATAATGCATGAGTTTAAAAATGCTAATAAAGTAAATACTTCTTATATGCAGACTGCTAATTTACCTATTAGATATGAATTATATAATGAATCTGCCACTACTTCACAAACTACAATGACTCAAATATGCCAAACTGTAATAAGTGAAGGTGGCTATGATAGAACGCCTTATCAAATAAGTGTAAGTAATAATAATTCAATAGCACTAGACGCTACAATAAGACCAGTTTTAAATATAAGAGTAAAAGAATTATTTAATTCTATAGAAAATAGAGGTTTTGCAGTGCCTTTAAATATATCAATTTCTACAGAAACTAATGATATAACTTGGTATATTTATTTAAACCCTTCTATAACTGGTGGTTCTTATAGTTGGAATAACGCACACAATACAAGCATAATAGAATATGATGACACTAGAACAGGTTCTTTAATAAGTATAAGTGGAGGTCAGCAGATTTTAAGCGATGTGGCTACCACAGGAATAGGCAATAAACAAGGTATAGTAGTAAGTGATGCTATTAAAACTATGATAAAATTAGGCAGATCTTATTTTAATAATTCAGAATATGATTTATTAACTATAGCTGCAAAAGCTCACACAGGCACAGCAAATGTAAGAGCTAATTTATTATTAGGAGAATATAAATAGGTATAATATGACAAATTCAGCAAGGCAAATATTTACAAATCAAACTGTAAATGGAAATAGTTTAGTTTTTAATACAAATGGTAAAACTTATATAAAAGTTTACGGCAATTTCGATGGAGCTAAAATAAGATTGGAAAGTAAGCTTAATAATAGTAATGATAGTTTTTCGATTACAGGCGATGAAGATATAGTTACTAAAGACGATACTTTTTATATTTGTTATACTCCTAATGTTTCTTTTAGATTGGCGTTGTATGATGCTGGCCTAGGTACTAATATTAACGCTTTTGTTACTGTGTGATTATGTCTATAATAAAAAAAGGTTCTATAGTAAGCTCAGAAGTTACTAGATATGAACATCAATTTACTAACGAAACAGAAGTAACAATAGTACATAATTTGAATAGAAAAGTGTTTATTAATGTATTAGATGCAACTGGCGAATATATAACGTCCTCTGTAGAAATTGACACTACAGATAATCAATTTACTATTTCATTGAATAGTAGTTTGAGTGGTACTATTATTTATTTTTAACAATTTTTAAGGTATGATGTATGGCAAACCCTAAACAATTTTATAGATCTTTAGATCTACAAAAAAACGAGCTACAAAATGCAATATTGCACAAATTAGCCTCTGCTCCTAGTAGTCCAGAAGCAGGTCAATTTTATTATAATACTACAGATAATAAGCTATATATTTATAATGGTAGTAGCTTTCAAGCTTCAGTAGGTGATATAACAAGTATTGCGGATAATGGCGATGGTACTATAAATGTTACTTCTGGAAGTTCAGGAGATGTCACTATAGGTGTTAATATAGCTAATATTATAGATGATAGCTCTTCTACTAGCAGTAATTTATGGTCAGCTAATAAAATTATATCTTATACGCAAACAGCCACAGAAGGCTTGAATGTTAAGTTAGCAGTGGCAGCAGCTACTACTTCGGCTTTGCCTTCTTGCACGTATAATAATGGTTCTTCTGGTGTGGGTGCTACTTTAACTGGAGATGCAAATGGAGCTTTAGCGGCTATTGATGGTGTTACCTTATCAGCTAATGATAGAGTATTAATACAAGATCAAGTAGATGCGGCCGAAAATGGTATTTATACAGTCACTACAGTAGGCGATGCCTCTAATGCGTTTGTTTTAACTAGAGCTAGTGATTTTGACACAGCAGAAGAAATAAAAGCTAATTCTTTCTGTTTTGTTGAGGCAGGAACTACTTACTCAGATATTGGTTTAGTTTTGGCTAGTGGCGATTCTCCTACACTAGGTACTACTGATCTAGTATTTACACAATTTACAGGTGCAGGGGCTTTTACTGCTGGGGATGGAATATCACAATCTGGCAATACTATTAATGTTAATGTTGATGATAGCACTATTGAAGTTAACTTAGATACTTTGAGATTAAAAGATGCTGGAATTACAACAGCTAAAGTGGCAGACAATGCAATAACAACAGCTAAAATACTAGATGCAAATGTAACAACTGCTAAGATTGCTGATAGTAATATTACAACAGCTAAAGTGGCAGACAATGCAATAACAACAGCTAAAATATTAGATGCAAATGTAACAACTGCTAAAATAGCTAATTCTGCAATTACAGCAGCTAAGTTAGCTAATAAGTATGCTGCTGCTTTTGCTTCTGGTGATTTTTCTTCGGGTGATTTGACTATATCAGCTGCTACTCATGGAGTGGGAGCAACAGAAGATCTAGTTGTTACTGTTAAAGATGCAAATGGAGACGATGTGACAAGCGGAGTAGAAATTTCTGCTGATAGCTCTGGAAATGTTACTATTTCAGTAAATACTGGACTAGAATTTTCAGGAAGAGTGATAATAAGAAATTAATAATTTCTTGTTTATGTTAATAGCTAAGTGTCTAAATGGCACTTAGCATAAAAAAAATTATGTTATGGCTACTACAAAAAAATTATTTAGAGATCTAGATTTACAAAAAAATCAAATTAAAAATATAGTAATAGATAATTTGTCTAGTGTTCCCTCTAATCCTACTACAGGTTTAATCTATTACAACACTACTGATAATAAATTATATGCTTATGATGGTTCATCTTTTGTAGATTTGTTTTCTGCCTCTTCGGGCAATACTTATGTTAGCTCAGCTAGTTTTAATACAAGTGATGGGGTGCTGACTTTAACTTTAAGTGATGCCTCAACTGTAACAGTTGATTTAGATGGTAGGTTTTTGCAAGATTTAGTAAGCGATACTTCGCCTCAATTAGGAGGCAATTTAGATTTAAATAATAATACTATTAATGGCTTAGGTAATATTAATATTAATGGAAATATAACCTCTAATTTAAGCAATGGTAATGTTTTTATAGGAAATGCCTCTAATATATCTACTACTAGAGCATTGACTTTAGATGATGTAACAGAAACTTCTACTAAAAAAATATTAACTAACACAGAGCAAACAAAATTATCTTATATCACCGCTACACAATCAGTTGATTTAGATAATCAAAATAAAGAGCAATTTTTAACTGTTTTAAATAATACAGCTAGTGATTATAGCCAAGGGTCAGCCATTTATAGAAATGGTGTAAGCAGTGGTAATATTATAGGTTCTTTAATGTTGGCAGATGGCACTATAGATGCTCATGTTTTTTTGGGGTTGGCAAATACTGATATTATAAAAGGTACTAGTGGCGAAGTGATAACCTTTGGTTTATTGAGTGGCTTTGATACTTCTACTTTTAGTGTAGGTGATACATTATATTTAGACCCTTCTAATTATGGAGGATTAACAGCTACTAAGCCTACAGGTACTAATCTAGCCGTTGCAGTAGCTAAAGTGCTAACTTCTTCTGCCACTGGCTCTGTTTTTGTGTTAAATAATAAATTTGATGAAAATGCTACTAGTGGAGGAGGTGGAGGTAGTAGTAATGCGGATACTTTAGATAATCTTGATTCTACACAATTTTTAAGGTCAGATACTAGCGACATTTTAAATGTTGGCAGAGGAGATGTTTATATTGAAAATAATGCAACGGATTACCCTAGCAGCGATGGAGCTGGATTAACTATTAGATCTTCTAGTGACCCTACAACAGGAAATGAAGGGGCAGTAGGCTCTATATTGGCTGTTCGTTCGTCCGCTGGAACTTCTAGGTTGTGGGTAGGACAAAGCGAGACAACTACTGGCTCTAATGATTTTAAAAGTAATAATGGTACTTTTAACGGAGATTTAATATCTACTGGAGAGATGTATCGGAATGGTAGTAAGCAAATAAGCGCTAGAAGAATGACTAATATTATGGGAAATAACTCTGCTACGGCTGTATTTCCTAATTTTGACGGAGTTAATATACATGATAATAATTACTTTGCATATACAACGCCTAGTGCTAATAATACTAGTGGTTTAAAGGTTTTAAAATCAGGGGTTTATTATGTTAATTATAAAGTTGATATTTATGATGTAAATTATGCAAATAGACTAGTTGCATTAGCTGATTTTTTCGTAAATGGTACTAATCAGGAATTTTTAAAAAGTTATTGTTATGTTAGAGAAAAAGCTTATGGAATGGCAGGTACATTATCAGCTGGCTATGCTTTGAGTTTAAGTGCCAACCAATGGTTGAGGATAAGAATTACATTAGCAAAAGCAGGAGCAAGTTTTAATGGTAATTTTGCAGGTATACAAGTTAGAGATGGTTGTTTCTTTTGTGAGTATAAAGGAACTTAATTTTAAATAATTATTTATTTAAACTTAAAATTATATTATTATTATTATTATTATTATTATTAAATTAGAGGTATGAATGAGTTTACAGAAAGTTAAAGATAGTATAGAGCTAGAAAATTTATATACTGCTGTTTTGCAGTCAGGTCAATATTTTGATAATTTAGACAGTGTATTTATTGAAATAACTGATAGAGCAAAGAAAGATTTAAAAGAAAGAATAGATTTATTAAGATTAAGCTCCGAATATGAAGCACAAGCAACAGCTGAAGAGATAGCAATTGTTGATGCTTGGTATATTTCTGCAACAGAATAATTGATTAAAATAATAAATTAGTTTAGTTTAAACATAATTAAATAAATTATTATGTTTAACAATATAGATTATAAAATAAGCCCTACTAATTATTTGCTTAATACAGATGCAATTGTTGAGCCTTTAACTATAAACTATGTAAAGGATTATTTGCGTATATCAACTACAGATGATGACACTTTAATATCTGATTTAATAACGACTGCCCGAAATTACGGCGAGAAATACACAGGAAGAGATTTTATAAATAAAACTTATATTTCTTATTTAGATTGCTTTCCTAGCAATTATGTAGAAATTGAATTAAGAAAAAGCAAATTAGATTCAATTATTTCTATAGAATATTATAAAAACGATGTTTTAACCACAATAGATAGCTCTATTTATTATTTTACTGAATATAATGACTATTCTAGCATTTTAGTGAAAGATGGCAAATCATGGCCTACAGATGCGGACAATAGGAAACAGGCGGTTAAAATTACTTTTATTAGTGGTTATGGTGCAACTGATGCTAATGTGCCTCAAGGAATTAAAATGGCTATGTTAGCTCATATAGCTAATATGTACGAAAACAGGGGAGATTGCTCAGATTGTGATATTGCTTTTAAAAACTCTAAATCAGCAAGTTTATATTCACCATATAGATTGAGTAAAACTATGTTTGAGGTGGTGCATGGCTTGTGGTAGGATTAAAAATAATATCACTAAAATTTGTATTAATGATTTTAACGCTAAAATAACAATACAAAAACCTACCTTTGGAGTTAGTAATGCAAGGGGTGTTAATGCAACTGCTGGCTTTGCAGATGTAAAGCAAGTTTGGGCTATGGTTAAAACTATAAATCCTTTTGAGTCTCAAAATGGCACTAATACTAATTTAGCAACTATTACAACAGAATTTTATATAAGATATGATTCGGCTATATCTTTGGAGGATAAATTATTTATAGAATATGATTCGATTGAATATAGAGTTGTTCAAGCTGATAATATAGACCTTAAAAATGAAACTATAGTTTTTAGAACAGTAAAAAGAGGCGAAGAATCAAACGCTGCTAATTTAAGATAATGATAACAGTAAAAAAAACATCTAAAAAAGATTTTAGTAAACATTTTAAACATAGCTCTGTAAAATTTCAACATGGAGTAAGAAGAGGTTTTGATATTAATGGTCAAATGCTAGTTAAAGATGTAAGATATGAAATGACACACGGAAGAAAGTCGGGAAACACTTATAAAATATATAGGGGTTTAGGTGGCAGAAAATTAAAAAGCCCTAGATTACATATAGCCTCAACACCTCAGGAATATCCAGCGGTTATTACTGGAGCATTAAGAAAAACTGTAGATTATAAAGTTAGAGGTAGCACTAGATTAGAGTTTGGCGCAGGGAATGGTTTTATGATATATCCGAAAATACTAGAAGAGAGGAATCAGTTTTTAAAAAGAACTTTTGAAAAACATAAAAACCAGTTTAAAACTAATTTAAATAGAGAAATAAGAAAATCTTTAGGGATATAAAATATGCAAGGCGTAGAAATAGTAGACAGATTAAAAGATATAGTTGGAAAATATACAGATGATTTTAGCGACATAATAATTGTTAGTAGTTTAACTAGATCAGGAACTACAGCAACTTGTATTACTGCTACAGATCATGGATTAATAACTAATGATTATATAACAATCAGAGGCGCTACAAACCCAATTATAATCACTTCTTTAACTAGAATTGATAATGTAGTTACAGCGGTTGCAAGTGAAGCAACGCAATTAATAGACCCTAGTAAATATGCAGCTAGTGAAAGAGATAGTTTAACAGTTACTTTATCAGGAACAGACCCAACAGAATATAGTGGTACTTTTAAATTATTAAGCGTAAACGATGACAGATTAACTTTTACTTTTGAAATATTAGATACACCTACAACACCAGCAACTACAGCAGGATATTTATTGCAACCAGATTATGATGGTTATAATGGTAGTAAACAAATAACAGTTATAGATAATACTAGCTTTACTTTTTCAGTAAATGAAAGCTTAAACACACCTTCGCAAGGAACTATTGAAATTGCCACTAATGTTAGGATAGCTTGGGCTGCTACAGCAGAAAGAGCAGATGATTATTATAGTAAAAAATATAATGATAGCGATTATTCTAATTTTATTTTTGTAGTTTTGGGTAGTAAAGCAGTATATAAAGATGGTACTATAGCAAGTGATATTTCTACATCAATAGAACGAAATCAAGATTATTTTTTTCATGCTGCACAAGATTTTTCTATATATATTTACTTACCTGCAAATAATGATACTTTGGCAGGTACTCAATCAGATAAAGCCAGGGAATATGAAGCGTTTATTTTAAAAAGCATTGCCAATTATAGTTTTAGCAGTGTTTTAACTGATTATAAATATCAACCAACTAATTATGTAGGTAATGAAGTGGATATATATAATACTGCTTATTATGTACATAGATACGATTTTACAGCTAAGGGATTTATTCAAATAGCTGATACTATAGAATTTAATCCAGGCGTGCCATTAGATCATATAGAAGGTAGCTTTACAGATAAAAACTTACAATTTAAAGCTGATTTTAAATAATAAGCTTTTTTTTCATATTATTTTAACTTTTTTTTTTATTTTAATTAGGTAATATTATTAAAAATAAGTGATTTATGTATATATCTGTAATATTAACTGCAAATTTATTTTATCAAGGTGTTAAATATTTAACTGGTCAAACTGTAAAAATAAAATGTGATGATTCAGGCGTGCCATTGGATAAGTTTTGGAGAAGAAGGTTGAAAGATTCTGCATTAGATAATTGCTTAAAAGTAACAAATAATAAAAAGGGTAAATAATGGCTGCTTCCTATCCTAATGTAACCGCTAATTTAAACTCAGCACAAACTGCTGCAACAGTTGGTGATCGAAAAATATTATTAATTGGTCAAATGGTAAGTGGGACTGCAACTAGTGGCGCTTTAAATCAAGGCTTATTAAGTGATGCAGATTTTAATAATAAATTTGGCAGAACATCTCAGATAGCAAAGGCAGGTAGAGCGATAATAGAGGAATTATCAATAAGCAGAATTAAACCAACAGTAGATGCAATAGGTTTATCTGATAATGTTTCGGGTGTGGCTGCAACTGGTAGCGTTGCTTTCTCAGGCACAGCAACAGAGGCAGGTACTATTATTGTTTATGTAGATAGTTTAAATAGAAAATATTCTTTAACTGTAGCTAGTGGCGATACAGCAACTACTATAGGCGCTAATTTAGAATCTGCAATAACTGCTGATTTAGATGCGGTTGTAACTGCTTCTAATTCTACTGGCACAGTAACTTTAACGGCTGTAAATGCTGGAACTCAAGGAAACACTATAGGGATTAAAATAGTTGGTTCGGTTGCTGGTATTACTACAACTTACACTGCTTTTAGCGGTGGAGCTACTGACCCTAACTTGACTGCTTTATTTGATGTAATAGATGGCGCTAGATATACAAGGATAGTTTACCCTCATGAATGGGGTGTAAGCACTTTAACTACTGAAACTGAGACTAGATTTAATGTAGATAATAAAATATTAGATGGTGTAGGGATAACTTCGGGAATTGACACTTATGCAAATATAAAGGCTAATGCGGATTCTTACAATCAAAAAACTTTAGGTTATATTGGTAATCGTAAAGTTTCTAATTCAAAACATGTGGGGGGTGCTATATTTGAAAGCCCTTTAGTTATAGCGGCTAAATTTGCAGCTTTGGAAATAAGGATTACAGTAGGATCTAATATAAGTTCAATAGTTACTAATGGCCAAAATATAGGAGGTTCTTTTTTTGCTGCTATTCCTTATCACAACACACCATTTATAAATTTACCTATTATAGAATCAGGTAATGATTTTACAGATGAAGAAGCAACAGAGCTAGAAAATGCAGGAGTTATTTTGCTAAGAAATAATCCAGCTAATACATTATTAATTTGTAATGAAGCTGTAACTACTTATAAAACTAATACTTTAGGAGTTAAAGATTTAACTTACAAATATTTAAATTACTACGATACTTTAAGCATGGTAAGAGAGTATTTTTTTAATAACTTAAAAGCAGATTTAAGCCAGCATATATTGACAACAGGCGAGTTAATAGCGGGCAGACCTATGATTAACAAAAATGTTTTTATAGCTAAAATGATGGGTTATTATGCCACTTTATCAGGTTATAATGGCGATAATTCTTATGTGCTGTTAAGGTCTAGTGAAGCAGATAAAAAGGCTTTTAGAGATTCTTTAGACAGTGTAGATATTACATTAAGCACTGGCACAATAACTGCTGAAAGTATAGCTAATATAGTAACACAGGTACGAAATATAATTATTAATTTCACCCCAACCTTTGAATAGTAGGTAAAAAATGACACAAGAGTTTGTTAAAAATGGAGAGCTAACTATAAACACCCAAACTATACAAGTAGAGGGCAAGCCAAAAATACAGCCTGGCTCTGCCACTAGAACAGGTTATCCTCAAGTAAACGGTGGTTTAATAGTGGTAGAAGATGTAAGTACTAGAATTTCAAAAATATCAATACCAATTAGAGTCACAGAAAAAAGTAATAAAACTTTTGATGAGTTTTATGACAATGCTGATAATAACATAATTACTTATAGGGATAAAAACTACTCAGGCTGTTTTATGGAGGTAATTCCAGAAAGGGAAGATATGGAAATAGTAGAATATGTTTTTATGGGTAATCCAGAAGTATAATGATTACTTGCTAATAAAATGGTAATATATATTATAGTGTAAACATTATTATAATTATATGACTATTCAGGATACTTTTGAATTTTCTTTAAGCTCTCCTATTAAGATACAAGGAGTAAAAGATGGTAAAAATCAATTTATAGAACAAGATATTTTATATTTAACAGCTCCTTCGCAAAAGCAGATGCGAGAAACTTTAAATTTAAAACAAAGTTTTTTAAAATCTATATTTGGCATGGCTAAATCTTTTTCTAAAGATCAGGTTAATAATAAATTAAATAAAGAGCAAAGTGATAGTAAATTTGATGCTAAAGGAATAATAGCAGCTTTAAATCTAGGGAGTGATCGTATTACGGACTTTTATTCAGAGTTTGAAAGTTATTTAATTTCTGGTGTAGCTTTCGTTAATAAGTCTTTGGATAATAGGATTAATTCACAACATATAGAATTATTATCAATAGATGATTTCGAGCAATTAGTAGCAAAATATATTGAGGTTTTTTTTATCCAATCATGGATGAAAGGAATGAGCGAAGACTAGAAAAGATTATATTTAATATTGCATATCATTATAATGGAGGAGTAAGTATAGAGTGGCTTGAAAATCAGCCTTATACAAAAGTCTTGCGGATTCAAGACGAGTTAGTTAAAATACACAAAAACTCACTACCTAGAAATAATCATGGCTTTTGATGTATCTTACATATATAAATTAGTAGATAATATTTCACCTAAATTAAAAACTATTCAATCTAATATTAATAGCTTAGATAAAAATATAAGTGATTCTACAAAAAGAATGAGTCGTAATTTTACAGATTTAGGTAAAAAAATGGCAACTCGAGTAACTTTGCCTATGGGTTTAGCTGGTGGTATGGCGTTAAGATCTGCTGCCAAGATGGAAACTTTAGAAACTGCTTTTGTTGGTATTTTGGGAAGCTCAGAAGAAGCTAGTAATATGGTAAAAAATTTATTTGAGTTCACTGCTAAAACGCCTTTTCAATTAGAAGGGGTTGCAAAATCAGCTAAACAATTATTAGCTGCTGGGGTTACTAGTACAGAAATGACAAAAAAATTACAGTTATTGGGGGATATATCAGCGGCTGCTAATATTCCATTATCTGATATGTCGCAAATATTTGCTAAAATTAAAAATAAAGGTAAAGCGATGACTGAGGAAATTTTGCAAATGTCAGATAGAGGCATTCCAGTTATAGATATATTATCTAAAGAGTTTAATATTACTAAAGATGCTGTTTTTGATATGGCTTCAAAAAGTCAAATTAGTTTTGCCATGATGGAATCAGCAATGTTGAATATGACTAAAAAAGGAGGTTTTGCTCATGAGGCTATGATTTTGCAAAGTAAGACTTTGACAGGTGTAATATCTACTATGCGAGATAATATTACTTTGGCTATGGGTGAGATAGGCAATGTTTTTATAGAAGATGCAAAAAGAATGGCTTCAAAGATTATTGAATTAACTCAATCATTTAAAAATTTTGCACAACAAAATCCTGGATTAATAAAAGTTATGATTACAATTAGTGGTATTATAGCGGTTTTATCTCCTTTATTAATATTATTGGGTAGTTTAGGTTTTGCAATGGTTGGTTTAACTACAACAATAAAAGCTTTTGTAGCTATTGCACTATTAGCTAAAAAAGGTATTGTTGCTTTAAAGGGTGCTATGATATTATTAAATCTAGCAATGAAAGCTAATCCTTTGGTGTTTTTTGTAAGCACTTTAGTTACTGCTATTACTTTGATTGCCACCTTTAAAGGGGGCATTATGGAATTAGGAAAATCTATTAAAGAATATTTAACAACTCCTTTGCAGGCATTAACTAACATATTTGAAAATATGAAAGATACTTTTAGTAGTATAGGCGGTAGAGTTGGATCATTATTTTCTAGTAATCAAGAAAATAATGTTTTAAAAAATGCTAATCAGAGAGTTATAAACCAAGATATTAAAAGTTTATTTAGAGGTCAGTTAGATATTAATTTTAGGAATCAGCCAGAAAACATGACAAGTATAATAACTGCTAATAAAAATAGTGGTTTAAATGTGGGGCTTAATACTATAGGCGGTGTGAGATGACTATAATAAATATAGAAAAGTACCCGCAAGCTAAATTTAGAGATGTAGAGTTTTATTATCAAGATAGCTCTGTAAATGGGGGACGAAAAACAATAACTCATGAATTTCCAGACACTAATAATAGGTATGTAGAGGATTTAGGAAAGCTAGAAAAGATTTACAATGTAAATGCTTTTATAGATATAAAATCAGATAATAGCAACTTAACTAAATTTTTAGAAGCATTAGATAAGGAGGGCATAGGGTCATTAATACACCCTATACATAAAAAGCAAAATGTTGTAGTTAAAAGCTACAATGTAAATGATACTATAAGAGAGCTTGGCATAGTGAGATTTAGTATAGTATTTGAAAAAGCTAGCAAAAATAGATTTCCTGTAGAGCAGCAAGGTAACAAAGGGAAGATTGCTAAATTTGTAGAAGATTTAAAAGAAAAAATAGATAAAAACTTTGGAGATAAATTTAAGTCAGTTAAAGGTAATTTAGAAAAGCTAAATAATGCAACTGATTCTATAAAAAGAGCAAGTAGAGAAATAAAAAGAGTAACTGCTTTAATTGAAGGGTCGGCAGATGGTTTTAGTTCTTTTGTTACTTCTATTAATGAAATAATAAACACTGCGGGGGGTTTGGTTCAGTCTCCTAGTGAATTATCTAATAAGTTAAGGACAGCTTTTGATAATTTAGAAGGTGCTTTTGATAATGCTTTATCTATGTTTAACATAACTAAAAATTTAAGCCCTTTTAATGCTGCCTCGGAAATATCACCTGTTGGCAACTCAAATACATCTATAGATATTAGAGCCAACCAGAAATTAATTAATGATTATATAAGTTTAAATTCTCTTGCTATAGGTTATGAGCAGGCAAGTTTAATAGATTATACAGATTTAGATCAATTAAATAATATTAAAGAAGATTTAGAAAATTCTTTTAAGAATTTACCTGATAATTTAGACAGAGAGATATATAATTCATTATTAGATATTAGATCGACAACTATTAATTACTTAAATAGTTTATTACTATCATTGCCAAGAATAATAGATTATAAAACACAACCTAATAATTTAATTTGTATAGTTTATAATTTTTATGGTAATTTAGATAATTTAGAGACAATAAGAAGATTAAATAAAATAAAAGACACCAGCAGAGTTAGCGGAGTTATTAAAATGTTGAGCTATGAGCAATAATATATTTTTTGAAATAAATGGTATAAGATATAGCGGTTTTACAGAAGTTAGTATAAATAATTCATTAGAAGCTTTTGCCTCTTCTTTTACAGCCAGTTTAGTATCTAAAGAAGTTGTTGATGATTCTAGGCAATCTTTATCACCTATAAAATTACAAGATGAAGTCGCTATATATATAGATAATGATTTAGTATTGACTGGCTATGTAGAAACTTTAGATATTAGTTATGATGATAATTCTCATATGATTATAGTGGGTGGTAGAGATAAAGCCAGCGATCTAATAGATAGTAGTGCCAAGCCTAATAGCTACAAAAACATTAAAACTATGACTAGATTAATAGAAAAGGTTTTAGTAGATAATGGATATAGTAATATAACAGTTAGTAAATCAGATAGTTCTATTGATGATAGTTTAGAAGAACAAGAAACTGTACATGTAGAATTAGGAGAAACTATATTTACTTTTTTAGATAGATACGCAAGAAAAGCGCAAATATTAATCACTACAGATAACAAAGGAAATCTAGTAATAACTAGAGAAGGAAAAAGCACTATTAATAGTGATTTAATAAGCATTAAAGGAAGTGAATTAAACAATATAAAAAAAGCTAATATTAGCTTAAACACAAATGATAGATTTAGATTTATAGAAATGTATTCAGCTGCTAATAATGAAACTTTTGATAAAATCAGTGTAAATCAAAACGCTATCGGCGAAGATACTGCAATAAGAAGTCCAAGGAGGTTGATAGTATTACCACAAGAAGCAAGTAAAACTGATATATTAAAAAATGCAGTTAAATGGCAGATTAATGTTAGAAGAGCAAAAGGTCTTAGATATAATTGCACAGTTGCAAATTACAGAGATAAAGATGAAGAGGGAAATTTATGGACTGTAAATACTTTAATAAATGTTTCAGATGATAAATGCAATTTAAATGGGCAATATTTAGTTGCAAGTGTAACTTATAATAAATCATTAGAAGGCACTACTACAAACCTAACTTTAGTAAATAAAGGTTGCTTTACTAATGACCCTTTAAGTTTAGTACAAGATGAAATAGGCAATGATTTTATAATTTAAAAAATTGATTTACAGTTTCTTGTATTTTAGCTTTTTTATGATTTAAATCTGTTATATAAGTATATAATTTACCATCTTCTTTAAATCTTACAAAGTTATTTTTTTCTAATAGTTTTATGCTGGCTATATTATCTCCATAAGTTAAAGCTATAATTTGACTATGCCCTTTCTTTTTACATTTTTTTAAAAACTTAGGTAATAAGTTGCTCATGATTTTTTTATTATGATATTCTATTTCTTTTATTTCATATTCTAAATGGGGAATTGATTTGCGGTTATTATCATAAAGCATTAAATGAATATGACCTATCACTTTACTATCCTTTTTAGATAATATGTTTTCAGCATATATAATATTGGGGTTTATGTTTAATTGCTGATTAATCATTTTATTAAAATTAAGTTATAAAAATATATTAACTATTTATATTATAATGTAAAGAATTAATTAAGCATTAACTTTAGTTTGGCCTGCATCATTTATATTTACTGTATAAGTTCCAGCACTTGAGCCACTAGGAATAGTCACTGATAAATCAGCATTTTCATTTAAAACAAGTGAGCTGGCATCTCCTAAATTAATAATAGAGCCATTGATAATAACATTATTTTGACAGTCAACTACTATATCGCCATTAGCTTTAAATGTAATTTTATTACAACCTCTTTTAAGATTGCCTACTGTAACTTCGGTTTCTTGTAAATCATTAGGCTGTAATAATGGATTATATGGAAAACCTATTGCATTAGAGCTAGTTTTATTAGGTAAAAGCAATAAAACCATGCTACCAGCGTTATTATCACTTTGCATATTAGAGGCGTAACCATAAGGATAATACATAAGAGTATCTATTATTTTACCAGTTGAAATTTGCACTTGAGCTTTTAAGCCATTTTCAATGGTTTTTATAAGATAGCCTTTTATTACTTCCATTTTTAAAAAATAATTTTATTATTATAATAAAATAAAAAACAAAATATGGCAATAGATTTAAAGTTTACACAAGATCAATCAGGGCTATATGATATTAGTTTTGAAAATGGAGGTTTTAAACTAGTAGATGACTTAGAAACTGCTTTGCTTATGTCAATATATTTTAAACAAAGAGCAAGTGACGATCAAGTGCATGTACCACAATATAGACAAGGGCATTTTACAGATGTTTTTAATGCTGATAGTAATTATGAAGTTGGTAGTTTAGCTTGGTATTTTACAGAGCAAGCTAAAATTACAGAAAAAAATATTAGTCTATTAGAGGATACTATAAAAAATGATGGCTTGCAATGGTTAATAGATGATAAAATAGTAGATGATATAACAGTAAATGCAGAGATTACTAATAAAGCTATTATTTTAAATATAAACTTAAAACCTCGCAATCAGCAAAACAGCAAATATTATCAAATTTTCTTAAATACATTTAATTAGAATAATGACTATAGAAAAACCTACACTTAAAGAAATACAATCAAGATTAATTGCTGATTTAATACAATCGGTTAATAATGGTGTTTCTGATACTACAAAGCATATTGACCCTAATTTAAAAAATAATGCGCCAATAGAATTAGTTAAGTGTATTGCTGGTGGTATAAATGATAACTTTGATTCTATACAAACATTACAAGAAGATTTATTTCCTTATTCAACAGAAGATGAGGATATTATTTTGGATTGGGCTGCTACTTTTGGAGTTAGTCAAAAGGTTGCAACTAAAGCAAGTGGCTTAGTTACATTTTCAGGAATAGCAACCACAACTATACCTTCTGGAACTACAATACAAACTTCATCAGGTTTAGAATATACTACACAAGCACAGGCAACTATTTCTAGTAATACAGTTAATGTTATTTCTTTGACAAGATCGGGTAATAAAGTTACTGCGGTTACAAGTTCTGATCATAATTTGGCAAGTGGTATAGAAGTTACTTTAAGCGGAGCTATTGAAACAGAATATAATGTAACTCCAATTATAACTGTTACAGACACAAATGCTTTTACTTTTGAAATAACTACCACGCCTAGCACACCAGCAACAGGAAGCCCGCAAGTTACTTTTGTTACAGCTAGTGTAACTGTAGAATCTAATGATGTAGGTTTAAATTATAATGCAATAAAAGGAACTGAATTAAATTTAATAAGTCCTATTAGTGGTGTTAATACTGCTGCCTATGTGCAATATACAGAATTGACAGGAGGAACTGATTTAGAAACTATAGAGCAATTAAGAACAAGAATAAATGAAAGAACTGCTGCAATGGCTGCGCCTTTTACTGTGGCTGGTTTACCTTCATTTATAAGAGAGAATAACTCTGGAGTAACTAGGGTTTGGGTTGAGGCTGCCACGCCTTCTGCTGGTTATGTTACTATATATTTTACTAGAGATAATGACACTAATATTTTGCCAAGTAGTGCGGAAGCTGCGGAAGTAAAGGCTACTATAACAAATGAAGAAACTGGAATTTTACCAGCCAATATGTCAGAAAGTGCTTTAATTGTTAGTCCTCCTGCTGGTGTTAGTGTAGATTTTACATTTTCTTCTTTAAGCCCTAATACTTCAGATATGCAAGCGGCTATAACTTCTTCACTAACAGATTATTTTAAAAACAACACAAATGTTAATACTAATGTAACTCTTGATGATCTAAAAAGAATTATATCTAGTACTTTTGATAGTTCGGGTAATGTGCCAGTTTATACTTTAACAACACCTAGCTCAAATGTTTTAATTAGTAGCGGAGAATTGGGAATTTTAGGAACAATAACTTACCCTTAATACTATGCCTGATTATATAGAAACTAGAACAAATGAAGAGCAAGCAGAAGTTTTAAGTTCATATTTACCAGCTAATGATCTCTTTGGTAAAAAAAACGATTTAACATCTAATTTAGGAAAATTTTTATTAGGATTATCACCAGAATTTAGAAGAGTTAGAGAAGTTATTAGAACTATAAGAAATGAATATTTTCCAGAAACTACCACTAATTTTATTGAAAATTGGGAGCGTCAATTAAATATTCCTGATGATTGTATAGATGTTTCTGCTGATATAGAGGAAAGGCGCAAAAATGTAATGCTTAAATTAAATGGTGTTAATATTTCAACTAATAAAGAAATTGAAAATATGTTAGCGGCAGCAGGTATTGAAGCAAAAGTACAAAATGCTTTAGATATTTGCACTTTACCTTTAACTCTACCTTTTATTTTAGTTTCACAGCAAGAAATGCCTTTTACTATTATAATTACCTTAGATTCAAGTTTAGAGCCTCAAGGATTCCCTTTAACTTTGCCTTTTACTTTGTCTAGTCAAGCACCAAGCAATATACAATGTTTACTTAGAAAATACATTCCAGCTCATTGCCAAGTTTACTTTAGATATGCTTAAATTCAAATAATAAGCTTTTTTTTCATATTATTTTATAATGAATTATATTTCATTTTTGTTTATCATATAAAAAAACTAAATTTTAGGATTTTATGTCTAAATTCGATCAAAAAGTTAATGGTAATACTGTTAGTAGCCTTGAATATAATAATATAGTAAATCCTCTTAGTAATCTTATTACATCTACAGGACAAACTATTGACACTAGTAATACTCAAGTAGTGAAAGCAGTGGCTGATTATGCAGCAGTAGGTACATTTTATACAGATAGTGGCACTGCTAACTCTTATGTTTTATCTGCTATAGGAAATAGATTAGCTCCTAATGCTTATTCAGAAGGTATGGAGATAAGATTTAGATCTACTAATGCAAATACAGGAGCTAGCACAGTTAATGTAGCAGGTTTAGGAGTTAAAAACATAAAGCAAGGTGATGGTAGTACTGATATAGCAGCAGGAGATATAAGCCCAAATTTTGACACTAGAGCAAGATATGACGGCACTGTTTTTAGATTATCTAATTTAAGCGATGTTGGTAATTTAACAGTAAACGGAAAATTTAATACTACACCAACAACAGCTACTATTTCAAACGGATCTATATCATATACTAGCGGATATATTAGGCTAGATACAGAAGGCGGAGCTTCTATTGATGAACTAGACACAATAACTGGGGGGGTTGTTGGTGATAGGGTTGTTTTATCTTTGACTGATATAAATAGGGATATACTTATAAAAGATGGTACTGGAAATATACAATTATTTGATAACAGAGATGTTCTTTTAGATTGGCTTGTAGACTCGATAGAATTAATTTATGACGGCACTAGCTGGATAGGAATTAACAGAATTGATTCTGATTTTACTGCTGCCAATTTAACAAATGGCTATCAATTTTTACCAACTGGCTTCATTATACAATATGGAGTAGTAGGGGTAGTAGGTAACGCAACAGTAACAGTTACTTTGCCTGTAACATATACTTATAATAATAGAGGCGCGTACGCAAGCTTAGATAGTCTAGCCGATCTTTCTGAGCCAGCACAAGCTATTGTTTTAAATACTTCACAAATACAAGTAAGAAATTCAAATACTTCTACAAATTCTGTAAGATGGTGGACAATAGGTTTTTAAAGGTAAATTATGGAAGAAATAGAAATTAAATTAATTAAAGTAAAATACAATCAAGAAACAACAAAAGTTGAGGGTTATTTACCTAGCTTTATGAATTACCCTAATAATGTAATAGATGAAGTTGCAAAAACTATAGATGGCTCGCCATATATTGAGATTACAAAAGAAGAGCATCAAGCAGCTTTAGGGAAAGAAATGGCTGTAGTTGATGGTGCTTTAGTTGAATACACTAAAACAGATAATGAATTAATAGCAGGGCTTAAAAACTCTAAATTAACAGAGTGTATTTCATATCTAAATAATACAGACTGGCAAGCAATAAGAAAAGCTGATTCAGGTGAGGATATGAAAGAGGGGGTTGTGGAAAATAGAGCTTTAGCTAGAAGGTTGCAAGATAAAATTAACTCTGCTACTACAATAAAAGAGTTAGAGTCAATAAATACGGAGTTTTCATAATGGATATCTCGGTGCAGTTTATTTTTAATATTTTATTGTCTATTTTGGGGGCTTTGATATGGTTTATAGTAACTAATTTTAAAACAAAATTATCGTCGCTAGATAAAGAAATTGATTCTATAAAAGAAAATTTTATTACCAGAAAAGAAATATCAGCTGAAATAAAATCTTTGCAAGATGTAATGAATATTCATTTTAAAAGCTTAGAAAAAGAGATAAAAAATTTAGAAAACAACTTAAATATAAGATTTAGTTTAGCTGAAAAGCTTAATGAGAAATAATTTTTATTCTTCTATTAATTCAAAATGCACTAGATCATCAAAAGTTTGATCGTTGAAATTATTATCACTATCCCAATCACCGCCCCATCTTATTTTAATATTATTGGAAATTGCATATCCTTTTACAAATCCAGCAAAATGATAAAATTTAGCTTTTTCTTTATCGTTACCATCTCCCCAATTATCTGGTATAGGATATGGTGAAACATCTACAGCTAAACTAGGGCTTTCATTATGCTTGCTATGTTTTACTTTTGTTTTTTTGTCGTTATATAACTCTTTTTGCCTCTCTTTACTTCTATGCCCTTCTAATATGCTGCAATCATAATTTCTTACTACTTGATTAAATAATAACTGCAATCTTATATCACAAGTTTTTAGTTTATTATCTGATTTTTTGGAAAAGCTAGGCATTTTTTTTGTCTAAAGATTTAATAACTGGTTTTATCATCTCATCATCTAGTTTATTTTTAGAAGATTTAGCAATGCTTTTAAGACCTTGAGTAATAGCAATTCTAGCTACTTCATAAACAACAGCTTTGACAGGATCTAGTTTTATTAATTTAACAATGCCAACTTGAAATAATTTTAAAAGCTTCATAATGATTTATTATTATTATTATTATAATATAATTATATTTCAAATTAATATAATTGCAAATGTATAGTTTAATAGAAATTAACAATAAAATAATTCAGTGTAAGAAAACCACTAATAAAGCAGATAAAATATTAATTTGTTATAATATAATAACAGAAAATATTATAAATAATTATAAAAAACAAGACATAGAATTAATCAACAACAAAATAAAAAAAATTCAAGAAATGAAAAAAGCTATAAATTATTTAAAATTATTCTTAAATTAATAATATTTGCTATACACAAATTTAATTATTTTTTTTATATTAGAAGGGTTTTTGATAATTATCTTTTCTATTTTACACCAGTTTTTTAATAAAAAAATATCCTCTTTAGTTAATTTACTAATTGAGCTATCTTGATTATTAAAATGGCATTTCATCTTCAATAAAATTGTTATCTATATTATTATTTATAGATTTATTATTATCATTTTTTTTATTATAATCAAACAATTTTATATTATGCTCATAGCCAAAAACTACTACTTCTGTAATTTGTTTTTCCTGTCCATTGGTATCAATATATTGTCTAGTTTGTATTTTGCCTTCTACATAGACTATATCCCCTTTTTTGAGGTAATTTTCCAACAATGTGATTAATAATGGCTTTGAAACAGATATTCTATGAAATTCTGTTTTTTCTTTTTGCTCATGAGTTATTTTATCTTTCCATCTTTCACTGGTGGCAACGCTGAAATTAGCTATTTTATTACCATTATTAAATTGTTTTATTTCTGGCTCTTTGGTTGCTCTTCCTATTAAAGTTACTTTATTTAAACTAGTCATTATTATTTACCTTTTTCTAATATCAAAACACTCTATAATCGGCAATTCATTAATTAACTTTCTTGCTGAATCAAGAGAATATTTATTATAACTAAGATTTATATATTTTAATTTTTTTAAATCTCTTATAAAACTTATATCTTTTATATTATTCATCTCACAATTAACCTCTTCTAAATTTTTTAAAAACTGTATTCCTGAAATCTCAGTAATATTATTGTGGCTACAATCTAATTTTGTAATATTAATGGCTTTTAAATTAAAAGCGTTACAATAAGCATTAACATTAAAAATTCCTGATACTCCTTGTTTACTAATATCTATAGTTGTCATATATAAAAATAAAAAGTTTATTAATTATAAAGAGTTTATAATATAATGTAAAGCACTAAGTTATTTTTTCTATAAACTTTATATGAGGAAATTTTTTTAAAAATAGTTTTTTTCTTATAATATAAGCTTCTGTTATCGTAGGTTTAGATTTAACCTCTAAAACTATTTCTTGACCATTTTCTATATAATAAGCCTCTGGCGTATATGATATTTGCCTTATAGTATTATCTTGATTATCTTTAAAACTTGATAGCAATATATATCTAGGTTTTATTTGTAAATTAGATATATAACCAGCTTTTTCTTTTAAAGATAAATCATTAATACATTTATATTCAGCCTTAGAATCATAAGTAACCTTCCCAATTCTAACTTTTTTATTACCATATTTATTTTTTTTTGACCTGAAATAATTTGACACCATAAAAAGTATTGTTATATAATAAAAATTCTCTTTAGGTTTATTCCTTTGATAAAGCCCCAAATTCGGGGTTTTATCGACTTATAATAGATTTTATTATTTTTTTCCAATCTGCATAATCTTTATTAATCATATAATTAGTTCTATAATAACATAAAGCTTCATGATAAGTAAAATTATATTTTTTAGCTATATGTTTTATTAGTATTTTTTCCATTTTATTAATAATTAAGTTATAAATTAATTATATATAATTTACATTATAATGTAAAGCACTTTATGTAGATTTTATTTATATTATAATATCAATATTGTTTTTTATTTTTTTCACTTTATATTAAAAAACAAAAGATAATATAGACATGAACAACAAAACAGAAAATTTATATTGCAAAGACATACTTTTAAGTTGGAAGCCAAGAATACAAAAACTAAAAGAAAAAAACAAATTATTTAATAATATTATGTTTGTGGAACAGCTTAATAAATTAAAAACTAGCAAAACATCTGTAAATTATTTTAGTAGTATATTAAATAATAAAGTCAATATTACTATTGAATTTGCAGATAAAATAGAAAACCTATTAAGAAAATTTGAAAAAAATATTTAGTTTTCAGTAAAAGAATCAATTAATTCTATTATTCTTTTTCTTACTTTAGGATTTTTAACTTTAGATATAGCTTTTAAAAAATCCACTCCATATTTATCAAATATTTCTTCTTGATATGAAAAATCATGACCATAAAAATAATAATCAATACTAGTACCTAGTATCGATGCCACGTCATATAACTTGCCACTTGTAATTCTGTTTTCACCTGATTCGTATTTTTGGCATTGCTGATAGCTTACTTCCATTTTGTCGGCTAAATCCTTCAATGTATAACCTTTTATTTTTCTAGCTAACTTTATTTTTTTTGCTACATGTAAATCTATAGGGTTTATTTCCTTTTTGTTTTTCATAATTACCTTAATATTTAATTTAATAATTCTAATAATGATATTAATTTTTCTTGTTTATCTTGATCTAAATCTTGAAACTTTTTTAATGTACTATCTTTATTTTTTATTTTCTTTTTATGCTCTTTATACCCTTTAAAAAAATAACCTACATCAACTTTGAATAAAATAGATATTTGATATAAAACACCTGCACTAACTCTAGTATGTCCTACTTCGTATTGTAGTATTTGTGCGGCTGACTTGTTCAAAGATTCAGCAATATCATTTAAAGTAAAACCTATCAATTTTCTTTTTTCTCTAATTTTGCGACCTACAAATAGATCTATTTCTTTACTCATCTTTTCAACATTAATTTACAGTATAATATATATTTAATCTTAAATAACAATCAAGAATTAAATTTAATATTATTAAAATTTTATAAAATAACTATATAATTTCAATAATTATTATAGCTAATATTTATATGTAAATATAACCTAAATTTATAATCTAAGCATTATTTGAAATATAATAATATATTAATTTATTAAAATTAAATAATAAAATTAAAAGAAAAGTTTAATATTATTAAAAATAATTCTTTACTTTAAGGATATATAAATTAAAAGTAGAAATGGGGCTAAATAGTTGGTTAGCTACCTCCTTCATAACAGTTAGACCTTTGCTGTTAGCCCCAATTTAAAAGGTAAGTAACAGAAGGTCAGTTATGCAAGATTCCAAAGGATTTATAAAAATACATAGAAAAATAATTGATTGGGAATGGTACAGCGATAAAAATGTCTGCCGTGTTTTTTTTCATTTAATATTTACTGCTAATTATAAAGATCTAAATTTTAAAGGGCTTGTTATTAAGAGAGGGCAAAGAGTAATAAGCTTTAAAAATTTAGCTAAAGAAGTAGATATATCAATTCAACAACTACGCACAACTCTAAACAAGCTAAAATCAACAAACGAAATAACAAGCGAATCAACAAACGGTTACACCATCGTAAATATAGAGAATTACGACCTTTACCAAGGGCAAGAAAAAGAAAACAACATACAAAATAACATGCCTAATAACAAAGAAATAACAAACGAACAACAAACGGATAACAAACGAATAACAACAAGTAAAGAAATAAAGAAAATAAGAAATAAAGAAAATAAAGAAAATAAAGAATTTTTTGGTTTTGATATTCCTAACTTTATTGATAAGAAAAATTTAGAAGATTTTATCGAAAATAGAAAAGCAATAAAAAAGCCAGTTACTAAAAATGTGATGAAAAGGCTTTTACTGCAATTGGATAAATTGCAACAGGAGGGTCAAGATGTTAATGAGTGTATAAACCAGTCTATCATTAATGGATATTTAGGGGTTTTTCCAGTTAAGAAGGATATTAAAAGAGAAAATAATTTTTCTAATTATCAGAATGTAGGATATGACCCACAAAAAGAGAAGCAGAGGTTAGATGATATTTTTAATAATTATGAAAGCAAACAAAGAGGAAATTATGCAAGCTAGATTTTTTATAGAGAAGTTACAAAATATTTATAACAATCAATATAACAAAGAACAAATTGAAACAATTATTGATAAAACAAAAAATTATAGTAGTAAAGCTTTAGATCATGCAATAGATAGTCTAATAGGAAAATATAAGACTTTGCCTAGCGTTCCGAATGTTTTAGAATATTGTGAAAAGGGACAAAGTGAGCATCCAAATATAGTGAAAAATAGAAAAAATAATTTAACACCTGAAAACTTTAAGGTAAGTCAAGCGGTTTATAATGGTTGGTTCTCTGAACTTAAAATCCAAATAAACGGCCATAAATGCACCATAACGCCCCGAGATAATATTTCTGATGGCAAACCATGCAAAATCTTTGAAAACTGGATTATGACGCATTTAAAAGAGAATTTGGTTTATGGTATAGGCGACAACATAGAATTAATAGAATGGGATTATTTGGGTCATTACAGAAATAAAACTTATAAGAAGGAAAATAATTTTGAATAAAAATGAGAGCAAATAAAGGGGATAACTTAATTATTCATAATAAAATGAAATTGGAATTATTTGCTCTCGAAAAGCAATTTAATAAAATAACAATATAATGTCAATAAATAAAAAAAATGAATACATATTTTTCATATTATAACAATCGAAACTATATAAAAGCCGAAGTAGAAATGGTTAGAAAAATTAAAAAAATTAGCGGGTTAAGTAGGCTCTCATGTCTAAGAATACTAAGGAACAAGCTACCTTTTTCTTATGGAGTAATAGATCAAAATCAAAAGAATATTTTTATACAGTTAAATATAGAATTAAACAAAGCTAAAAATTTTGAAGATATAAAGAAAATATTTTATTAAAATTGACAATATAATATTAATTATATAAACTTTAACATAACTTAATTACAAATAAAATGATAAAAGAATTTACAATAATTGAAAATATTAATGGTTTATTGAGTGGTAGATTATCATTCAAAACTAAAGCAGGCGATACTTTAACTACTGAAAACCTACCAAAGGATTTAATAGAAAAACTAGAGATTGTTTTAAAGGGTTATATAAAGGAAGAATATAAGGATATAGCGGAAAATAAGATAGTAGATGAAGATGGTATAAAAATATTAAAATTATTTGCAGGTTAATATATGTCATTATATGAAAAAGAGGTTTATTATTTAGATAAAATTATAAATGAGTTTATAGAAAATAATCCTAATCAAGAGTTGAATTCAAATATAGTAGAATCTTTGCTAGGTAAGGTTGAACTAGATATAAAAGAAACTGCGGTTAATGTATGTAAGTATATTAAATCTTTAGAAAGTAATATAAAAGCTTATGAAGAAGAAAGACAAAGACTAGAGATCAATAAAAAGCTTGATGAAAAGAAAATTGAATCATTACAAGAATTTATTAAACCTTATATTATTTCAAAAAATATAAAGCAGATAGGTACATTTAAAACAAGCATAAGAAAGTCAGAAAGTATTAATATATTAAATGAATCTTTAGTGCCAGAGGATTTTAAAGCTTATACTCAAATTTTAAAAATAGATAAAAAAGAGTTAAAAAAAGCTTATAAAGAAAAAGAGATAGAAGGTTGCGAGATTATAATAAAACAAAATTTAATAATAAAATGAAAATAGATATAAGTTGGCAAAACATAGAATGCGTGTTTGATATAGAGCAATATTGCAAAGATAATGATATTGATATTGAGGGAGTAACTAAGTTGCGTTGCGATGATAACGAACTAACAGAGTTAAAAGGCTTAGACAAGTTAGTTAATTTAGAGGATTTAGATTGCCATAATAACGAACTAACAGAATTGAAGGGCTTGGATAAGTTGGTTAATTTAGAGCATTTATGGTGCGATAATAACCAACTAACAGAATTGAAGGGCTTGGATAAGTTGGTAAATTTAGAGAAGTTATGGTGCTCTAATAACCAACTAACAGAATTGAAGGGCTTGGATAAGTTGGTAAATTTAGAGAAGTTATGGTGCTCTTATAACGAACTAACAGAATTGAAGGGCTTGGATAAGTTGGTAAATTTAGAGAAGTTAAATTGCTATAATAACGAACTAACTGAATTGAAGGGCTTGGATAAGTTGGTTAAGTTAAAGTGGTTAGATTGCCCTATGAACGAACTAACAGAGTTAAAAGGCTTGGATAAGT
>Ga0222718_10000343_pt1 | contig 50927 bp, 58 predicted proteins | sample C33_27DmetaG_FD_165045 | JGI IMG/M metagenome (GOLD analysis project Ga0222718, IMG submission 165045) | Estuarine water microbial communities from San Francisco Bay, California, United States - C33_27D | ecosystem: Environmental > Aquatic > Marine > Unclassified | place: USA: California... | reverse complement strand
CCATTAGCACCCACATTCACTTCTTTACGTAGATTCCTGAAGAGCAGTTTCTCTTTAGATTCACGCACGAACTTGCTGATATGTGATGTTATTGTTTTTGTGTCTCTCATAGTTTTATTATAAAGATTATTTATGCGTTGTCAACAGGTCAGATATGCTATTATTACATATCAGCCTTTATGTGCGTGTATTATGGTTAGATGTACAACTTATCCAAGATTAGTTTTACCATGCGTGTACAGGCGTCTGTGTGCGTTTAACAGGTAGACATAACGCGGTTTGTAGTGTACTATTTTAACTGTGACGCCGCTTTAGCTCAGCCGGTAGAGCAACTGATTTGTAATCAGTAGGTCCGCGGTTCGAATCCGTGAAGCGGCACCACAAGGACCAATTATGCCAGAATTACCATATACACCAAAGAAGTCAATGGTCTCGCATGTGATTGGTCAGATTGGGGGATTGGTGAAGTGGGATCACGCATCCATGGCATGGATGAGTCAGGAGTTCGACTCTCCTATCCTCCACCACACGAGTCCACTTGATGTGCCCGTAGTTCAGTTGGATAGAATGTTGGTTTCCTAAACCGAAGGTCGCAGGTTCGAATCCTGCCGGGCACACCAAATGGACCGGTAGCTCAGTTGGATAGAGCGTGGGTTTGCGGAACCCAAGGCCGGAGGTTCGAATCCTTTCCGGTCCACCATAAACACAATAATTAATTGTGTGAAGAAATTCTATTCCGTAAGACTCAAGCACCACAGGGAGTTCGTACCCGTGACAGTGGCACAAGACATGATGAAATCAGAATCAGAACTGGTGCAGTATCTCAGTGATAACGGCGCACTGGAGTTCCGATACATCAAGTCACGTGACAGATTGGATCTCTATGCCGATGAGAAGTACCTCACCATGGGCAGGATCAAGTATCCTGACATGTTCGGCGGTCGCGGCAATATGGGATTCATGGAACTGTACATCAATAGATTGATCAACAAGAAACTACAATTGGCGAAAGGTAGCACATGAAGTTTGGATTCTATTCGGACAGGGAGATACCAGAGTCTATAGCCATCGATCGATCACCGTTGAAGGACTACAAACTCAATTCACACGGGTACAGATGTCCAGAATGGCACCCAATGCCCAATGGCAAGAAGAACGTTGTCATATTAGGATGTAGTCACACATTTGGACAAGGCAACACAGACAACGAACACTGGGTACACTTCCTATCACAACATAACACCGAGCGTTTAAGATACTGGAATCTAGGACAGCCGGGGGCCAGTGCAGACAAAGTGGTCAGGATACTATATGGCTGTGAGAAAATAATCGATCCCAAGATAATAATCGTGTGTTGGCCATTCTGGAGTCGCAGGGAGAAGTTGCACACGTATGCACAGAGTCAGATGAGTCATGATGAAGAACTGAAACACGAGAATGATCTAACGGACAAAAACAACTTCCTAAAGAATGTTTTCTTCGTGGAGAAGTACGCGGAAAAGAATAATGCGAAGACGTTTCATTGTTTCGCACAGGATTCATATGAGAAGTATATCAAAGACCTTAATGTGTTAGAAAGTTATACAATCAAGAACTGTTGGCCTTACTGGGATAAGTTTGAACAACGCGAACAGTTTAATGAACCTAGCCTCGCGTCAGACGGAGAACACTACGGTGTGGAACACCACAAGAGGTTTGCCAAACTGTTTCTAGCAAAGTTCGGTCAGAAGTTGAGATAATCTTTTATGTGTATGCCACGCAAGGAATCCTGACGACTTATGAATTGATTCAATTGTTGTGTGTTATCATAGTCGACTGCGATTTCGTTGGGAGACATCTGCTTGGCCTTTAATGTAAACTGATTTGTGTAACGCACATTCAACACACTCGGATGGTGTAAGAACGCCCAGTCGTGAGGTATTCCCTTGTTCTTGGCAAAGTTTATTATGTCGGGTAATGTTTTTATATTAAAACAGCTCACAGTGGTCCACGTGTCCAACTGCAGAAGTTTATAAGTCTTTTGTAGTTTCTGATATTCATCTATTGTTTTTTTGTAATCGTCCCACTTGATGGGCCATCTTGTATAGTCGTGTACTTTACCTATACCGTCAAGACTCATGGTCACTATTACCATTATGTTTCTTTTCAACACATCCTCTAGTTCACTGATCGTTCTAGAACCGTTGGTGTTCATCCTTACGATCTTGACATTATCAGGCAGGTCCTTTAATATCTTTTTATAATTCTTGCTGGCAGTCGGTTCACCGCCATTCACATCAATTTCTATAATCCTGTCCTGTGGTAATTTTTTAAACAGCTCTAGGTTGTCTACACGGGGATAATCCTTGGATTCGAGACTCCCTATCTTTGTGCTGAGGTTAGCGTTGCATGACTGACACGCACTGTTGCAGATGTTATCTAGCACACCACCCACTATGAGGTAGTCCTTGCGTATTGGGTGTAACATCTTATGCCTTTCTATGCTATTGGTCCTAATGCTCTCTTTCTTGGCACGTTCTGATTGCTCACACCGTTTACACTCATCCGGCCACAAATCCCTCGACATTGTGTTTCTAATAGCGTTCAACCATTCACTGTGCTCCAGTTCTTCGTAACTGGCAAATCCTTTCGCGTTGATCATGTGTCCACACTTGCCCACAGTGCCGTTACTGTTTAGTCTTACAAAATGATCTAATCTAGGACAAAACATTTCTATACCTTGTTATTACTTCTTGCAGTGAGACAGTTTGGTTGTAGTATTTGATCAGACACCTGTCTACTTTGACGTAAGGTTCGCACACAGGCACATTTACTTTTGATAAACTGTGATTCAGATGTGCGCTTGTGATTTTACTGATATAATCAAAAGGACGTATCGTGATGTCACCTTTATAGAATCTGTAGAGATGCATTAGCCAAATGAATTGAGGAGCAAAGTGCCTGTCGTACACTCGACCTTTGTTTATCATCTTCCACGTCTCTCTCACGTCTAGGGTTCGTTGTGCACAGTATTCGTTCACGCCAGACACAAAACGCTCATCGGGATCTCTTATCATCACATCTATGTGTTTACATTCTGTTATCTCGCTGTTGATATACTTTTTATCACAAGCAGACATCAGTGAATTGAGTCCTACCCTGAATATTGGATAGATTGTGTGTGGTCCGATGTCCACAACGACACAATCTGTGTTGAAAAGTTTATTCCAGTGTGTAAGCATCTAACTCCTCGAATAGTTTCGTAAAAACAGACCTTGCGTCCTGTTTCCTTCTTTGGTCCATCATCTTTAGATTGCGATAAAAAGAGTTCAAGTTTTTTTTGAAATTGTTTGTTGAGTAATATTTTATCAAATTCTCATAACTGTTTCTTAGATATCCCGAGGGATTTTTATCTAACCTTTTGTTTAGGTCAGCCAACACGTCATACATCATTTCATCCGGCAGGTTCATCGTGTTAAGATAAGTTGGCTCATAGAGAGGACCAATCACAAAACTATTGTCATTGAACCCTTTGCCCTTAAGATAGTCTACGCAAGAGTGAATACTTTTGTAGTTGAGTATTAAGTGCAACATGTTGAAAGTAATCTTGTGATTCAGTTTCCCTATGACATCTATATTATTAGTAAAGTCCTGCCAATTGCCATGATACCTTATGTACTCATATTCTTCTTCAATGCTTTCCACACTCACGGTCCAGTGGACATTGGGCAGTTCGCAGAGCAGGTCAAAAATGCCCGTGTCTGTTTTACTAAGATTTGTGTTCACACGAACGTGGCAGTCCTTATTTTTTTCTTTCAGTAGAGTGAGAAACTTTGTGTTCTCCTTTATCAGCATTGGTTCACCGCCTGCAAGATAAACATTTTCTAGTTGTCCTATATTGGCAAAGACAAAATCCTTAACTTCCTGCCTAGCATTTTTGTTAGATTCCATTTTCGTTCCGAGCTCGGACGCCCATTTACTGCTGTACGCAGGACCGCAGTACACACACGCCTGATTGCAGATGTTCGTCCATCTAAGGTCAACATGCTTTAACGAAAAGTTTTTTACATGATCATAGAAATCCAGATCTGTTTTCTTGGCCAGCTCCTTGAGATAGTACAATCTACTACTGATACTGCCAAGATCGGATCTATCTTTCTCCTGCAGGTAACATCCTGCACAGTTATAAGGTTTCTTGTCATCGAGCATTTGTTGTTTGAGTGCTTTGTTTTTTTCGCCGTTTAGTATGTCTTTGATGTTTTGTTGTGCGATGTTGCCTAGTTGCGTTTTAGATATTATACAATTCTTTACATTACCGTCAGGTTCAAGTTCAAACCCTTGCCATGGCAGTGTACATATGCTCTTGTTGGTTAAAAATTTTTTGGCATCCATTATACTATAGTTTGTTCCTCTAACAGTCCCTTAACATAGTGCTCTGCCGATATGCTAGCCGGATCGCTAAATGGCTGTGTGTTGACATTGCCTGGCCTTATTAATTTCATTTGTATGTTACTGGACTGCGACTGCAGTTGCACGTGTGCCAACTCCAATGCCATCTTCTGATTTCTGTACTCCATCGATTCACGCATTGTAAGTCCATTTATCGGTCTGTCTTCGTTCCACTCACATACTCGTGTTGATATGTTCCAGATATGATGTACTTCTTTTATTTCACTCCATCTGTGCCACACTTCGAACAACAGTTCAGTCTGTGCATACATGCTTATGGCGTTGTTAATGAACATTTCACAGGGTTCGATCAGAGATGCAGTGTGGACGGTCCTCCTTATGTTCTCACCATCACTACGAGATATACCAACTATTTCGTGACCGCGCGATTTCAATTGTCTTGCAAATTCTTTTCCTATACCTCTTTTGTGTCCGGTTACTGCAATCTTCATTAGGAATATTTAATGGTTATATCGATCCTATTATTTTTTTACATAAGTTATAATATCTTCGATGTTGATTGTTTTAATGTCCTCGTATGGAATAACTAAACTATTTTTTATAATTTTATTGTTAAGTGGGTCCGGACACATATCATTGAGGAGACTTTGTTTATTTGTGACAGTTGGTGTCATGCCTCTGGCCAGACACAGGATGTCTCCAAACGTTCTATTTTTAATTCTTAAGACTTCACACACAAATTCTTCAAAATCATTATTGTCCGCTTGCCTGTTGTAAGGCCAAAATTTATCCTTACATTCGCCCATCAGCTCAAGAAAATTGTTTGTTCTATACTCGAAGTAACGATCGTATAGACTTTGTTTGAACTCTCCTAGATCTTTTGGAACGTCGATGCTGATAAATTTGGCATTTGGGTAAATGTCGCCTAGTGTATCAAAAAAATAGTGACTGGGCACGACGATGTTCTTGTCAGTAGGTAAATGCATCTTGGAGAAGTCTATTCTCGTTCTGTGCATGAGGAATCTTTTATCAAAGTACTCGTTCATAATCACTGTCCTACCGTTGATATTTTTTGCGTCGAGGCCGCAAAAGAAATCATGTTGTGATATCCTTACAGTGAGGCCCTCACCACGACATCCGTGTGCATAACATACAAACAAAGTTTTATTCATGGTGTACGTTCATCCAGGTAATAGGATCCTTGTCCACACGCTCCACTATGGCTGTAAATTCGTCCAGGTGTGTGAACTTCTGTCGGCCCATGTCAATGTTTGTGTTCCAGTCCTCTATCTTGTTGAAGTAAACTCTATCCGCGTTGTATTTGTGTCCTAATGCCAGCATATCCTCCATCTCGTGCCAATTGTCTGCCTGTACTACCATGTGCAATCCGAATTGGAATTTGTGCTTATCTTTTAGTTCAGCGATGCACTCAAGGTTCTCATTCACCTTGTCCCAACGTCCACCTAATCTCAGTTTCTCGTAGGTGTCTTGGCTGGCGCCGTCTATGCTTACTCCTAGGTCGTCGAGGTTGCGTATCACGTTCTGTATCCTGTGATGGAACTCCTTGAACATGAGCGAGTTAGTCAGTAGTGAATACTTTATGTTGTCACGCTCTGGCGTCTGCTCCATGAAGTGCCTGTACACATGAGATGCGAAAGGATCCCCGTCGGATCCGATGTGCACCTTGATGGGGCGGGTGTAGTCATGCAACCAATCATTGATCCTGTCCGCTAAACGTATTCCTAGGTTGTAGGCGGCTCCATCCTTGTGGAATATCAGTCCTTTCCTGCAACTGGGACATCTGAGGTTACAACTGTCGTCTATGGCCAATCTAATGTGTTTGATCTGATCGATGGGCGTGGTACTCTCCCACGGTGTGCCTTTCCTTTTGTGGTGCAACAGATAGGAACACTGTTTGTTGTTACAGAATCTGTATGAGCCGTTCAGTATGGACGACTGCATCTGTTCACGCACTGCGCTCTGTAGGATCTCTGCGAGTGTTTTGACCTGCAGGTTGCCTATGCTCTGTGGCAACCACGCCGCACATTCGCACACGAAACAACTGCCCTGTTTGTCCACCAACACCGTGTCAAACGGGCGTGTGCAGAACGTGTCTATCTGTAGGTCCTTTTCGGTATCTATACCATACCAGTCAAATAATCTTTTATTGAACATTTTTGTTGTTGTAGGCCTTTGTCAATGTGTTTTGTTTTTGTTCACAGTAACGCTTCAGCCTCTCGATGTCGTTCCGCTGTGTAGCACCCATGGTCCTCAGCACAGGAGCAACGGTGTTGTGCAGTATGTCGAATTGTACGAGTGGGTTTGGAACAAATGTTGTCTTCCCTGTCTCCTCGATCTCGTTGAACTGTTGTGTGGTGGTGTACTTCATCTTGGTTTCCTCTATGCTAGTGCCCACCAGTGCACTCCAGTCTATCTCGTCGTACAGACTTTTTAACTCCTGGTCCGCTGTCAGGTGTTCATGGTCGACTACGCTGTGCATGAAGAACCTGTACTGGATGTTGCGCCTCTCACAGATGTTCTGCAACGTCACCATGTTCTGCAGATCATCCAGCAGTGTACCCTTTGTACTCTGAATGTTCTCCACGAAGTATTTCTTCCATTCCACTATGTTGTCCTTGCTACTGCACCAGTACCCGGTGCCCTGGGTGGTCTTCCCACCAGATGGCACATCGACTATGAAGTTCCTGTTGCTGTGGCTCCGGCGTATCTGGTCAACGAATCCTTGTCGTCCCACGTACAGGTCATACCTGTCGAAGTTCCACTGTGCGATGATCACGTCCGGTTGAAATCTCTGAAGGTGATAGATCAGGCTCCTGGCGATAAACAGATTGCCCGCGGCCGGTCCACTTACGTCCTGGTGCCTGCACTTGAAGTACAACGGCAACATCCTTGTCCAAGTGGGCCAGTACTTCCAGTTGGCATCACTGGGACCACTGCCCCCGGTCAGTATCTTCATCGTCATTTGTTGGGATCCGTGATCATGTCCAGCGTCAGTGGTCGACTCTCGTCCGTCTTGTGATGTGGCATGGCATCTCTCTTCCTATTCCGCCTGCGCTGTTCACGTTCCTGTTGTTTGGCCATCTTCTTGGCACCCCTCGTGCTCTTGTAGTCGTAGTGTATGCCCATGATTATACCTCCGTTGTGTGTAATTATGTTTGTAATATTACAACATTTTTTTTACCAAATGCAACGATTAAGTGTTGCTTTTTAGATAAATATGCCTTACAATCCAGAGCGGTCACCAGGCCAGTGATCGCGTTTATATATAAACCTTATAGAGAAAACATATAGGAGACAATCTATAATGAAGATAACAAAGAAGAAGATGGCTATAGGTGCGGCCATAATAGTGGCACTTGTAGTACTATGGACGGTTCTTAAACCGGCCCCAGCCGAGGCGACGGAGATGAAAGCGTATGGTTCACTGAACTACATGGTTTCAAACAACGAGAACGCTTCAGGCGTGGCAACAGCAAAAGCGGAGAACAACGGTTCCAGCATCGGTGTTGACTTTTCAAGCAACATCGCGGAAGGCATCGACGGCTTCGCCAAGTTGGAAGTGGACATCGACGCGGATGACTCTGGTTCGTCACCATTTGACTCAAAACTGGCATACGCTGGTATTGACATGGGCAACGCGGGTGTGCTTTCAGCAGGAAGACAGAACTCTGTGTTCAAGGGTGCTGTTACGTCTAAGACAGACGTGTTCCCAGAATACGGCGGCGCCGCCGCGCAGAAACTGTTCAGCAGGGACTCACACACAGTGATCTACTCTAACAGCATCGGTGCGATCCAGTTCGACAACTTGGTAAAAGTTGACGGTACAACTGGTAAATCAGGCGTTGACGTGTACGAGACTGCGGCCTCTATGGACATCAGCGACAACCTAAACGTGGGTATCGCCTACACAGATGACAAAGTGAACAACATCGAGTACAAGGGTGTTGGTGCATCATTTGACATCACAGATGCCACAACGATTGGTTACAACCACACAATCAAGACAGTGGAATCAACCAACCTTGACACCAAAGCCAACGAGTACGTTGCCTCACACACAGTGGGAGACACGACGTTCTCAGTGGGTTACGGCAAAGTCAAGAGTGGTACTGCCTACACAACAGTTGGAGCCGAGAAGAAGATCGGTGACAACTTCAGCATGTACGCTGGTTACGAAATGACCGACGTAGTGTCAGGCACAGACACAGCAGACATGGCGGCTGGAATCAAGTTCACATTCTAGTTCCTAAACATTGTGGAGCCGATCGAGATCAGAGAAGGTCAAGGTCGGCTTTACGCTTTTTAACGCTTCGCGTTATTTCTTTTTACGCTATCTTTGGTAATTTACGCTTTACGACTCTTGGCCAAGATATTTCTCCAGTCGGGAACCTTTTGAGTCATAGCACTCGACATATTCTGAATTATTAGAATACCTGACGGTGCCTTGTCCTCTCACCACATCGTAGTCGCTGTAGGCGAATGCTTTCTTGATAGTAACGTCGATGTACTGTCCGTTACCAACACCCAAAGTCAGGAAGGTAACATACCTGCCCTTGTCTCCACGAAATACCCTGCCGTTGGCTATCATTCCCGCGAACTCTACTTTGTCAAGGTACAGTTCTTTCACGTACATTCCCGGCATGAACTCGTCCCGACTCCACCATCCATACTTCTTGTATTGGAATTCTGGTGTGTCCCATTTGTCGGATTTGCTGGGTGTGACCACTTCTATGCCAACACGTTTTGCTTCTGTCCTGTAAACCCAACGTTTGTATGATCCTTGGCAGTGTTTCAAACAAGACCTCCAGAACTTCTCCGGGTTGTGTGCCTTTTGATACGCCAACGCCCATATCAGTCTACCCAGGTTCACAGCGTGTGCCCTGCACAGTCCAAATCCAGATAAGGATTGTAGCATTGTTATGATCTCGTCCTTACGTGGATGATCACCAAGCCTTGATATAAACTCCATTATCCTTTCTTCGTTCTTCTTTGCAAATGCACGTCTGTACATGTCTGCTTCATACTTGTCTATGCCCAGCACATCTGATATCCTGTCTATGGCATCGTCCTCGTACACTATTGTGTCACTCATACGTTCCTTACTCCAGTCATGGAACATTGTAGCCTTCTTACGTCCGGACACGGCCACCGGCCTTATCAGTGCCGTACCAAACACACAGTCCCTAACGCTTTTTGGTTTGATCGCTCTGAACAATCTCCTCATGGCCGGACTCTCCGCTTGTGTAACTCCCAACACGTCTCCTCGACACAAAAGGTCCGAGGTAGCGGCATCTTCCTCCGGATAGTCTGTGAGTTTTAACGTTGGGTCTATCTCTATGAGTTGCGACAAACCACGATTGGCTAAAATGTCCACCTTCAGATGTTCTAGGTCCTCCACTTCGTTCTTGTCTAACAGTATTTGGTTCTCCGCCGTGAACAGGCTCTTTGGTAGTTGTCTTTGAAACATCAGTATTCCTCCGCAGTGTTTTGATATGCATCTCTTTTTGCCTTTCAATTTGTTTTCAATCCGTTTGGCCTCTTTGGTGTCTATACCCAACGAATCATATGTGAACCTGCGGGGTAGGTTACCCTTTACTCCCAAGCGTTTGGCCGCTTCACGCCTTGCTGACTTATCCTTATAGAGCACGTAGTTGGATATCCTAGCACTGCGTCCGGGCCACTTTTTGAAGATCCTCTGCATGACCTCTTCCTGCTTGTGATGGGGAAAGTCTATGTCCACATCAGGAAGGTCGTCCCTGTTCGGGTTGAGGAATCTTGCCACGGGTATGTCCCACTCCACTGGGTCCACATCTGTTATGCCCAATAGATAACAGACCAACGACGAACCAGCACTACCACGTGTCATGTGTGGTATATCTCGGGTCATTGCTATGATGTCACATATTTGGATGAAGTAGTCTACGAAACGTAGTTGAAGGATGATGCGAGTCTCCTCGGCTAGCCTATGCGTGTATTCTTCTGTGCCTGGACATTGCCTGATGAATCTATCGTACAGCCTTGTTATGTCGTTCAGTTCTTTGTCTTTCATTTGCCTATGCTTTTATGTTTGCCTGTTATTGCCTTGAGCAGGAATATTTATCTGCGTAGATTATGAAGTGGCGATTTTTTGACGTAGTTTATTCTTGGGGGTGTCTATGTTTCTCTGGTCACACACGGCTTTGATCACACAGTGATCACACAAAGGTGATCTTGATCTACAAACAAGTTTGGCATGTGTTATCAGCCACATGTGAGCACCGTATTTGTACTTGCTGGGGGTGGTGTTGTTCACTGTGATGGAAGCCTTGCCTTCATCTAGACTGTCTGCCCACCCTAGCCTCCACAGCATTCTAAACACGTGTGTGTCCACGGCTATATGTGGCTCACCAAAAACGAATCTCATTACGATGTCAGAGCTCTTCCTACCAACACCAGGTAGTGACATCAGCTCTTTCTGTGTGCTGGGCACACGTCCGTTAAATTTCTCCAAAAGCATCTTGCTCGTCGCCAGTATGTTCTTGGACTTGGCGTTGAATAGTCCCGCGGGTTTAATGGCTTCGATTATTTCTTCCTGTGTAAGTTTCAGCATGTCTTCCGGTGTGTCCGCCAATGCGAACAATTGCCTACAGGCCACCGCCGTCCTCTTGTCCTGACTCTGTGCTGACAGCATCACACCTATGAGGCTGGTGTATGCCTTTGAATAAATTTTTGCTTTGGGTTTCTTGTTTGAATAGTTAGGATATGACGCACTCAACTTCTCATAGATGTATTCTATATCGTTACTGTTCTTCATCTGAGTGTAACTCGTTGAGTAGTTGTCTCAGTTTACCACCCTCGACTGTGGCCTTGACTTTTCCTATGGTGTCGCCTTTACGCGGATCAGGGATATCGTCCCTGGCATCCTTTGGAGTTCCGTCCGCCACGGATACCTTGGATGTCTGTTTCAAAGAATCATATATAGTACTTCTTTGTTTGTCAAATTGTTTGTATTCTGGATCATCGGCTAGATCTCTGATACGTAGGCTGTCCACATCAAACTCTAGATCTACCTTCTGTCCCACACCAGAACTTGATCTGGTCTTCATGAACTGTATCTGATACCTGCCACGTTCTTTCATGGCCCTTGAAGTGAATATACCTATCACGTTGTCAGCAGTCTGTATCTTGGATAATCCACCTGATATGTGACTGTGATCAAATTCGATCTCCTCAACACTTGCTCTGTTCAACTGTGATGCTGTCGCCAACACACACTGTTTTTCAACAACCAAATTCCTCAGTTCCTCAGATACATACTTGTCCTTGATGAACAAGTCCGCTGGTGATATCTTCTTGCTCTTTGGCATCATGAGATCTAGGTAATCTATCAGAATACAGTCTATCTTCTTCTTGGTTTTGAGTTCTAGTTCCTTCAGATATGTCCTAACATCTAACACGTTGCTACCACTCGGCAGATATTTGATCTGTAATAATCCAGACTTCTTGGCCATCATCTTGACCTTCATCTCCACGTTGTCTATCTCTGGGAACACCTTACGTGTTGGTATGTTGGTCATCATGGCGTCCAACCTCATGGCCGTCAGTTGTTCACTCAATTCGAAAGATATGTAACAAACGTTCAGACCAGCAGTGGCCCAGTTCACCGCGAGATTCTGCAAGAACAAACTCTTGCCCGCACCTGATCCACCTGCAAAGATGTTTAGTTCCCCTCTGTTGAATCCACCGAACAGTTTCTTGTCGAGATTAGCCCAGCCCGTGCTGATCTGTCCGTTGTTGTCCTTGAGGGCCATCAGTCTTCCTTTTGGATCCTCGAAGTAGTCTGTGCCTAGATCACGCGTGAGTCCAACGCTGACCGCTTCCTTGACCATGTCCTCCACGGGACCATAGTCTCCCTTCTCCAGTAGGTCTGCTGATTGCAGTATGGCATGTTCTAGTGCCTTGTGTCTAGAGAATGTCTCGAACTCGTCTAACAACCAGTTGAAGTGGCTCGGATCTAGGTCCTTGGCCGATTTAAGTTTGACATCGTGCTTGGCGTTGACCTGTTCCACGTCCGGCATGACCTTGTACTCGTCCATGTAGTCCTTGACGAACTTGGCTATAGGTTGTAATTTACGATCAAATGATTCTGGCTTGAATATGTTCTGTGCCCTAGCGAATGATTCCGCATCCGCCAGCAACATCTCTATATAAAGTTTTTGTACATCAAATGTGTATTCAGCCATACATCTTTCTCTTTAAATCTATTTTCAGTTTACTTGTTTCGGTCGTCTTCAGTATCGATTGTATAGTAAACAGTCTACCATATTGTAACACAGCCTCTGCCACATCACCAACCGCTTTATCCCATTCTGGAAAAGCCACACTCCATCCAAATTCTGTTGCCTGGTCCACCAATTTCTGTCCTGGTGCATCTCTGTCTGGAACCACAATCACTTGCCTACCCAGTCCATCGATCAGTTCACGCTGTGTGTCATTTATCTCTGATCCCAGTATGCTTACCCCAGATACGGCGATTGCATCAAACGGTCCCTCTGTGACCAACACGAACTTCCTGGTCCAGTCTTGTGCGTCCATGTTGAACACATATCCTGGCTGTACGTCTGTGTAGTACTTGACCTTATCTGACTGTTCAAACATACGTCCTGTGAATCCCACAACATCTCCACGCCAGTAGAAAGGTATCAGTATCCGTTTGTTCACGTCCCAGTGTTGATCTGGTGAATACATGAAGTCATACCAGTCTGCACCCATTCCTCTATTTTCTAGATATTTGAGAAGTACATCTATCTTTTTCCATTGTGGTTCTGTGAGATCATTGCTCACATACTTCTCCAACCACACATCCAATTTGTGTGTGTTCTTCGGCAACTGCTTCTTCTTGAATGTTACGAATTTCTTTTTCTCATACTTGATGTCACCTTCTTCTTCCCGCATGGCCTCTATGGCCAACTTGCGTATGGTGTCCTCGGGTATGCCTATGTAGCCCATGAACTGTCGCATCTTGTGAGACAGTTTCCTGCCTATCACATAACTGGCCTTGAAACCACAGTTGAAACAGTGATAACTCACAGTGCCGTCCACACTGGTCATTATGCCTCCTCGTTTCTTTTTATCTGCTGACTCACCATTGTACACACAGCAAGGTGCGTTGAAACTTATCCATCCGCTGGGTGTCTTTTTCCTGCCCGCAGGCAAGCTCGTCAGAATAGTAGACTGTATCAGGTTCATAAACTACATTTTACTGTCTATATAGGATTTTGTCAATCACGCCAGTGTTACCACTGTCATTGCCCCAACTGAATCTCACACTGTGATAGACACCGTAGAAGTTGTAGTTGGTAACTGTGGTGGAACTGGAGAAAGTGTTGGCTGTAGAGCCCGCACCATCCATGGTAATATCAAACCAATCGCTCGACCCCGGACTGGCACTCATGGTACCTTGCACTCTCAGTGTGCCTGAGAAGTTCTTGGTGTACACTGCTATCGTGTGCAGTGCCTTGTTGTTGTTGATACCTGGTCTGGCATCCGTGGATCCTGATGTGTAGGTCAGTGGTCCGCCCACTGCTGTGAAACTCGAAACTTCTGTGCTGGCGACGAATTCTGGGTAAGCACCATCTAATAGTTCTATGGTACCCGCGGCCGCGTATCCTGTGTCTGAGTATGTGATCTCCCTGCTACCGTCCGACTTGACCTCACGCACTGCGAAATTATAGAACTTGGCATCCAGTGTTAATAGATCACCTTCCGTGATAGTACAACTAGCATCACCCTTCGTGCTCACTGTGGATCCGTCGTCCAGTATGGTCAGTGTTTTGGTCAGCACCGATTTTTTGGTCTCTGAATTGATCATGTTGAATTCGTAGGTCTTGCTCGTGATGTCCTGGGCCTTCTGATCCTCGTTCTTGAACGTGAATGTTATGGGATTGTTGACCCCTCTGTGCAGTGTTAGACGTCTATCGTACACTTTTGAATTCCTTCCGTGATAACCATTTATGTAGGCTATTACCAACTGTGTGAGTAAATACCTTGAAACTGTTTGCATAGTACATATTTAACAGTATTTATAGATATAGAATGAACGAGATTTTTAACACGCTGAGGGACAAATTCCCATTTTTAAGCCTTATAAGAAAGGGCGACTTGGAGTATGTGGGCATAGTACAGAACGAGGATGCCAACGTGATCAGCTTCTATGATTATGGTAGGTTGATGTTGCCACAGGACAAGATGAAGTTCCTGAAGTGTGGTGAGATCTGGTGGCACGAGTCCAATCGTAAGTTACCAATCAACATATTCCTTAAGGGCGACTTCCGTTATTTCCGCACAACACTGGTCACACTAAATTCTAAGGACGTGGAGATTGTGCATGGTCCAACAGTGAGACTTTCAGATATTTCAAAGAAACGGGTGAAGAGAAGGACAATACAATTGGTCCGACGTCCAGTTTAAACTTAAGATTTCTTCTCTATCAATTTCAGAAAATATACAGTCAACGGATTTTTGGGTTGGAATGTATTATATACGGAGCGATTGATAGGAGTTTTTTTCTTAGTTTTTTTGGTGAGTTTTTTAGTTTTCTTGTTGTACACTAAAGTTATATTTATCCCTGGCTATCAGATTCATCTGCACCACGATGGCTTGTGCGTAGGCCACGGCATGTGACTTCTTGAAGAAGTAAGAACCGTCTGTGGGTCTCACCCAGACTTCCTTCATGATGTCTACCCAATCCTTGTACATCAACTGTCGCTTGGCCGGACGTATGATGGCCAGCACCGCCGCCAGTTGCTCTATGTTCCTGGGTTCCAGTTTGGACACGATGTTGAAATGACCGTTCAGATGGAATAGGTTTTCTACTATCTTTGGATCCTTCAGCATGTCCCAGTCCGGTTCCTGTATCATCAACTCTACCAGTTCCTGCTCCGACTTCACGTTCTTGTAGATGTTGACATTCAAACAATCGATCTTGAAGTATCCACGATCTTCTGCCTTCTTGTAATCCAGTGATGCATGTCCGGTCACAGGATGTTCGGGCACCGCATGGAAATACACTCCGGTCTTGTGTTTCTCCGACTTGCCATCTTTGATCATGGAAGCGGGTGTGTGTTTGAATAATTTCAGCACACCGTCTCTGTCAAAGAAATCTATGTCCACATCTGGCATCAGTGCATACTCCCTTTACCTTGTTTGGCATGGTCGATCATCTTGTCACGTGATCCCGGTTCTAGAACCTCTAATACATCCAGTAGTTTCTTATATCCTTCTGACTCCAACATCTTCCTGTTCATGTCGGGCATTATCACTCTACCTATGGATCCGTCCTCTTTTATTATCACGGCACAGTCCCCGTCCTCGAAACTCAAATTATCAGTGATCTCTAGATCTATCTTAGACAATCTTGGCCTCCCGTGCTGTCTCCTGCACCAATAGTAGATCCGCTGGATAGCTCTTGATCTTGCTTGGCCAGAAACTTGGGTTTATGAATCTCTCAATCATCTGTAATTGTTCGTCGTTAAATGATTTTAACATCTTCTTCCCCGCACTGCAACCTAACAGTAGCCATGGACTTATCGCACCCTGCTGTATGTGTTGCACTGCCCTGTTGGTGTTGACCAACCTGAAGTAGTCACTCCACTGTGCGTTCTGTTCGTTGGCCCAGTCCATCATTGTGGCTATGCTACGTTGTAAGGCCGACTCCACGGGTTCTGATTTCAAGGTCTCGATCAGGTACTCCTCGTACAGGTCGTCCCTGGCCCAGTGATCCAGTTTGATCTTTGATCGTAGCACGTAGTCTATGTACTTGTCAGGGTACAACGGGTTGATGTGCATGATGTATCTTCCAAACTTGACGAATGCGTTGTAGTACGCACTCTTGACGAAGTCGTCGTATGTTCTAGGTTTGGAGTTGTGTTGGTGTATCTGATAGAATCGCTGGAACACCATGAACGCGTTGACCACCCATTTCTCATCTCGCTGTAGATATCTACGTTTGGGTTCACACAGGTGTACCTGTAAGGTTCTCTCCTTGGCGAACTCCTTGCCACAATAGGTGCATTTATTTGTCGATGCCATGCGCCTCCATCAACTCCTCTAGTTCCCTGTCCGTTATCACTTTGTCTAAGGTCTCTAGGTCCGATTCCTTCCATGTGGGATAGATCTCTTGCAGTTTCTTGAGACTCTTGTTTGGCACACGTTTCATGGGTTTGATCCACGGATGGAACTGCTGTTGCAGTGTGCCACACATGGCGGTCAGTATCCAGAGTAGTTTCTTGTGTTTGCCTAGTGTGAAACAATGTTTATTCACACACTCGTTGACCATCTCTACGTAATGTTCCACATAGAATCGATCCTTGGACGAACAGCTCGACACATACCTCATCAGCATGTAGGGTGAATACAAGGACTGTTCCTTGTCGTCTATTCTGTCGAAGTAGTCCTTGTTCCTGAAGTCCACGGCTTTTAGACCGTTCCTGAGATCAAAGAATTTCCTGTTATTTTTTTCTGCTGGCATATTTCAATCCGAACATAGTGCATTCTTTCGCATCTACGAATGTTAATTTTATTTTATTTTGTAAGTGATTCATAGCCGAAATCTTGAATTTATTTTGCCTTAACCAATTAAAGAAATCCTTCATCCAGTGTTCATCCATCCACACGGCGATCTTGTTACTGGTTATCAGCACGGGTGCATCTATTGTTATCGTTCGTCTACCAGACCGAGCCATAGTCTACCTGTTCACACTGTCTTGAGATATCTTTGACGAAGTAGGCACACACGGGTTTTGGCCCATTGGACAACGGCACAGCCAACATCTGTCCAGACTTGATCTTTGGGAAGTACCATTTGACTTCTGTGTAGATGTCCACGACATCTATGGGATAGAAATCTGGTTTAGAACTTGACATAGGATTGAAAGTGAAAGCATCGAATCCCCTGTCGTTGAGACTGGTTATTGGTAACACATGCATCTCTGATTGTCCTGCCTCACCTATCAGCATCTTCCAGTCCAGCGGCATCTTGATCTTCCATTTACCTATCTCCAGCACCGCCGCGGGTGCGTTGAAACTCTCTAAGAATATCAAAGGAATGTAGAAGAAGTCCGGGTTGGCAGGATCAGAATTGTCTAATACCGCAAACCTAAGTTTCTCATCCACCCACTCGGGTATCTTCTCCAAAGTGTATGATCTGTTATCTAGTGTAAGGATTTTCATAATCTATCTTTTCTATATTATACGGGTAATTGGCCTCTTTGTAAAACTTTTTCCGCTGTCCCAGGTGTCTTTTCGCGAACTTGCAACTGCTGGTGATGTCCCAGATCTGCACACTGTCTTTGTCCTCGGCCTTCCTGATGCCACGTCCTATGCTCTGTATCACCCGCACGAATGACTTGCCGGGCTCTATGAGAACAAGATTAAAAATCCTAGGAATGTTAATGCCAACAGCGGCAACTCCATATGTGGCAATGATAACTTTATTTGTCGCAGTAGATACTTCATCGTATTGTTCCTTCCTGTCTGTGTTTTTGGTCGATCCCGACACGAACACGGAATCCTTTATTTTCTTCTCCAACATCTCGCCAGCGGATATCCTATCAACCAGTATCAACGTGTTTCCCGAAGTGGCTATGTCCTTGATCGTGTTCGCCACCCAGGTCATCCTAGTATCGTCTGTGGTCAACCATTTCAACTCCTCGCCATAGGTCTTGAACTGTGGATGGTCCTGTGTCTGTAACACATTGACGTGGCAGTTGGCCAACACACCCTTGTCTTGCAGTTCACTGGCCTGTATCCTGTTGGCTACATCACCTATGCTACATTTCAATCCCATGAACTCGTAGTCTGCCTTTGGTACAGTGCCTGTCAGTCCCCAACGTATGCCACAGTGTGCGAACGGTCCGGTCAATAATCTTTTTAGCACATCGGCCTTGGCCATGTGCACCTCGTCTATGATCACAGTGTTGATGCCCTTTATGGCCTCTAAGAAATCTGTGGTATGTTCATCTTTTGATTTCTTCTCTAACACATTCAGTGACTGCCATGTGGCTATGGTGTTAAATCTGCCTAGTTCCTTCCTGTCACCGTAGTACACTCCCACGTCTAGGTTACAGGCCAAGAAATCCTCCTCGGTCTGTGTGACCAAACTCTTGTTAGGCACTATGGTCAAGGTACGACCATATGGTTCCACCAATTGGCAAAGTGCCGCGGTGATTATGGTCTTGCCCGCACCAGTGGCTATCTCCTGTATGCTCTGTGGGTTCTCTATGAACTTGTTTATGACTTCTATCTGGTAGTCTCTCAACTGTATGGGTTGTCCCGCACAAGGGTGATGCTCGGGCCAGGTTATGTGTGCTAGGTAATCCTTGTCCACGGCCTTGAATTCAAAATTGTGTTGCGGCCGGTGATCCTCGAAGTCTACGTAGACACCTCCCTCGTCCAGTATGGGCAGTATCTGATCCACTAGGTTTAGATAAGTGGTACCTCCCAACCCAAAGAAACTGACCTTGCCATCCCACCTGCCCAGTTTGACCGCTGGCAGGTGCCTGGCATATGGTATCTCGTATTTGAATTTGTTGGACAATCGCTTACGCCATTCGAGACTTAGGTTCTCGAACTTCACATTCACTTCGTCCTTGATTACTAGTTTGCAACTGCTCATTCTAAAGTTTCATTATAACATGATCGTGCCAATCCCAATTACTGGGTTGGTGATCACTATAATACAACTTTTTTGGAAGATTCTCAAGAAGTCTTTTTAGATTGTCCGTACCCGAGGCATAATAACCACCACCCACTGCCACTAACGATGCTTTTGGTTTGATTTTGCTCTTAATTAATGCCCGTGGTATCCTATTCCTGACGAATATGATTTTAGTATTATCGTTGATCTGTTTGAACTGTCGGCTCATCTGGTGTAACTCATACAGGTTTTCAAAAAAGTCTCTGGAACTGTTGTTGTTTATTATCATCTGTCTTTCGTTATATTCTTTCCTCTGGTCCTTCATGTAGACCGGTTCCTTTATGTCGAAACCCCATGCACAGTCGTTCAAGATGTCTATACCATGTGTCTTGAAGGCGTTGAGCCACTCCCAGAAGTCTCGGACGTCGTCCACGGAGTTGATGTCTCCACTCACCGGCATTAGCAATGGAAAACAATCCAGTTCCTTCAATCCCATCACCACATCTCTCTTGCCGTAACTTTTGGAGTCGATCCAGAGTTTATGGTAGTTGTTGTGTGCTATCTTGTGGGCTATGCTGGTGGACGACGGTATGTTGATGCCGGATGTAGATATGTCAAAATTTTTCAATGAGTCCACTTGCTGTAAAGGTTCCAGGCACTTAAGATTGTTGTCCCAGTACTCCTGTAGGGATCCGGGTGCGTCCTCGAGAACGATCCTCCCTTCCTGTATCCTTGCCGTGGGTTTGCGATGTCCTATTATGCTATCGCGTATCTCCTCATACTGCTCCATCAAACTTGCATCAACGAACTTGAAATCGTAACGCACCGCTATCAGGGTCAGGTAATAAGTGGTCACGTCTGACTGCAGGAATGTCCATTTTTTTGTCTCACCGTCGTATTGTGAATAACCTGCTGGTAGATCTCTGTTATCTTTTAGGCATCTAACCAACTGTATGAGTTTCTTGTCGTAAGGGAATCGCAGTTCTATCCTGTCCACCCCTTCCTCGTCGGTGTACCTCTCTATGGTCTTGTCTGCGCTGATCACACGGAAAGCATCCTCGAACTTGGGTTCATCCAGCAATGGCCTGATGTCCATGCCGTGTGCCTGGAACTTGGAGAGGTATCTTTTGAGTATGACCAGTGCCAGTTTGGCCTGTTTCTCGGTCCATGCGTACTGTGATTCTGCCAGTGATCTCACGGTCTCCTTGTCCTTGGGGTGTGGGTTGATATGGCCCGTACGATGATCTGGCCAGAAATAATCATTATATGCTAGTATTTTAAGCGCTTCGTTAATTGTTTTTGGCAAATCTGTGTGCATTTTGTCCATGGTAATTTAGATAATTATTAGTATATTATAGCATAATTGGTAATAAGGTCAACCATGGAAAAGAAGGCACACAGCAAAAAGAAACAGCTCAAGAGACAGTTTGAGAATAAACTTGCCATGAGTGGTAATGTACAAGGATATAGACCCACATCCTTGGTTGCCGCACACTGGTTTTCCAAACTGAATGTCATGTTATTTGGTAGTAAACTTGGCAGGGTTCACATAGAAGTGAAGCGCCTAGTGGGAGATTGGGGCAGATGCGTGGCGAATTGGGACAATAGGAAAACACCCAAAGGTAAATTTGATCAACGTAAGATACCACACCACGTGCCTGTGGATTACTACATCCAACTGCACGAAAAGTTTCCAACTTGGAAGGATTTTATAGAAACCTTGGCACACGAGATGGTGCACCTATATCAGATGACTGTGATGAAAGATCCGTTCTCTAATCACAATAAAAACTTCTATGCTTTTAGACAGCGTTTTGAGAGTGCTGGTCTAAGACTGTATCGTTAAATTCTTTATAACTGATCACCTTACTGTTGCCTATGTCCGTGCCTGTCTGTAGATTGTGCAGGAAACTCGGGGGATTGTCATGTACCACTGTGTAGTTCACGTATGGCCTCATCTTCAACATGTCTCGGAAAGTCTTCAGCCAACCCTCAAATATAGAGTCTCCGTTCCTCTCTCCGTAGCATTCGCTGTCCTGGTAGATGTTGTTCAGTTCTCCCTTGCCGTACTCTCGGAAGTCATAACCTATCAGATAGATGTTCTTGTGTCCGTGTACCCCAGCCGTCCAGAATGCGGCGTTGCCTGATATCCAGTGAGGGTTGTGTGGTATGAGATGTAACATGCCCTTGTTCTGTTTCCTGTTCACTTCCAGCGCTGGTGCGTAGTGTGTGGTCTTTAACCCCACTTCGTCCTCACACATCTTTACGGTTATTTTCGTGTCGACTGAGAATATGAAGTCAGGAATGAAGTCTCTGTACAAAGCATTACACCCATATGTCTGTCCTGATGCTTCGAGTTTGTTAAGATCAAATCCTTTACGAGAAGGCCCGTTACCTATGCAATAAGCATTGCCCCTTGGCACTGCTTTGACCTTGTCCTCGTAGAATGCGGTCTCTTGTATTTTCTTGCCTTGCCTTATCACTGTGTTGACCACAACGGTCTCGCCTGTGTAGGGTGTCCATTCTATGGGTTTGATTACATTGCGTTGTCCTATGTTGATCTTCTGCATTATAAGTATCTTTCCTCTAGTCTCTTCTTTATTCTTGCCCACGGCAGTCCTTGTTCGATCTCGTCCTCGAACCATTCCGTGTAGGCCAGTTGGTTTGCCCAGGTGAATCTGTTAGGCATGGCGGGTTTGTTTATCTCATGTAAATGAGTATTACCAACATCATGGCATAGACTGGACTCGGACACGAATACAGGTATTCCCCTTATGACCGCTTCCATGGCTGGGTTAGAACTGTGATTAACCACAGCCCATGTTCCGCCTAGTGTGGCTTTGAAATCAGTATCGTCATATGTACGAAAATCTCTCTTGGGCATACGAATCTTTACGTTCTTAAATTTTTTTTCGTTAAAGTTGATTTGGTTCCTAGGGTGAGGTCTGACTAGTATTGGCCTTTGTGTATATTTTCTGATCTCAGTTATCTGTTGTTCTAACCAAACAGACATTCTCGGCATTCCCTTCCATTGTTCCGAAGTGTCGTGCTGTCCACATATTACTATGAGCTCTCCTGTGGGATTCCAAGGTCTGAGCTCGTGCTCAAACAAAGGCCAACGTTGATCATCGAACTCTTGGTTGGCGAAGTCCCCATTACGATTGATCCCATTTATTCCTATCTTGAAACTCTTGTTTCTACGTAGTCCTCCCACTTCCAACACTATCACCGGTTTGCCTTGAGACCTGTAGCGATCCCAGATCTTCTTATACTGTTCCATCCTGCCACGCCATAACACACTCCATATCACTGCCACGCTGGCGTTGTCCGCACTCTTGTTGATGTACAGTTGTTCGCCGGCATTCTGTAGACTTCTTATGAAGGCGTCAAAGATGGGCTTACTGTTGAGTGGTCCGTGCTGAGGCCATATCTCTATTTTCATTAAACTTTTTTCCAATAATCTAGATTGTGTAAATCTTTTATGGCTTCTAAAGATTGTGGTCTAAAGTCATTACGTCTGCTCTTTCCTGCTTCTTTACGATCACCTTTCATATGATCTATGTATAATCCTAACTCGCTGTTGATGAAAACATGATGTCCTTTCACACCTTTCCAGTAGCCGATATCGTTTATCTTTATGTTTTTCTCTCTTTGGTATTTCTTTGCGAGGTACCATAATGTAGCACAATCTGTCCATTCTAGCAATTTAAACATCTCATCCGTTACATACATTTTTTCCCAATCATTACTGAGATTTTTTATTTCGGGATTATTCATGTTGTAGCCAACAAATCCACACTCGGGATACTTGCCGCCGTCTTTGAGGTTTGGATTTTCGCGTCCTAGATATGTTATCATGGTGTCTTTGGGCAGTAAGTTTTCTAAAAAACTTTTTGGCATATCTCTGAATGTATAGGTATCCGCGTCTAGCCAAATAATGTAATCGTATCCGTGGGAGTTTTTTAGTGCATGTGTGACGCAAAAAACTTTATTTGAAAAACGCACTGCATTCCATAAGAACGATCCTTTATTTTTATCAAGTCCTCCTTTTTTCTGAAGTTCAGCAGGCCTTCTTACACCTCCCGGTATCTCCTGTAGTTCGCCATTGGCCACTGGATCATCTTTGTGTTTGTTCTTGAATTTGAGTAGTTCAGGTTGCACCACGTGAGCATCATACCATTCTACCCTAGGGTGTTCAAATACATCCTGTGGTTGGTCTTCATGATATACAGCAACAATGATATCATCGGGCCAATATTTTAGTACACTATCCACCGCACGTTTGGCATAAGCATTCCATGTGCCCGGTTTGTAGGAGGTTATGACTTTTATTTTCATTCCAGCGGTATTTAATCTAATCGATCATGTTGTATTTTTTAATCCAATCACTCACAATCATTGTTGGTATATTTGCTTTACTTGATTTATTCCACCAGTGCTGTAGTGGTACAGTCCACCCCGTTTTCATTTTGTTTATGATTACATCTGGTAACAATCCTTTGTACGCAATTTTGGTCAAAAGTTTTGTATCGTTTTTTGTTCCCCCAATCTTCTCGTCACTGTGAATATCCATGCAGTACTGCATGAATGTTTTTGTCGCTAATGGAAAACGTCCTTCCATGCTATATGCCATTCCGTATTTGTCGTTCCTCATTAAAAATTCTTCAGGAACCTGTGCAACACAATCGAGGGCCATGTAGGAACCTATGGGGTCCACCGGATTCCATAAATCGTCAGGATAACATTTAAGTAGTTCATCTCGTAACACTATTTTGTCATATACTTTTATTGGTCTTTTTATCCTGTTGATCCATTTATCTATAATGTCAGCCCAACTTTTGAACTCCTCTTTCCTCAGTTTCCAGTATTTAGGATAACCGCCCAACACCTCATCGCCCATGTCTCCGGCCATTGTGACCACTATGCCGTTATCGTGTAAAATTTTATTAGTGTAACAATACATTGAGAGACTTGGATTGTAAACAGGTTGCTCTATGTAATATATGGAATCGTCCCAGTACTGTTTTGCTATTTCGGGAGTGATGATTACTTCGGTATGATTGAACTTGTTCACCGTGGCCAACACCTTAGCACAGTTGGCATCCTCGTTGTGATCACCATCCTTTGGATGAATGTAATTTGGTTCCATCCTGTTTGTAAAAGTGTTCACCTCGCTTAGAACATTTTTAAGTTCGTATGCCACCAGACTCGAATCCAACCCACCACTCAAGAACACGCCAATTTTCCTTCTTCCGATGCTGGCCATTTTTATAGATTTTCTGGCCATTGTTCTAAATTCTTCAGGAATAAATTTTTTATTCGAATTAGGTTTTATGAATACTCTTTTTGTGTTTGTGATTTTCTTTTTTGCTATGTCATAGACAATAGTTTCGCCTGCAAGTAGTTTTTTTATACCTGTAAAAAAAGTATTACGTAAGGGATTCAGCCCTGTGGTGGTCATGCACCCCATCGCAAGTTTGTCCTGCTTCCTACTACCAGGAACTTTATCAAGCATTCCTTTGATCTCAGAACCAAATACTAATCCTTCTTTGATCTCTGCGTAGTAAACAGGTTTTACACCCGCATGATCTCTACTCAATGTGAGTGTGTTCTTATCGAGTTCATAGTAGGCGAAGCCATGCATGGAATCCATCTCATTAATAAATGCTATGCCAAACTTGTCTAGTCCCCAAGCGAGTAGTTCTGTGTCGCAACCTGTAGTGTCCGTGAACTCTTTGTACTTCTCCTTCAGTTCGTAGTAGTTGAAGATTTCTCCATTATAAACCAGTTTGTTTCCTTTAGGTGTCGTCCATGGTTGTGTTGCATTGCCTGGTTCACCCATTATGCTCAACAAGTTATGACCCAAGGTCACTTTTTCGTCATGCCAAATGCTCGAACCATCTGGCCCCCTGTGCTCACATATATCTATAAACTGTTTTATAAATGTTGGATTGTGTTCGGTTATGCCGTAGATACCACACATTACAGTCCCAACTTATCTTTGAATCTTTTAAACACTGTGCCATCTCTTATTTCTTCTTCGCTCCATAATTTGTATCCAAGATCGTAAAGCCATTGAGTCCTATCGGGATATTCGGGCGTTTCTATATTGTTTAGATCTTTGTTTGCCACCGGCCAACTAAGTGCGAGGTCTGAGGTATTGAAGGTGGGAATTCCACGAACACACGAATCCACACCAGCAGTTGAATTGTGTGTAACAACGGCATGACAATTAGATATTGCCTCTTGGTAATTAAATCTGTAGTATTTTTTTTCGTCTCCATTAAAATATTTTTGTCCTATTACTACTTCAACATCTTCCGGGAACTCACCCATTCTGTTTTCGATGTGAACAACATGGTTAGGATGTGGTCTCACGATAAATTTTCTATCTGTTGCAGGCCTTAGTTTTTCATACACCCCATGGAACCACTCTATTGGATCAAGCTCGTTCATGCTCCAGTTGTCTCTGGGTTGTAGAACAAACATAATCGGATCATCCTGGTTGGATTTCCGCCATGGTTCATTTTTAACGTTCCATCTAGACTTTGCGGCCTCCCATCTATCCGGTGGACTATTGTCTGACAAGAAGTCGCCATTGTTCATGGGTGAAAACAACGAAACTCTCCAATGGTGTTTGGGCCCGTGTACATTGCCAAAACTAGAAAGTAATCCACCATCAAACGTTATTATCTTGATTCCTTTTTTCTTCGCACGTTCCACTAGGTCTCGTCTACGTCCTTTGGTGTGATGCATTTGATTGGTACCCCCATACCCAAACATACAACCGATTGGGGTTGTGGGCTCCATCTCGTTGGGTTGCCAATCACCGGTCATATTTTCGTTGACCATTATGGGATTGTCGCCAACGGCTCGTATGCCTTCTGCCATGTGTTGAAGTAGGTCCCAACTGGCACCACGTCTGCGATCTTTCACTGTCCTTCTGAATATTTCAACGTCCATCTAATACTCCCCATGCGTATCCGTTTCGCATCTCTTCTGCTGTAAATTGTCCATAGGCCATCGAGTAGTATAACGGTTCTCTATCAGGGTATTTAGGTGTTTCAATCTTTGAAAAATCGGTTTCTGATATAGGAGCACACGCATTATGTACGTCCGTAAAACATGGAATACCCCTCGTCGTTGCTTCTAGACTGATATTTGAATTGTAGGTTACCACAGCATAGGTGTCATCCCAGTCAATAAGTGGGCTGGGAGGTATGTTATCTTTTCCTGTAACAATGTAACCACCATTTTTATCACGACCTATTATGGGATTGTACCCTTTGTTTTTTACTATGATTGGTCTGTCTGTGTTGACTCGCAAGGTCTTAATTGTGTTGTCTAACCAATCATGTACTCCGAAAAATTCCTTCATGGCGTTCGAGGGTGGACACACCACAATATTTTTTCCGTCTTTCTTCCATGGTCTGATTGGCCACGGAAAACTTTTCTCAAACCTATCGCTGGGTCGTTCTTCGAACCAATTTTTCAAATGATTGTTTTTCGCAATTCTCACATAGTAGGGCATGTTCCTCGTCTCGCCCCAGTATGGCCTGTCCATGTAATAGAAATCAATTTTGTTTTTTTCTGCCCATCTGTATACTAAATGTGTTCCCCTTAGCACGCCAAATATAACTGTTTTGGTGCAATCAGTTTTAGAAATAATTTCTAAAGGTTGTAGTTTTTTAGAATTGGGTAAACCTTGCGAGGCCCAATCGACATATTTTTCTGTGAGTTGTCTATTAGTTGAACTAACGTAAATCATTTGACAGTCGTTTGATGTCCTCGTTGACCATCAAGGCAATCATGTCTTTGAATGAGGTTTTTGGTTCCCAGCCCAGTTTTTCTTTGGCTTTGTTGTAAGATCCGTGTAGGGCATGCACTTCTGCTGGACGTTTGAAACGAGGATCCGATTCTACATATTGCTCCCAGTTTTCAACACCCACTGTGGAAAAAGCATGTGTTAGTAATTCTCTTATCGAGTGCTGTACTCCTGTACAAATAACGTAATCACCTGGATCTTTTTGTTGCACCATAGTGTACATGGCCTCAACGAAATCTCCAGCGAATCCCCAGTCTCTTTTGGCGTCCAAGTTACCGAGTGTTAATTTTTTAGCAAGACCCAATTTAATTTTGGCCACACCATCTGTTATCTTTCTTGTTACGAATTCCTTACCCCTGATAGGCGATTCGTGATTAAACAATATACCATTTGAAGCATGAATGCTGTAACTCTCTCTAAAGTTCACTGTCATCCAGTATGCATATAGTTTAGATACACCATACGGTGAACGTGGATGGAATGGAGTCTTTTCATCCTGTAACCCGTCAATGTTGGCATTACCATAAAGTTCACTGGTACTTGCTTGATAGAACCTTGTGGTAGGATTTTGACTCACGATCGCATTCAGTATGTTCAACACACCCACTGCATTTACTTCAGTGGTCTGTTTGTTGAGATCCCAACTAGCACCAACAAAACTTTGTGCCGCCAGGTTATAGAATTCGTTTGGGCGAATAGATCTAATCAAGTGGTTCATGTTCGCGTCGTCCGTAATATCTCCTGTCACGAGTTCTACATCGTTTTCGATGCCTAGGTATGTAAGATTTGAAAGGTTTGGGTTGCTGTATCTTTTTACCAATCCATACACTTTATAGTCATGTGATAAAAGATGTTTTGCAAGATAAGGACCGTCCTGTCCGGTCATTCCTGTTACGAAAGCAATTTTTTTCATTTACTATAATTATGTAGATTTAGACCCTTGGTATATTTTTCTAAGTTAGTTTTTGTTTATATTAATCTATATGTTTGATAAAATCTACTATATCCACTTCAAAATTAATTAGGTCATTCAATCTTTTCACACCCTCTGGTTTTGCTCCTTGTGTCTTTATGGGTATGGTCTTTGCTAGGTACAACTCGTGTTCTAGTCCCAACTGGTATGATAGTACAGGATACACTTTCTTTCTTATCATGTTTGGATCCTGTATCTCGATCACTTTTGTTCCAGGTTCACACCAAAGCAGATTGGTCAGTCCCGCACCATGGGTTGACACCACGTGAGATGCCTCTGAGAAACACCTTACCTGTTCTTCGATTGATAAATTTTCCAGCATCACGGTCTCCCACCCCTTGAGAGCCAGCAACAGTTTTTCAGCGTTTACCAGTTTCCTGGTCTTGGCGTCCTCACGTGACACAAAGATCTTCCTCTTTCTTTCAGATCCGACCTTCAGTATGTTTTTCATCACCCTAAGCCATGGTGCCAGGTGTGGTGTGATCACTCCGTCGTTGTGATTGCTGAGGCTGGGCACGATCATGTGTTTGAACTGCCAAGTCTCGTTCTTTGGCATCACCATGTACTTCATTTCCGAGAAGAACTCCTTTGCCACCTTGTCAAAATAATTGCTGGGGTTCGAAAGCACAAACACGTATTTGGCGAAGTTGGTGGACCACCTCTTCTCAATCAATCGGAACTTGGATATCACGTCCATCCATATGTGCCATGGGTTGTTAGCGCTGTCCTCATCTATGGGCAACCACACGTAGGTGTAGGTCTCGTTGAACTGCCTGGCTACGGGAGGTAGGTCGATCTCCACATGGTCACCCCAGTTCTTCCACAGTCCGTGCGTCTTATCTGGTTTGTTCCTGCTCTTGTGTGTGAGGTTCCACACATGATTAGTGATCAGATGATCCTCATTGGTCAGCAACAGTGGGCAACTGTGTGTTCGACAATCAAAGAATTCTGCCATGAAAGTGGGCAACGATTTGAAATTTGGATTTATATCCTTATGGTAATTGACTGAGTACTCGTATCCACTATCAATCATGGGAAAACGATCGATGAAGTATTTCAGAGAATTGATGTTCTTAACCATTGGCATAATGAAATAATTAATATATAATTATCGTATGGCGATTTCCAAGATGTTCATAAACGGTTGTTCGTTTCTCACCATGCGTCCACGAGATAATGTATGGACTCATTGTGGTATGGAACTGGCCAAACTCATGGACTTAGACATAGAAGTGAACCTTGCCAACGGCGGAAGGGGATCCAAGAGATTAATGTGGACCACAAGGGCATGGTGCGAAAAGTTTCCGGAAAAAGCCTCAGATTGTTTTTTCCTGATAGGATCTAGTGGTGGTAATAGATTTGACTATCCCACCAATGACGGATACAAAGCACACAAATTTCCATCAATGACTACCACGTGGAAGACGTGGGATCCGAATCGAAATAATCACACACAATCCTTCATAAAATATTTGTTTACAACAGGAGCTGATCTGGAACAAATGACCCAGGTAGAATCTATCCTAGGATTATTAGATTTACAGGACTATTTTGAGAACAAGAAATATCCTTACGTGTTTTACAACACCTTATCTGATGCCACAATTACGAACCCCGATGTCAAATTATTATTTGATACTATAAAAAAGAAAAGATTTTTTCGTCCGGAGACAAGTCATTTTGATTACACAGTTAAAAACAATCAACATTGTAAACCAGGAGATCCTCACCCTAACGCCAAAGGACACGGCGAATGGGCAAATCAGTTAAAGGATTTTATAGATGCTAACAATCTACGCACCATTTAATAATAAAAACAGCAAGGCCTGGGAAGTGTTTGACGGAGTGGAGAAATCCTGGCCTGAACAGATTACGAAATTGGACAACACCGTAGAAAATGACCCTGTGAGCAACAGCATGTTCTGGGGATTCGTTGGCAACAACAGGGAGATGATCAAGAAGTTAGAAGCCCGTAACCATTGGTACTGGTTCACAGACACTCCATATTTTGGAAGATTTGACAACAGCAACTTAAAGCCAGACAACCACTACTGGCGCATCTGTAAGAATTCCATACATGTTCCTTTCATCAAAGACTGCAAGCCAGATAGATTCGAGAAGTTTGGGATCAAGATCAAGGCACCATCGTTTGCTGGCAAATATGTGTTGGTGTGTCCCAGCTCGGCAGGGATAAACGCATACATAGACCAACCGAATTGGACAAACGAGACCATTGAACAGATCAAGAGATACACAGACAGGCCCATCCGACTTCGACACAAGCCTAGGGGCAGGGGTACATCAGGGCCAAGTGAGGCCAAGGTGCCCCTATCCGAGGACCTCAAGGAGGCCTGGTGTGTTGTGACCAGTTGTAGCATAGCGGCGGTGGAGGCCATGTGTGAAGGGGTTCCGGTGTTCTGTCATGAGAAGAGTTTCGCAACAGACGTGGCGGGAACTGAGTTGTCAGACATAGAGAACCCCTACTACGGTGGTCCGGAACCATGGTTATACAGCCTGGCCTATCAGCAGTTCACTCCCGAGGAGTTCGCCAACGGCACCGCTGTGGAGATACTGATGGACAAGGGACTTTTGTAAGATAATTATAGAGGATGAAGAACAATTTATAATGGATGAGCAACACATTAGAACCTGGCAAGGAACCTACGCCATGGCCAGACCTTACATAGTAAAGGATACCATCGGGATAGACGTTGGGTGTAGAGAGGGGGGATTTTCTGCACAGATGGAGGATGATTTTAAGCATATATTTGCTTTTGATTTCCGTGACAAAACAAAAGAGTTCGCTAGAAATGTGAAAGACATGAAGAAATTTACATACACCGTTTGTGGTATCGGTGAGAAGACCGGACATTCTTTTACAACCAACAACAGGGTGGGAAGGATCAAAGATAATGGATCAATCAAAGTACCTATTCGTACGATAGACAGTTTTGCATATGAGAATGTTGGATTCATAAAGTATGATATCGAAGGATATGAACTAAGAGCAATCAAAGGAAGTGAAAATACTATTAAAAAATATAGTCCGGTAATCTTGGTAGAACAGAACAAGGGCGATTTGTATTCTGTGGAATTACTTCAAGAATGGGGATATACCTGTAAAGGCATAGATCCTTTTGTAAAACATGACTATCTAATGGTGAGGGAATAATCGTGCAACTTAATCAAAAAGAAAAAATGTTATATGTCCACATTCCACGCACGGGAGGAAGTTGGTTTTCATACAACTGGCCTTACGCAGACAGGAATGACGAATATATTAAAAATAATATGTTAGGACGTCATGGTAAATTGTCAGGTATATTAGAAAAGTTAGATAATCTAAAATTTGATTATAAAGATTTCAAGGTGGTAACAACGGTCAGGGAACCAATGGATAGGATAGCCAGCAGTTGGGTATGGTTCAGCAAAGTCAAAGGTACAGCACTTAAACACGGATGGAAAACAATAGATGACATGATGGACGAATACGAGAGTGGTGCTATCAGAGTGAACTATCTACCACAGACGCATTGGTTATGCGAAGAAAATGCCAAGTTTGACATCATTTACCGTTTCGAGGATCTATTGGAAAATTCTTATCTACCGCAGAAGGATTTCAAGAGTTTTGGTACAGGTGAAACCAGTTCAAAACAATTGATAAGACAAGGACAGAACAGAACCTCTTTATTGACTTCTGCTCAGAAACAAAGAATCAAAAAAGTTTACAAGGACGATTTTGATTTTCTGTCCCGGTACTATGAGGACTTATCATGAATATAGAAAAATTAAAGGACGGGTTGTGGGTACCATCAACAGATGCACAGATAGACGATTGGCGTGAAAAAGGATATCCCCACATGCAGGACAAATGTTTGAAACAGTTTGTCAAATGGTGTCAGTCGCAGAACAAAAAATTTAATAAGATAGTGGACATAGGTGCGTGGTGCGGCACATGGGCCATGACCATGCAGGCATACGCGAACAACGTATACTGCTTCGAACCAAACAAGACACATTATGAATGTCTACAACGTAACGTAGCACCATACAACCATGTACGCACCTACAATCAAGCGATAGGAAACGAGGACGGCCACATCGCACTCTCCGAAGAATCCGCAACACAGAACACACGGGTATTACTACAGAAGGGAGACACGAGAATTTCAAAACTGGATTCTCTGGATATCAACGACATAGACATGCTCAAGATAGACGTGGAAGGGTTGGAAATGGAAGTCCTTAAAGGTGCGGCACATTGTCTAGAAAAAATTAAATTCATAATGATCGAACTCAACAACAACAGTAAGAGATATGGCAGTAGCAATTTAGAGATAGAAAAACACTTGAAGGACCTGGGCTATAAGATCCTGATCAAGACATGGCCTGACATTGTTTATTTCAAAGCATGATGTATGATTATCTGAGAGAACTGAAAGAAACGCAAAACTTTGCTCCTAAAAAAATATTGGACATAGGGGCATGGAATGGCTTCTGGACAAAGAAGGTTAAGGGAATATGGCCTGATGCGGAATATACTTGCATAGAAGCAGGACCCAAGCACGAAAAATCTCTGAAGCAGATAACTCCCAACTATCACATAGCAGTGTTAGGAGATTCAAGCAAAGAGATCAAAATGTATCTAAGAGAAATCAACAAAGGCAACAAGAAAAAAGTCACATACACCAAAGGGTCTACTATATTTGGTGTGTTCAAAGATTTTGAAGTAAGACAGATGCAGACATTAGATGAGTTGGTCGGATATGACGCTAAATTCGATCTAATAAAACAAGATGTGCAAGGAGCAGAGATCATGATCATGAAAGGTTCTCCTGACATATTCAAACGTGCAAAATACATCATACAAGAAGTAAATTTATACAAGGATAAAAATTTCCCTCAAATACCCAACGAGTCTGAAATGGACGATTATATGTTAGATCTAGGATTTAGAAACAACAAAATTATTGATACACACGACGGAGTATATCAAGTAGATAAGATATATTATTGAAATCTCTTTAAAAGATTTTTCCAGGTATCTTTTTTTAAATCTAGTTGTACTAATGGTCTTCGTATGTATTCGTCTTTTTTTTCCAGTATTTTTATATCTTTAGATTCGGTTATCAAAAATGTGTTTTGGAAATAGGTTAGTCGCTTTCCGTGTAGTTCAATATCATTTCCCGCGCTCCGATCATTCCTCTCTTTAAAAAACCAGAGACATATGATTTCCTTGTCCTTGTTGATATCTCTGAGATCATCGCAAAACTGGAAACCAGTTTTGTATTTTTCGTCAAAGTCTTTCCATACTTGGTGTAAAAAGTTGTTCTGGTTCTCATATAATTTATCGTATTCTTTGATATCAAAAATAGTGGATGAATAGATGTGTTCTACAGGTTCTTTGAAGTAGTGTTGCGGTTTTAACTTCTCCCAGTTCATTATGCGGAGAACAAGTTGATCACTTCCTTCTTCCAGTCGTCGGCGTACTCACAGTCCCTGTATCCATCGAACCACGGTCCACCCTCGGTGTAGTGTAGGATCTTGGGTTTACCATCCTTGGGCTCCTTGTACCAACCCACCAACCAGTTGTAAGCATGTGGCAAGGATCCTATCTCCGAATTTTCCAACCACGAGAACCTGTGTAGGAATTTTGGTGTCTGCTTATTCAGAAATTCGGGGGTCAGTATCTTGTTCTTTTCATGACCGCAGTTCCACAGCACCATGCTACTCCAATTCTTCCTGGGATATGCTGTCTGTATCTGCCCGTCCATCTTGATGGATCCATCTTCTGGTGTGTAATCGTGCTGTACGCACACCACTGCCTTGGAATCATCACAGTACTGTTCCAGTTCCTTCGCGGGCACTTTCCACACGAAGTCACAATCACAGAACACCGCCCATCCTTTGAACTCGTTCAGGTAAGGCACGAAGAATCTAGTGAATGTGAATTCAGTTGATGCCAGTTTGTCCACGTCTCGGGTGTAGATGCCTTGCTGTCGCATCTCGTTCTGTTTTAATGGGTGTACTTCTGCGTTAGGATCTCTACGCTTGATCGAGTGCTCACACACTTGGTATGCTATGTCCTCCCTGCTGTCCCATCCTACGTAAACCTTCATGATCTTCCTGATAGTAATCTGTGTATTTCCTGCCAATTATTTACACGTATGACGTCCGGGTGTTCGAAGTCTCTGTTGTATGGGTGGTCTATTAATATGGGCTTTAAACCGTATTTGAGCCCGGCTACAGCGTTGTTTGGCTTGTCCTCGACCCAATACAGCCCGGTATCGTGGAATTCGGCTAATGCTGAATCTTTGTCGGCGCCCGTGCCCAGGATGTGGTAATTTGTGAACACGTGATCCCCAAACAGTTCTCCCAGTCTCCGCTTACGCAACTGCTGTGCTGGTATGTCTGATGTCTGTGATGTTATGGGTATGAATGTCCATCCCTCAGCGGACAACAACTTGACCCAGGTCTGTGATTCCAACATGGGTCTCTGTGTGCCCATCCAGGCGCTCCTGTTGAACTCCCTGATCAGTGCCCTGATCTCGTCTTTGGTCACACCAAACCTTTCCGCCATCTCATATGTGTTCTGTTTGTCAGGCAGTAGTTTGTGTGGATAGTATCGATTGCCGTGCTCGTCGAAATATGATTTCTGCAACATCCATTTAGTGAAATGGTGTTCCCATTCTAGTAACACACCGTCAACATCTGTGAGTATTATCCTATTATTTGATGTCAGCATCTTCCATTCCTGCTACCCTCAGTTTCACAATGTTGGTTATCTGCCATTGTTTCTGATCCAGTCCTTTGGTGATGCCCAGCCATTGGTTTCTCAGCAGTGCGAAGTCGTTCACTATCTTTGTCAGGTCAACAACATCGTCCTCACCATCCACGTACTTCTCGGCGTCTCTGCTCGACAGTGCTCTGTTGTAGTTCTCTAGGAATTTCCTGAATGTTTTTGATCTCAGTCTTCTCAGCTCTATGTTTAGGTATTCCAGTATTGCCTCCAACTGCTGTAGTTGGCTGAATCTCTCCTCCACTATGCCGGGTAGTGCCGCGGATGCTCGTTCCAGGTTGCCGTATATCTTGCACTGCTTCCTGGCCTCTAGAAGTTCTTTGTCAAAGTACGCCACGCAATCAGGTATCTTCGCCAAACTCCTGCTTACTTCACTGTACCAGTTGATCATCAGTCCTCGCTGTAGCCGTCGTCGTATGATTCGTCTAGGTCTTCCTCTTCCTCGAACACTGTGTTGATCGCTTCTTCCAGTTTGGGATCAAACTCGCCAGACGCTTTTATCTCGTCATGCTCCACGCCTATGTCGTCCAGGCTCTTGATGAAGTCGATGGCCGCGTCCAGTCTGGATCTTTCAGGCACGTAGTGTGATATGGAGTTCCATAAACGCTCGATGTCCTCGTGTGTGAAATCAATCATTTATTCTTCCGTTTCCTCTTCGGTTGTTTCTGTTTTTTTAGTCTTTGCTTTGGCCTTGGCCTGATCCGCTTTCTCTTCCGCGATCTCCTTCTCTTTCCAATCCGCCATCAGCATATCTAATTTATCACCTGTCCATGCTTTCCTGAAGTCTATGTGTTCCTTGCCTTTGGAATCAGTGTATTTCAGTCTGTTTCCGGTCTGTACCAGTACACCCTTCTTCTCGAACAGGTCCACCAGTCCACTGTAGGGATCCATGCCCGTGTCATATGGTATTTTGACCTGAACGGATTCGAATGGTTTGGCATACCTGGTCTTCATGACCTTACAGGCCGCTCTGATACCTCTCACGTCTGATACTTTGTTGCCCGCTTCGTCCTCTTTCAATTTCAATTTCTTCATCGCTATCACTATCGAGCTGGCATAGATGAATCCCTGACCGCCTGATATCTTGTCGTCGGGATCGAACATGTCCTGTGATGCGTATGTGTGGTTGGTTGCTATCAGTCCCACGTTCCAACTTCCAAACATGTTCACACAGTTCCTCACCAGTGCCGTCAGTGCCTTGGGTTTCCTACCTAGGTCACCTTTCATCTCACCTGCTTCAAACTGGTTGACGTCCGTTGGTGTCAGCAACATTCCCAAACTGTCTATCACGAACAGCACCTTTGGTGCGTTTTCCTTGTTGTCGGCATGCTCATCCTTGTATGATTTCATGAACTCGGAAACGGTCTTGGCCACGTCGTCCACCATTGAGAGACTCAACTTCAACAGTTTCTCTTCCGATGTGTCCACGTTCAACGCCTGTAACCATTTCTCATCCAGTGCGTTCTCTGTGTCAATCAACACCACGAAGATGCCCTGCTCCTGTGCGTTCTTGATTATGTTTCCTGATGCTATGTAACTCTTGCCCGCACCAGACTCACCTGCGAGGACGGTGACCTTGCCCAGTGGTATGCCCTTGTTGAAGTCACTGGTCATCAAGTAGTTCAGGGCGTAGTTTCCTGTTGAGATCCAGTCTGTGGGATCGCTGAAACCTATGCCCAATCCTTGTATGGACTTGGTTATACTCTTTCTAAATTTTGTTGCGTCAAACACTTTTGTCATTGCTTTAGTCCTATAGTAAGATCCAAATGATCACCAATACAACCAGTATCCATGCGGGTACCTGCTTGTACAAGATCCATTCGATCGCTTTCTTAATATTATTCATGTTGTTATATTACTACACAAGGCCCAGATAGTCAATATCAGGGCCTTGGTAAATGTCAGATTATTTTGCTTGTCTTGATCTGATCAACTTGAGGATGTCTTCTGCCCTCTTGGCACTGTCACCCGCGGGTGCCGCCATCGCTGGTGCCGCCTCGGGTTGTGGTGCTGGTGCGGATTCAGTCACGGCAGGTCTGACCTCGGAGTTTGGAACGTCCGATGTTCTCTCTGTCGCCACTGGTCTGTCCGCTGTTGGTACAGATACCTGTGAATTACCTTGGTAAGACACGCCCGCTGGTCTGAAGTACTGTCCATACTGCTCGAGATCGTAGGCCTCACCTTCCACGGATTTCTCAAATAACTCTTTGATTATCTTCACTTCCGCTTCTGTTGGTTCCTTTGGTCTGAAGTCACCTAGGTTGTGTAACCCGTGTGTGTCGATCGCGGCTCTCTCCGCCTCGTCCAACGGTCTTTCTCTTCTTGACCATTTTGATGTTGAGTAGTCAGCGTAACCACCTTTTGTGGTCTTGGTGATCCTGAAGTCCACGCCCTTCAAGTAGTCAGTTGGCATTTCTTCCATCTCTGGATCCATCAGTGCCCCTCTGATTATGTTGAATATCTGAGGTCCAATGATGAATCTTCTGATTGGATTCTCAGGTGTCGTGTCATCTGATAACGGATTGGTTGTGACGAAACCTTGGAAGATGTAACTCTTTTTCTTCCAGTATTTCCTGCCCATGTCTTCCATGCTCTTGTCTTTGAACCACGGTCTCACTTCCGTCAGCACTGGACAGGTCTTGCCATACATCTCCATGCACGGCACCTGTACAGTGACCGGTCTTGAATCTGTCTGACCCTTGATGCCCGCGAACGGTAACTTGATCATGTTCCTCTCAGTCCAGAAGAATGTGTTGGTCTCGTCCTTGTCTGGTAGGAATCTGACCACTGCTTCTGATCCTTCTGCTATGTTCCAGTGTGGGTAGATGGCGTTGTCTCCGCCTGTGTTTGATGAAGTGGAGCGATTCACTTCTTGAGATTTCAACTTCGCTCTTATTTCAGCCAATGATGCCATAATGTAAGCCTCCTTTATTGTGCCTATGTTTGTTGTTGCCTAAATGTATATTAGACATATAGTACGTAATATACAACTATATTTATCTAATGTCTACTACTATTATTGGTAATATCGCTTTGATTATGATCCACAGTTATCTAAGCATGTACCAAAGAATTTTTGAGTTTTTATTGATTTTTCAATCTCACCTTCCACTAAAGGTTTTTCCCTAAAGTAACAACACGGTGTGATGACTCCAGATGCATTCAAAAACAGACTTGATAAAGCCAAATACATACAATCTCTAGTTTGCACTTTTGTTTTTTTTATTGCAGTTGTTTTTTTATCAAGAATTTTTCCTTTCCTGACCCATTGATCGCTGTGTCTAGACCATGGTTTAATGTCAACAGGTATACCAGTTTTGTAATCAAACGCATTTTTTGGATACCTGGCGTTCTTTACAAACTCAAATTTTTTAAATCCTATCTTGTTTGCCAATTGCATACATTCTTTGATTTGGTGTTCGTTGTGGGCAAAAGGAATAAACTGCCATATAGCATAACCTCCGTTGTCTATAAATGCTTTCGCATTTTCCATTATCTTTTTCCAGTAAGTTCCTTGTCTATAAATTTTGTGAGTGTCTTCAAGCCCATCAATTGCAAACCATACATGTAGTTTGTTGCCAAACTTCGCCGAAAGATTATGCCACCATTCTTTGGAACGTAAACTTCCGTTAGTGTGTATTTGAATTTCCAAATTGTGTTCTTTGACTATTTGTAGTTGTTCGTCTATTAGTTTGCTGGCACAAGGGTCACCCAGAGTCCCACAAAATTGTACTGTCTTTAAATTTGGAAGTTTTTTTATTACTTGATTAAGTCTTTCTACGGAAAGGTCCTGTAATTTAAAATCAGTTAATCCGTATCCGTTTTTGTTTCTGCTACAAGACGAACACCAAGCATTACAACGTGTTGTAGGTTCAACGTGAATCCATCTTATATCATCTAACATACAATGTATTTAAAATATCTTATATGTGGTGGATTTTTTTATTGGTAAAATGCTAGATTTTTAATACGATCGATTTGGTTATCGTATGCCATGTCTTCTTCGGAGAAGAACTGTTCGAGTTGTAAGCCTGCCATCTCAATGGCATCTTTCAGTGTGTACTCTTGGTCACCCACTTTGAACTTGTCGCCCGCTTTCATGCCCGCCGCTTTGGCTTTCTGTACTGCCTGTGCGAATTGATTGCCCTCGAACTTGCCTGCGTGTGCGCCGCCCTGCATCTTCTCGTAGTGTTCAGCGGCTTCCTCTGGGGTCAATCCCATTTCGTCAGCGTGACTCATGAATTCATCTCTGGTCATGTTCTGTGCCATGTCCGCTATCTTGTCGCCCATGCTCTCTGTCTTGTCGGCATATCTTTCATCACCGGCTTTCATTCTCTTGTAAGCAGTTGTGTTCATCATCTTGTCTGTTTTTGTCACATCAAGTTTTGTAGCGTTCTCTTTGTCTTTCTTTTCAATTTCTTGATCTTTGGGTTCGGTGGCATACTCTTTAAGTTTGTCGAAATTTTTGTGTAGGTAGTCTGTAGCCACTTTCTCTTCTGAAGACTTGAATGCAGACTTGCCTTCCTTGTCCAGCACGTCATACACCATCTTGCCGTCTTCGCCTTTGTACATTGACACGTATGGTTTCTGTTCCACTATGTTGTCAACCCAACTTTCGAACGCTTCAGTTTCTTTTGCTTTGCCTTTAAGATCCTTCTTGGGATTGAACGCGCCTGGTTCCATCCTGATCTCGTCCTTGTAGGCCGGATCTGACTGCATCTTCTTGTAGTCGTCGATGTATCTCTTGGCCAGTTGTACCGCTATCTTCTTGTTCTTGATGTAGTCTGGTGTTGGCTTGAATGTTGATGAATTCTCCTGTTCCATCTCGTCCGCCACTCTACTTGCGAAGTTGGCCACCCTGTCTTCCTCTCCCGTCTTGGTCAGCAATCTACTTGCTATGTCAGACAGTATCGAACTCAACATGGTGTTCTTGTTCGTGAATTTTGTTCTTGAAAGCATCTTGTCCGCTGTGTCGTCTTTTCTTAGTACAAGTTTGCTGTCTGGATCTGTCAGGAATGACTGCACTATCGCACCGTGGTCCACTGGTGGTTGTATTGGTGCGTCGATAGGCTCATCACCTGGTTCTAATTCGTTCATTGGTTCCTGTTGCGTTGCCTCCAGTTCACTCATGATCTTGTTGATGATTGGTAGTGCGTCTTCGACTCTGTTGTCTAGGTTTTTCATAGTGAACTTCTCTCTCAGTTTGTTTACGGTCTCGTCATCTAGTATCTGCTCTTCACTTGTTTTGAAATCTTTCGATGCTGTTTCATAGTGACTCTGTTTTGAGAGGTTCCTCATGTAGCCTCTTAGATTTTCCAGTTTCATTTTTGTCTGTTCAATTATGTCACCCGCGTTGTCGTTCAGTTGATCTTTGTTTGTGACGTATCTCGAGAAAGAGTTTAGTTTCGCTATGTCCTCAGATGTCTGTATGATATGTTGTCCGAACTCATCGTGTGGTCTTCCACCGTTGGCCACGTGCCTCTGCATAGCTCTCGCGCCTGCTAGGTGTGTCAGTGGATACTTAAATCTCTCACCATCCTCGTTCTCTATGTACAGTGATTGTATCTGTCTTGATCTAGCGCCTGGCACGGTCTCATCTACTTTGCCTTTGTGCCTGATTATCAATTTGGTCTTGTCCAGGTTCTCGAAAGAACTCTTAGAAGTACCTGTTAGGCCTTCCGCGACTGGTGCCTTCTCAACGCCCGCTAATTTTGTTATTCTTGCTAGTTCTTCTGACATCTCGTCAGTATTTACCGTTTTGTTCGTATCTGCAAGATTTTCGTAATCCTGCTTTGTTAGGTTGTTTTTGGTGATATCCCTGACGTCAAAACCCAGTTGATGTTCCACTGCGAAGTCCTTCAACTCCTTTAGGAAAGCATACCATTCATCCCTGCTGTCCTCATCGATCTTGTTCACTAGATCCCTGTTGTAGTACACCTTCATGTTCTCACCATCCGCAAGGCTTATGCTCACGCTTCCGAAAGTGTCAGCGTCCTCGGCGAATTCAAACTCAAAGAACACAGCGCCCTGTGGATCCGCCGTTGCGGCGCCGTTCTCATCGCCCAGTCTGATGTTGGCGAACTGTGATCTGATCTTGTTGAATAGGTCCTGTGAATTTTTAGGGTTCATGTACTGTATTTATTATCCCGTGAACGATCCAAATACGGGCATTGGGGCGGTGAATTCCGAGGTCCTGTTGGTCCACTTCTCGAAGATCTTGGGGTCGAAGTCCGCCAACGTCTTCATCATACGCGTCATCAACAGACACGCACTGACTAGGTCATCGTGCTGTCCGGGTTTGGCCTTGTAGCTCATTCCCGTGGCCACGAAGTCCTTGAGTTCTGATATCAGCAGTTGTGAGTTGATCTTCATCTTGTCATTCTCTATCAACTCCTTGAATTTGGTACAGGCATCTATCTTGTGCTTGGCTGTGGTATTGAAACCCCTCCTGAACTTACGCCTGTGTCCCTTCCTTATGGGTTCACTTAGGAACATGCCCATGATGTTCTCCTCACCTATGTCCATCACACGCATCAGCGCGGCCTCCCCTATGGAGTTATTCTCCATCGAGTAGAATATCTGTGGTGTGGCAGTGGAATCCTGTTCCATTATTGTGTCATGTATGTGCTTGTTTATGCCCTGCAGTATCCTCACCTGCTGGTTCATAGGAGTCATGTTGTGATGCCACTCTCCCACTTGCTCGAACGTTGGCAGTTCAAAAACCTGTATTGCGGCGTAGTCGCCTCCAGTTCCCATACTGGGATCTAGGCTGGTAAGGTATGTGTGTCCCGGTGTTGGACGTTTGAACCAACGTACCTGTCCTGTGGTCTCTACCGGTGGTACGCCCTCCATGTCCGCGAGTGTTATGCTGTTGATCAATGTTTCATCAAAGATCAAGAACTCACATTCGTGTTCCCTACGGAATCTCTCTTCACCGATCCTGGCACGTTCCGCATCAGCCCATGCCTCGTCCCTGTCTGGGTGTTCTGACCAATGTGCCTTCATGGCATAGAAACCGTTGGTACCTGTAATCTTGTCGTTGCCGTACTCGTCGAATCTCTTGTTGGCCTCCTTCCAGATCATAGCGAATTGGTCCTCGTCAGAGTTGGGAGTGGATGTGATCATGCACTTACCACCCGTACTCAAGGTTGGTGACAGTGATGTCCAGAACTCCTTGGCCTTTTCGGGTGGTTGCACGAATGCGAACTCGTCACAGTATATCAGTGTGAGTGACATACCCCTGCCAGTGTTCTCTGTCGTCGTTGTGGCCATTATCTTTGAACCGTTGTCGAATTCTATGCTGTTCCTGTTGTACTGTGTCACGCCCGCTTTGATCCATGATGGCAACATCTCATAGGCGTAACGCACCCTCGACATGATGTCTGACGCACCCGCATACTTGTGGGCGGCGATCAGGATCTGTGAGTCTGGCCTGAACATGGCGTACCACACCAGGTATCCAGAAGCACACGTGGTCTTGCCGGTCTGCCTGGGTAGCATGGCTATTGAAAATCTGTGGTTGTTGTAGCTCTCTATCAAGCGTTCTTGGTACGGAAATGGTTCGAACTTCACGGAACCCTTGACAGGGTGTTGTATCAACATGAACTCCCTCATGAAGTACAAGGGACCGGTCTTGGGATCCATGCACTTCTCGAGCTTCTCGACCTGTTCCTTGGTGTATTTGTGTTTCTTATGCGCCTTCTTGATCTGGTCGCTATCTAGTGATACATAAGCCATAGTGTAGTATTTACGATGGGAGATGTAATGCAAAAAGTATTACTTTTGCGACTTCTCTATGCTCTTGGCAATGTCATGAGCCTTCTTGATCGTGCTCTTTTCAAGTGGTGGTTTGTCACCGGTTGATTTCATTGCTTGAGCCATGCCAATCGCATAAGGTGATTTGGCCTTCTTTGCCTCGTTCTGATAGTTTTCCTTGAAGCTCTCGTACTGTGTTCTAAGACTGTTTGCTAGATCCTCCGCAGTGATAGTGTCTTCCTTGGCAACCGCCATGGCGTTGTCTCCGTCCTGTGCTTTTGCGAACTGTTGTTTCTGTCTGTTCAATCCACCTGAGTGAACGTTCACTAGGGTGTCAATGTCTGCGACTTTCTCTTCTGGTTCGTTTGCGAATGTTTCCTCAGCCTTCTCCTCATCTGGTGCTGTCACCATGTTCCTAAACTTGGCCATCTCGTCACCGTCCGTGCCGTGATCCGTTGCTGGTTCCTCCGCACCGATCATTGACGCGTCCACTGGTTTGACCCCTGCCAATGCTAGTATCTGCATCATCATGCTGGCCTCTTGTGGGCTGTCTGTTGAAATCTGTATGGCTTCGTTCACTGATTCTTTCTTCATCTCTTTGTCCTTGATCGCTTTCTTCATTGGCTCGGTCTTGTTGCCGTCCTTGTCCATGTCTAGGAAGTCTGGTTTGGCTTTGCCCTCTGTTGCTTCTTCATAACCGTTCACAGCATGCCAGAATCCTTCTAGCCCTTTGCCATGTTTCTTGATGAATTCTTCTTTAGAAAGTTTTTCCGCTTCATCATGTAAGTAATCTTTCATTCCGCCTTCAGTGACCTGAGTTGGATTTGTTCTCTCAACATTTTCCACAGCGTCTTTGACCAATTCTGGTTTTGATTCTGCGATTTCTTTTAGTTTCTGTAATACATCTATCATTTCCATGGCTTATTTCCTTTTTGGGTCTGGGTGTGGATTGGTTGGTTTAGAGAGCGGACTTGGTGTTCCTTTTTCCTCGTTGCTTTGTAGTTCTTGTGTTTTGTTGTCTTTGCCCACTTCCATATTGAGTGCATGGGCTTCTCTGTCTTTGAGTAATTCTTTCAATAGGCTCATGTTGGCCTTTGTGCTGTGGAAATCTTCTGCGTTCACTTTTGGAGCATCCTTGTACTCAATGTCGTGCAGTTTGTTAGCGTACTCTGATTTCACCTGCATCTGGTCTTGGTATTCTTCTGTGGGCTCGCCTGGCTTCCTCACGACGATGTGTGTGGCTGGTAACCTCATCCTGTCTGAAAGGTACTCTTTTAATTCCCTCACTGACACAGGATAGTTTGTTGTGACATCAAATATTGTAACCTCTTCGTTGCTCAACATTGGGAAATCTAGAGGCATGGTCATTATGGGTGTTTTCTTGCCTGCTGACATCTTGTTCACTTCAAACTTGGCCAGTGCTGTTTCCATCTTGTTGGCGAAATCCTTGTCAATAGCGCCTGCTACCTTGATTTTGTAGTCATACGACTTTACTGATTCTGCTAGATAGTCCTTAAACGTGCTCATATGCAATATTTAGTCTTTTTTTAATAGTTTCTTCATTAATTCGTTACGGTCTGATATGACGAATCCATCGCTTTCCTCTATGGGACCACCGTCTTTTTGACCGTCTTTGTCCAGTTTCATCTTCTTGAGCTGTAGTTCCACCATCTTGAGTTTCTTGTCTATCTTGCTACTCTTGGCGTCTATGGCGTTGCGCAGGAAGTTGCCCGCCACCTCGAATATACGTCCAGAATAGCGTGAGTCCACGTTCATGCCCAGGTCCATAAGATTCTTGTAACTGTCCTCTGCCTCTATGGCCAGTTTGTCCAGTTCTAGGTCTGACAGTTCTCCCAGACCCTTTACCTGTGGCAGTGCGGCCGCTATCTTGTCAAACTCCGCATAGCTCTTCTCTAGGTTCCTCTTGGTCTGTGGATCTAGGTTGTTGCCCGTGGTTCCACCGTTGGCGGTCTCCTTCAGTTTCTTGTCCTTTTCCTTCTTGTCGACTTCCTTGAATGCTTCCTTGACGTTTGGTAAATTTAAAATGTCTTCTAATTTCTTTGTCATAGTCGTATTTACTTACGTTTACCGTTGTGGAATAATTGTTCTTCTGACACCACCCTGAACTTGATCCTCCTCTGCTTGGCGTACGCCGAGGCGGCCTCCCACTTGGCCATATTGATCACCACCTGTTTCTTCTTGGCCTGGCTACGTCCCGCGGACTCCATGGTGGTCTGGCTCATGGGTTTAACCTCCACCATCTCCGCGTGTTTACGGCCTTCCTTGTCTTGGTACACTATGAAGAAGTCCGGCACGTACACTGTGTACTTGCCCGTGAACGGATGCCTGTAAGGTATCTTTATGGATTCGCTGGCCCATTGGTACACGTTGGGGTGTTCATCACACAATCTCATGAAGGCGTGTTCCCAACTTGAACGATACGTGGGTGTCTTGGTGCCCACGTACTTGTCTGCATTCTTGGGAGAGAACTTGCCCCTGGCGAATCTCGGTATCATTAGTCTATGATGTTCCTGGATACTGTGTCCTTCGTGGTCAGGGTCTGCCTCACACCCAGCCTGCTGGACTTGTATCTGTTGGCGTTCAGTATTATTGTGATCAGTTCTGACAGTGTGGCCGGTGAGGCGTAGGTCAGTTTGTCCAGTATCACCTGTGGTTTGATGTCATCGATCTTGGCCTGTGACAGTATGGCGTATGCCGTTGATTCGGCCGCCGTCCTAGAGAATCCTCGCTTGACGAAGAACGCTATGGTGCTGTCGTACTCGCCCACATTGAACTGGTATTCCGTCTCGTAGTTTGACGTGGTAAGTTTCTCCACTGTCTTGTCTAGGTCATCCTGTTGCTTGGGTGGTAGGTTGGTGTAGAATTCCGCCATTATACTGTCGCCCTTTCCGTTGCTATCTCAACATCCTGTGATTGTCTCTCAATCTTGATGTATCCTTCAGTGACCAACTTCCTTATGTCCGTGATCACTTTGTTGCTGTACACGTTTTTAACATTGTCTGAGGAACCAGTGTATTCCACATCGGACTCCGCCACGGTCAGTCCCTTGCGTGATCCTATGTCCTTGTAGTAGATGCCAGACGCTATCTCGTTCCTTACGTTGGCGTCATTCAACACCAGATTATATGCTTCGTCCGCCGTCAAGTAATTCACTGTATCCTGTGCGGGATTCGAGATCACCGTGTTGTTGGATTGGTTCTTGTTGTCCGACGTGCCTTTCGCTGATGCTATGGCCACTCCCGCCGCCACCGCCGCACCTACTGAGAACTGTGCCACGGGGTTGGTTATTGTCCCGGCCTGTTTGCCCACTTCCAATATCCCTTCCTTGGCTATGCCTTTGAGTTCTTCCTTGACGTCTTTCTTCTTGATCTTTTTAGCGTTGTTGTAGGTGTTCGACGCTGACAGTATAGCACCTAGTACATTACCAGATTGTATATTTCTTATTACGGATCCCACACCATCTACCACGCCTCCGGGACCAAATATGCTGTTTGTTCCCCCACCCAACACAGTAAGGGGACTGGGTGAATTGTCATAGTGTATAGTTGCGAAGCCGGGTATGTCGCCTTTGTTCACGATTCCGGTGCCATATATGACCGTCTCATACAAGATTTGCATGGTGTTGTTCATCACGCCCGCACCGTCGGCCTGATCTAAGTTGTCGTGTGCGAACGATCCTATAACTGGATTGATTAACGACATTGATGTGAATCTCTGTTTGTGTAGACAAAATATGTCTATGCCTTTGAGGTAAGGTTTCTTCCTCTGTTTTGGGGTGTCTAGGCCAAACTTCGTCGTGGTCCTCTTGGCACCCCAGTCATAGTAATCATCCTTGGTATTTGAAATTGTGAGATCATTGTTCATGCCCACGGGATCCGCTATGTTGTACTCGTAGTACTTCTTCCAGAAAGCGTTGACCGTGTCCGCGTGGTCATCATGGAATGTGATGTTCACGGGTTCGTACGCGATACGTGTTGTGGTGTACATCTTCTTGTTGTACTGCGTCTTCTCCTCCATGCTCATGTTGTATTTTGGTAGGTCACAACTCTTGACCAACATGTTTAGTTCATACCTCTCGTTGGCGTTGAAACCATCAATGAAAAGAGTCTCGTCCGTGTTGAACACCACATGGAACAGGAACTTCTGTTTGGGCATCAACTTGTGATTGTTGTCTATGTACAGTCTCGATGCGTGTTGGTAGTCCTTCATCCCGGGAAGACCGTCTTGGAAACCTTGTAGGAAGTTGTTAATGCTTGGCATATGCGTATTTATGGCCACAAAAAAAGCGCCATATAAAGGCGCTTTTGATGTTTATAATTGCTTGTTTAATTCTTACTGTCCACCGCCAGTACTTAGAGTACCGATAGTTCTCGCAACAGCCGTTCCAATTCCAGTTCCTTGTGGAGTCTGGATACAGTTGTCGTATCTGATTGACATCGTGATAGTTGCTGGATCTGAAGTCGCGTACGCCAATGTGTTGTAGTTCACGTTCTCTACGTATGCACCGTATAACTCGAATGTTTCTAGAACATTCGGAGCACTTGCACCGTTACCACCGTCAAGCATTTCGATCCTTGCAGTGAATTTGTAATCTATACCAGACGCCGCACTTGACTGTTCGAAGAAGTCAAACTGTTTCTGGATCTGTTCTCCAACCAGTTTGGTCACCGAGTTGTTGACGTCATCTCTCAGGTTGATCGTGATTGGTTCCCAAGTGTGTTTGCCCGCAACGTATACTTTTGAGTTGTACACATCCAGTGTCACGTTGTCAAAAGTCAAGTTTGGTCTCGTGATGTCGATCACTTGCTTTGTAAGTTCTGATCTTGGTGTTGATACTCCAAAATTCTCCAGGATCGCTCTGAAACGATACTGTAGTTTTGGCATCAATAAGCCTTGTGATGCTGAACTCTGATCGTTCGCTAGTGGTACTGTGAATTTTGATAAAGTTGATATTGCCATCTGTTTCTCCTATTTATTCAAAATTAGTTCCCCAATTTTGCGATTTCTCCTGTGTTTTTGATTCTTAGTGGAATGTAAATGAACTCAACTGATTTCACTGGTTCAATCGCTATGTCCACATAAAGTTCGTTTCTGTCGATCCTTGTAGGTGTGTTGTTTGTGTCATCACAAACTACTAGGAAGTCATATAAGGCTCTCTGACCAACTAGCTCTAGCAAGAATGACTCGATCGCACCTTTGATCTCGTTCCTTGTAAGTTCGTCATTTGGTTCAAATATGAAAGGTTTGGCGATAGCATCCAGTTGTGATCTCAGATACACTGCCAACCTTGAAACGTTGATCCTGTCCAATGCTGAACTTGACGCGGTCTTGGTCAAGTTACCAAAGTTCACGATGCCCGCTCCTGAGAAGAACGTGATCGGGTTCACTTTGACCTCATGCATCGAGTCTCTCACTGACTCCGTAACAGATATTGTTTGGAATTCACCACTTGATGCGTCGATGTAACCAACCGATGTGGCGTTGTCTACGACACCTCTCCTTGTGCCCGATGGTGCAAACCATGGGAAAGCGATGTTGTCATTGTTTGCTAATACTCTCATCATCATGTGAGATGCCGGCACCACGATCGATTTGCCCGTGTTGTCCGTGGTCAACCCTGATGGGTAGAACACACCCAAGTAATCACTTGAGCTCACTAGACCGTCCTCACCGTTGTCAGTCGCTGACGCCGTGTTGTTGGCCCAGTTCTGTATCGCAGTCGATGTGCCCGCTAATCTCATTGGAGTGTCGCCTACCACGAACGCTGTGTTGTTCCTGTCTGTGTTCAGGTTGATCATGTTTGAGATCAGTTCTGGATAACCAGGACAAGCGATCACGTTGTAACCTCTTTGGTCTTCCCTGATTGCTTGGTTTGTGTCGATCTCTGATTTAAGTTGTGTTACTATAACTTTTCTCTGTGCTTTCCTTCCGAAAGTGCCAGAACCGTCCGCGTTGTTGGCAGATTTGGTCACCCATCTGTCTGGGTAGTAAGTGCTTACAGATTCATTGCTGTATCTGATGTTACCCAAACCGGTTGATCCGCTTCCTGGATACTTGGTTGTAGTGATGTAACTGTTCTTGTACTCCTTGACGTTGTAACCAGATCTCCTAGTGTTCCATAACAGGATACCTTGTGGATAGTTGTCTGGGTTTGGAGCATCCGGATCTAGGAAATCATCGCTCAACAAGTTCTTGATTGTTGATGGTGTTCCCGCCGCGGTTGATGTTCCAGCCGCCTTGTCAGTTGAAGTGTGCCATCTAGCGTCCGCGAAAACTATACCGTCTTCTGTGGTCTGGTCCGCTTTGTCGATCGCCACCCACGCCGCACCTGTTGTGGTCACTGCCACTTGGTTCGCTGTGTTAGTCGAACTTAAGGTCGCCGCCGTGTTGTATCTGTAGATCTTTGGATAGTTCTCAAGGTCGCTTGTGTCAATCCATAAGTCGTTGTCAACTAGAGCAGTACCATCTGATTGTGTGGTAGGTGCTGTCGCTGAGAACTGTGGACCATTTGGATCGGTCGAGCTGTAAACTTGAACGTAACCTTTCCAAGTTGTTCCGTTGTGTGTCATGATGTCCGCGACATCTATGTTTGTGTCATACCATAATGTTCCATCTGCTGGTTCATTGGTTGGTGAACTTGTTGACGCTGTGTAACTCAATCTCTTCCAGTTACTGGCCATGATACCTGTGTTAGCACTAGAGTCTATGCTATCACCAGTTGGAACGTCATACAAGTTGTCGATCTGTGTTGAGCTGTTCGCTGTGTATGTCCCGTAACTATGTGCTGTTGCTGAGCTGAAACCCGCATCTGCCAGTGGTGTTCCCAGTGTATCAAACATCCTGAATTCGCCACCCAGTTTGTGTGTCATCTGTATTGCACCTGTAGTCAGTTTGGTTGCGCTGACGTTTGTAAGACCTGCACCATTCACTGCCGCCACAAAGTCATCGGCACCTGTGCCACCAAGTGTTACAGTTACCGCACTGCTCAGTGCTTCTTGATTCTTCACTGACTCTTGTATTATGAAAGTCTCTGTGCTTGTGAAACTTGGTGATGTTTCGTTACTTGTGATAGTTGTAGCACCACCCTCGTATCTGAACAGTTGGAAGTCGCCAACGTTTGGAGTGGTGTCAGCAGAATCTCCTGCTGTTATTGATTCTTCTGTGATGTTGTATTGTGTGTATAAAGCACCAACACTCAATCCTGTTCCACCATTAGCCGGATCCAGGTTGTAGATGGCTGAGTGGTTAGTAGCGTAAAGAGGGCTGGCCACTGTTGAGAAACTAGCACTTGCGGTGCTGTACAGTTTGGCAACAATGTTAGCACCTGAATTGGCGCTTGTTGTCTTGAACCAAACCGAACCGTTGGGTCTGTCCTCACTTGCTGAAGCATTGTCCCAAAGTGGTCTGTTAGTGTGTTTGTCCTGTAGGAATTTTACACCGTTGTAGGTTCCTGCGGTGATTCCTAATTGTGCAAGTACACCGTTACCTTCCTCAAATCTGATTGTGTTTGCACCTGCTGATGAATCTCCTAGTGCTCTACCATTATGGAAGATCTCCAGGTTACCTGTTGAAGAGTTCACGCTGGCCGAAACGTTGGTCACGTTTGATCCAATCGCTGTGGCAACGTCTGACAATGCTGTTCCACCTGGTGTGATCGTGATACCATTCATCACGAAAGTGTTACCTGATGTTACTGCTGTACCAGATGCTACTGTAACCACAGGTAATGAAGTATGCCAGTCCGCTGTGCCTAGTTGTACCCAGGTGTTGCTCGCTGTTTTCTTGTATATCTTGTTAGACACGTGTGTGGTATTGATTGCATAACTGCCAATAGTTCCTATAGAAGTCTTTGGTGCACCAGTGCTCACCGCGCCAACTAGATCACTTGTAGATGTGATCAAGATAGGACTGATTGTTGTAAATGCTTGATTGGTTTTTGACCACTCGAAGATGCCATACGTGCTTGATGCAAGGTCAAACCAGTATGTGCCATCTGATGGTACCGCTGTTGGGGCCGAAGCACTTCCAGTGAGTTCCGAAGTGTCAACGTTGGCTCTTAGAACGTATGCTCTGTTGGCAACTCCCAAGAATGAGTAAGCCGCCTGTAGTCCCCATTCATTCAATTCATAACCGTGTAGTGAATTTCCTGAAGCGTCCGTGTAGAATTTTGGATCTCCAAAAGTCTCTGTCAATTCTCTCTGTGACGAGATCAGGTAAGCAGTGTTGGCGTTAGCGGTTGTAGTTCCTGCCGCCGTGCCGTCTCCCGCTCCGTTGGTCTTGTCCTGTGATGATGCTACTATGAAAAGAGGTGTAGTACCCGCATCTGATGGTACGTAAAAACTCTCGTTTATTACTGAAACCTCTACTCCTGGTGATGTTAAAGCCATTTTTCGTTTTCTCCTTGCAAGTTTAACGTATACAGAGTTATTTATTATATCATACGGTTTTTACGACAAAATTTACCATTTTC
>Ga0222718_10000335_pt1 | contig 51523 bp, 35 predicted proteins | sample C33_27DmetaG_FD_165045 | JGI IMG/M metagenome (GOLD analysis project Ga0222718, IMG submission 165045) | Estuarine water microbial communities from San Francisco Bay, California, United States - C33_27D | ecosystem: Environmental > Aquatic > Marine > Unclassified | place: USA: California... | reverse complement strand
CAAGAATCGGCCTGCGAAAAAGCTGAGCCGATCGGCAACGAAGCATTACGGCACTCGCTGGAAAGTGGAACGCACCTTCGCCTGGTTGAAGTATCTGCGGCGATTGGGGATGCGTTGGGAGTATCATTCTTTTTTGTTTGAAGGGTTCTGGCAACTCGGCTGCGTGTTCACTATTCTCAAAGGGTTATAGGACAAGCTCTAGTTGTTTCTCGGCTAATTCTCTGGTTTTGTCCCTCAGCCTTTGCCTCTGTGGGCTGTCTGGGTGTGACACCATCATGCAAGAGATTTCGGGGACCGGATCTCAACAGGCAGAGCCAGTGAGTCCCACCGTCTCTCAAACCCCTGCAGCTCCTCCGAAGCCTCAATTATTCAAGACCAAAGTAAAGTCCAACGTCTATGGCGCATCGGTCATCGTCCAAACTGTTCCTGCTGGCGATGCTGTTGCTGAAGAAGTCTTAAGAAGTGAATTCAAAAAGCAAAATCAGTTTACCGAATTCGAACTTCCTCCCAACCAAAAATACACAATCATGCTGGAGCTGGCAGAACGAGTCGCTGTGAAATCGGATTACGAGCCGCGGCAGAACGGCGAAGTTCAAATCGACTTTACAAACGACCAGTTTGCAGATTTCCATCGGGCGGCGGCGTGCTTGCTGATAATTCCGGGAGGTGGGTTTGGATCGGGATTTTTAATGGGGGACCGACAAACAATTGCCACCGCAGCACATTGTGTTGCCTGCGAAGATGTTGGCGAGCTGAAGATTATATTTCATCCCGAAGAACCCAGACAGACGCAACGTAGTGGTGCTCAACTCATTTATTTTGACGCCAAACAAGATGTGGCATTATTGCACCTCGCAGAACCAATGCCCGCATATCATCCCTACTTCTGGACACCACGTGCCGCAAATGTGGAAGATGCAGTCACGATTCTGGGAAACCCGGGTCGCGCTGGATTTCCTGACCCCATGTATTCCAGATCGGCGAAAGTGAAAGTAAAGCGTCCTGATGAATTCTTTATTGATATTGAAGTCAAACCGGGATACAGCGGTGGCCCCGTCATATTGAATCACACGATGAATGCAGTGGGAATTACCAGCTTCAAGTACATCAACACTGAAAAATATGAGAAGGATGGACAGTCCTACGCGAAGTCGAGTGATATTGCTTCGGATGCCTACACTCACTGGTCAGCGCTTCCCGCTCCACTTAAAGCCAACAAACTTACACGGGAAAAAACGCGATATAATGAGCGTTTTCACTTTAGCGAAGCGGATGAAGTTGCGACGGCGATCTATTCAGACAGTTTCTCATTCCTCTTAGCCGTGATCGATGTCATTCGCGACTATAAGCGGCACATGTCGGTTTCATTAGCCGGGTTACCCAACCCTGTCTCCGCATCCGTCTTTACTCGGGAAGAACGAAAAGCTCATCGGGAATACCTCAAAGAAGAGGGTCCAAAAAAAGCACAAGAAATTCGAGAACGCATCTCGCCGGATCTCTTATTCGAAAGAGGTTATCAAGACCGATATGACAAAATCATTGAGGACCCGGATCTCCCAAAGCATCTGAAAGATCATCTCGTCTCGGCGAACGAACACTTTACTACGATTCGTGAAGCGTTAGAAAATGTCGTTGATCCCTCCGGTCGTTCTAGTAAGGGAAAAACTCTAGTTGAGTTTGTGGATTACATTGTGGAAGAGTTCAACAGCGCACAGTTTCACTGCCGTAAAGTGTCTGATGAGTGTCGAGGACGGACTCGCTAAACAACTTCTTGCAGCAAATCAAACCGCAAAAATAAAGTTGTTTGCAATCTACCCGACCGCATCTGCATCGATGGCATATGCCTTCATGATATCCATATCAATATGCTCGATGGCCGACATGTGGGTTGCTTTGAGGACCAACTGAGGAGCCATCTCGTGCTCCAACGCTTCCAGCCAACGCGGAAGACACAGACACCAATGGTCTCCAGCTTTCAATCCCGGAAAATCATACATCGGGATGGGAGTCGAAAGATCGTTGCCACGAGATTTTGAAAAGGCCAGAAATTTGTCCGTCAGGACAACGCAGACGGTGTGCATTCCAGCATCGTCTCCGCAGGTATTACATTTCCCATCTCGAAAAAATCCTGTCATCGGGTCACAACTGCAATCTTCGAGGTTAGTGCCGAGTACATTTTTAGCCACGGTAGAGTCCTTCTTGGCAAATTGAAATGCGATTACAGGATGAATTTATTCAGGTCATCATCCTGCAAAATCACTTTGAGTTGCGATTCCACATAATCGACATCAATGGTCACTTTCTTGAAGTCTTTGGAAGGAGCCTGAAAGCTGATCTCTTCTAGCAAACGCTCAAGAATTGTATGCAAACGGCGTGCTCCAATGTTTTGCGTCGTCTGATTCATCTGGAAGGCATAATCTGCCAGTTGATGAACTCCTTCCGGTGTGAATTTCAGATTGACGCCGTCTGTTTTTAGCAGCTCTTGGTATTGTTGTGTTAATGAACTCGCAGGTTCTGTCAGAATACGAATGAAGTCATCGCGGGTCAGATCATGTAATTCGACTCGAATCGGAAATCGTCCCTGAAGTTCAGGCATCAGATCTGATGGCTTGGAGCGATGAAAGGCTCCCGCCGCCACAAAGAGAATCTTCTCGGTATTGATTGTTCCATACTTCGTCTGCACATTCGTCCCTTCGACGATGGGCAGTAAATCTCGCTGAACTCCCTGTCGTGAGACATCCCCGCCACGAGAGCCTTCTCCTTCGGAGCCGCAGACTTTGTCGATTTCATCCAGAAAGACCATGCCAGTCTCTTCCGCCAAACGGATCGCTTCTTCATTGATGGCATCACGGTCAAGCATCTGCTCAACCTCTTGATCGAGCAGAATTCGTCGGGCGTCAGAAACCGGAATTTCGCGAGAGTTGGCCTGCTTAGGCATCATCTTGTCCAACATACCTTGCAGATCCATGTCCATTTGATCGGCGCCCATGTTGGAAAACACCTGGACGGGAGAATTCCGTAGTTCAACGGTAATCGTCACAGGGCTCTCTTCAAGCTCTCCTGCGAGTAATTTTTTCTTGAATTTCTCGCGATTTCGTTCGTAGCGTTCCTGTTGCTCTTCACGTCGATCATGGTCGATATCGAGTTCAGGTTCCGGCAGCAGAAGTTTCAGCAACCGTTCTTCGACTTTCTCTTTGGCTCGCTCTAAAACCTCTTCGCGCTTTGAAACTTGCACGAGAGAAATGGCAGCCTCCACTAAATCGCGAATCATGCTTTCGACATCGCGACCGTAATAACCAACTTCGGTATACTTGGTGGCTTCAATTTTGACAAACGGAGCCCCCGTTAACCGTGCCAATCTCCGGGTGATCTCAGTCTTCCCGACACCAGTTGGACCAATCATCATGATGTTTTTGGGAATAATTTCACGCCGCAAATCTTCGGGAAGTTGTTTCCATCGCCATCGGTTTCTCAGCGCGATGGCAACGGCCCGCTTGGCATCTGCCTGGCCGACGATGTGTTTGTCGAGTTCGGCGACAATTTCTCGTGGAGTCAGTTCTTGCATGGAAGTTCCTCGACGACAATATTGTCGTTGGTGTAGATATCGATATTGGACGCAATTATGAGGGCTTCCTTCGCAATTTCGGTCGCAGAAAGATCGGAATGAGCCAACATCGCTCGGGCGGCAGCCACCGCATATTGCCCACCCGAACCAATGCCGATGACTGCATCCGCAGGCTGAACGACATCTCCCTGTCCGGTAATCAATAAACTGTATTCATCATTGACAACAACCATCATGGCTTCGAGCTTTCGAAGCATACGATCTGTTCGCCATTCCCGAGCCAACTCCGTCGCAGCGCGGACAATATTTCCGGGATAGTCTTTTGCTTTGGCTTCAAAGCGTTCGAGCAAGGCAAAGGCGTCTGCTGTTGAGCCGGCATACCCGACCAATACCTGATCGTCGAGCATGCGGCGTAACTTGCGTGTATCGGCTTTCATCACGGTGTCGCCGTAGGTGACCTGCCCATCCCCCGCAATGGCCACAACTCCTTTGTGGCGAACCGTGAGAATTGTTGTCGAACGCCAGCGTGGTTTTTGGCCATCGCCTGACGCATACATTGGAGCGAACTCAGTCATAGTGATCTCTCAAAAAACAGCCATGAATTTGATCTATCCCGAAAGAAGTGATCCTTTATCCGAGCGACTTTTTCAATCGATCAACGGCTTCATTGATGTTTTCGCGGCTGTTGAAGGCACTCAGTCGGAAGTAACCTTCTCCACTCGCACCAAACCCGCTGCCGGGAGTCCCTACGAGATGAGTTTCCGACAGCAACTTGTCGAAGAACTCCCAACTGGTGAGGCCTTCTGGAGTTTTGATCCAAACATACGGAGCATTCACGCCGCCATACACGGTGATTCCAACCGATTCCAGCCCCGCACGCAGCAACGAAGCATTTTCCAGATAGAACGAAATCAGTTCCTGAATCTGTTTTTTTCCAGCCTCTGAATATACGGCTTCGGCACCACGCTGAATGATGTAAGAGACGCCGTTGAACTTGGTGCAGTGCCGGCGATTCCAGAGAGGATGGATGGCCTGTTGCTTGCCGTCCGAAGTGACACCCTGGAGAGCTTTGGGGACGACAGTAAACGCACAGCGTGTTCCGGTAAAGCCCGCGCTTTTACTGAAGCTGCGGAACTCGATGGCAACTTCCGTCGCTCCCTCAATTTCATAGATCGAATGGGGGACATCCTCTTCGGTGATGAAGGCTTCATAAGCGGCATCATAGAAAATGATCGAATTGTTCTTCCGAGCATAATCGACCCATTTTTTCAGTTCTTCTCTTCCCAAAACAGTTCCGCTGGGATTATTGGGATAGCAGAGATAGATCAAATCCACTCGCTCTTTAGGAATCGCGGGAGTGAAATTGTTTTCTTCGGTCACAGGGATGTAAGTCAATCCCGCGTATCTCCCCTGTTCGTCGGGGTCACCGGTACGGCCAGCCATTACATTCGTATCGACATAAACGGGGTAAACCGGGTCTGTGATGGCGACTTTGTTGTCCTGCCCGAAGATGTCGAGAATGTTACCCGTGTCACATTTGGAACCATCTGAAACGAACACTTCGTCGGCAGAAATCTCACATCCACGACTTTTGTAGTCATTTTCGACAATCGCGTTCCGCAGAAAATCATATCCCTGTTCGGGGCCATATCCCCGAAACGTCCCGGGATCTCCCATTTCTGTAATCGCCGCTTGCATCGCTTCACGACATGCCTCTGGCAAAGGCTCCGTGACATCACCAATACCGAGTTTGATGACTTTCGCGTCGGGATTGGCATCGGTGAAGGCATTGACGCGACGAGCGATTTCGGGAAAGAGATACCCGGCTTTAAGTTTCAGGAAATTGTCGTTGACGAGGGCCATGATTTCACCCGTTGAAAGTATTGTAAAATTGGATTTGAGACATTGTTTTAGGGGTTTAGCGATTGGTTTGCAACCAAGTTGAAGTGAGTATTCGAGGAGTCGAAACTGATCCATGCCGGTTTTCCCACAGTCTCACTGGTCCCTATAGCCGGATTGAGGTTCAGGCAATTTCCGGTTCTCGGGGTCGGTCCACAAACACTGCTGGAAATAAGGGGTTTCCGCAGGATAGAATTAAAAATCAGCCTCTCTGTTGAATGAGGAAGTATTCAGGCTTTCTCAGCAAGACACTGTCACGGAACATTGAAACCATGCCAACCCGAAAAACCTATTGGGGGATCAGCCTGAAGCTGGCGCTCTACTTGGGGCTGCCGTTGCTGGTGACAGTCGTTGTCTGGTTGCAGGTCTTCGTTCCGGCGTCTCAAGACATCATGTTCGATCATGAAATGACCGACCTGTCTGATGAGAACGCTGTGCGTGGTGCGGAGCTGGAAGGTCAGTCGAAAGATTTTCTGAATGACTTCAACCTATTGGCTCGTAAGCTCGAAGAAGGTGATCACGACACGTTCGAATCGATGAGTGCCAAACTCGAATCGAAGTATGTCTTGATCGAAGTGCTGGAGACAGCATTGTCTGACGAAAATTCCACTCAATTGGAAATGAAAACCACTCTTAAACAAGGGACTGCCCAGGCTTATAAAAACAATCTCAGTTATCAAAAGTTCATTGATTCGATTCAGGCCGAGGTCAAAGCTCATCCCGATTCGGAGCATGTCCTTACGGCGTTTCGAAAAGCCCGACTCGAAATCGACCCAACGAAGAAACCAGACAGCGAATTATCTTACGAGGTCGAAAATCATGTCTTCTGGATCGGCTCGCAGATTGTTTCCCCAAACGAGGAAGGAGCAACAGGTCGTGTCTTGGTGATGGCATTGGGCTTTGATGAAAGACTGGCGAGGCTTATTGCCTCACCCCGTCACATGGCAATTCTGGCAGACCAAGATGGTCGCGTGATCCTGAACCCGTTCAGTTCAGAGCAAGTCGCGAACGAAGCGGGCGAGTTCGTGAATCTTTTGTCCGAAATGCCTGAGCCTTTTAGGGAAGGCCCATTACTGGCCGACACATCGAAATTTCTTGAGGCACCGGATTGGAATGCTGTGGGGTTGGGGGAAGTCTCCATTGATACATTGAAGCTTCCAGAAGTCGCATCAGAAGGCCTCTCATTGAAACCGGGGCAGATTTTCTATTACTGGGAATCAAAGGATGTCGGTCTCGAACCGGCGGAACTGGAAGTTGCTTCAATTGCTGTCAGGCGTGAAACGGCAAAATTATCACGGCAAGAGTGGGATGCGTCCGATGAGCCGTTGATTCGAGGGGGAGGACTTTCTCCCACTGTGGCGACCATTCGGATTATGTCGTCTCGCCCCGAAGAAATCCCCAAGCTTCAACAGCGACTGATCAATGCCGTCCAAGAGGAGTTTGTGAATCACACGGACATGAGTGCGGCTGCGAAAGAGGGTGCGTTGAGCAAACTCAATCGATTGGCACGACAAGTTCCAGATCCGTTTCAATGCACGACGAACCGATATTCGGGTGTTCAAATCCCACTCACGGTAAGCCCAACCTCAGACCTCAGTGGGTTTCTTTTGCTCCGTGGTGTGTTTGAGGAAGAAGTGAGAGCCGCCCTCGATGCGGAATTGAATCAAGAAAAATTGATGTTTATCGGAATGACATTTCTGACATTCGGAATTGTTTTCGTGATGGGACGACGGATTGGAAAAATCCTGGAACGGATGTCGGTTTCTGCGGAATCGATTTCTAATTTGACGTTCGATCAGGATGCCGATGTCGAGACATGGGAAAAACAGGCAAATGCGGTTTCGTCGAGGCTCCCCACAGATCGGCAGGATGAGCTGGGGGTTCTTTCCCGGTCTTTCCAACGGATGTTGGTCGATATTCTGAATGCCCAAGTCGAACTGCGCAAACTGAATGCAGAACTGGAAGAGAGAGTCAAAAAAAGAACTCTCCAATTACAAGCCGCCAATGACGAACTGGGAGTTGCCAATAAAGAGCTAAAGCGAGGGCGCGACGAAGCCGAGCAGCTCTCTCGCAGTAAAGATGAGTTTCTTGCCAGTGTCAGTCACGAACTCAGAAACCCTCTCAACTGGTTGCATGGGTCAGTTCAGTTTCTGGAAATGACCACACTGGACGAACAACAACAACATGATGTGCAAACAGTTCGCCGAGCGACGGAAGAGTTGGGAGCGCTGATCGAAGATATTCTCGATTATCAAAAAATCGTGATGAATGGGATGCCGATTGAAGTGAGCGAAGTGGAACTTGAGACACTTTTACGAGAGGTTTGGGATTCTCTGCGACTCATGGCGGAGAAGCACGAATCGGAACTTGATTTCCATTGGACAGAACCGGCTGGAATGATCCAGACAGATCCTCGTCGATTCAAACAAATTGTCAAAAACCTGGCAGGAAACTCCTGCAAATTCAGAGACCCTGAAGGTAAACGACAGAATCAGGTCAAAGTGAATGTCGTACGACACGAAGATCACCTGAAGATCATTGTGTCTGACACGGGCCGCGGCATGAAGTCGGAAGAACAAGACAAGCTGTTTGTGAAATTCCAAAAACTGTCTTCTCAAGAAGGAAACAAATCGGGGACCGGCTTAGGGTTGGTTATCACCAAAAGCCTCGTCGAACTCATGGGTGGAACTATCGAATTTGAAAGTGAATACGGTGTCGGAACCACATTCACGATAAAACTTCCCCTGACCTATGAAACTGAACTGGTTGATGGAAAATTGGTCAGTGACGGGAAATCTTCCGAGAGAATTCCATCCGAAGACACGATTCGGAATATGACTTCCGTCACTTCTCAACAACCACAAAAGCCCTCCAAGGTCATGGTGATTGATGACGATCCCAAAATGCAGGAGATGATGAAACGCTACCTGACGGATCACGGTTTTGAAGTCATCATTGCCGTGGATGGAATTGAGGCATTAGGATTGGTCAAAAAAGAGGATCCCGACCTGATCACCCTCGATGTTAAACTACCAGAACTCGATGGATGGGCTGTGCTGGCAGCGCTCAAGACAGATGTCGAAACGGCCGATGTTCCAGTCATTATGACCACAACCTTGGACGACCGAGAAAAAGGGATGGCGTTAGGAGCCGATGAGTATCTTGTCAAACCGGTCGACTGGACTCATTTAGAACGCGTCATCCGCCAGTTTTCTCAGCAGGTGGAATCTCCCAAGGTGCTCGTCATTGAAGACGATGAACAAAATCGCGTCTTGTTAAGAAGACAGTTAGAGTCATGTGGTTGGACCGTGGAAGAAGCCGAAGATGGTCGTAAGGCACTTGAGCGTTTAGGCGAAAATCTACCACAACTCATTTTACTCGACCTGATGATGCCGGTCATGGACGGGTTCGAATTTCTGGCGGAACGCCAAAAGTCAGCCGAGCTGCTCTCGGTGCCCGTCATCGTTGTGACGGCAAAAGAACTTACACCCAACGAGATTCAACAACTCCGAGGAAGTGTGATTCGCGTGCTGCAAAAGGGAACCTATTCACAACCAGAACTATTGGAAGAAATCCGAGGAGAACTGGAACGTCGTCATCGTGTAAGCCTCATTGATGATTCAACGATCTCTGCAAAATCAAACTCCGACCAGATTCAATAATTCCAAAAGGGAAGAGGGCGTCCTGAATCGCCTACAAACAGAGCGGGAACAGCGTTATGGCCAATATTCTGATCGTCGAAGACGACGACACCAATGTCAAGTTATTGCAACGGTTGTTAACGATGAAAGGCTACCAGTTCAGTGTGGCGACCAACCAAAAAGAGGCTGTCGAAGCGGTTCGTCAAGAAATGCCCGATCTCATTCTCATGGACATACAGATGCCGGAAGAACCGGGCGGAAAAGTCTCTGCGACGGCAGGAATCGAAGCGATCCGTGAATTAAAATCTGACCAACAGACATCATCAGTCCCAATCATCGCCACTTCGGCTCATGATCTTCCAGAACAGCGAAACCGCTTCAAAGAAGCCGGCTGCGATGACATACAAAGTAAACCCTACACCGATTTCAATGAGCTATTAGAGACCATCGAGCGGAATTTGAAGGGAACATCCGCATCATGAATGCTGATCGATGGAATCGATTCGTGAAAGTCTCACGCGACGAAATTTTGGTCGCCATCGAGGCGGTCACACAGACCAGTGGTTTGCTTCTGGAGCAGACGGATGACCCCAGTTTGCAGGTTCCCGAACAGGTTCGTCGCGATCTGGAGACAGTTTATGATTCCTCTCGCGAGTTGTATCGATTTATCCGGGAAGTTCTCGAATCACCTGAACGCTATACAGACGATGCAGCAGATACTGAATCAGGTGATTCTCTACGAACTCTTCGACACGATTTACGAAATCGCTTAAACGTCATACACGGACCATGTCAGTTCATGTTGATGGAAGAGCTTCCTCAGGAATCGAGAGGCCAAAGAGAGTTTCAGCAAACATTTCTGAGTGATGTTACCAGTATTCGTGACTATGCCAATCAAGCCGTCAATCGGTTGAATGAACTTTCCGGCATGGAAGGAGAACTGGGAGATGTTCGAAACCAAGAATCACTACGAGACGAGGTTTCGCAAACTCAAAGCGAATTAAAATTGAAGGAGCCGGTTCGCATTCGTGATAAGCCGGTCGAGCCAGCGCGAATTCTCGTCGTGGACGACAACGAATTGAACCGAAAAATGCTCGCTCGATTCATGGAACATATGGGCCATCTTTCAGAGTTTGCATCTGACGGTCATGAAGCGCTTGAAAAAATTCAATCCACTGATTTCGATCTGGTCCTCTTAGACATCCTGATGCCCCGTATGAATGGCATCGAAGTATTGCATGAACTTAATAATCAGGGATTGCTCAGACATTTGCCGGTCCTGGTTCTCTCGGGACTCGATTCGAGTGATGAAATTATCCAGTGTATTGAACTTGGCGCGGAAGATTTCCTGTCTCGTCCCATCAACTTGACGCTGTTAAAAGCACGCGTCAATGCGTGTCTGGAAAAGAAACGTTTGCGAGAACGTGAATTCAGCCAGTTCTTTCCACGCGAGATCGCCCGCCAAGTGGCACTACGTCCCGAGATGCTCGATGAGGGGCGAGAGGCCGATGTCAGCGTATTGTTCTGTGATATCAAAAGTTTTTCGCGAATCTCTGAAAAACTTGAGCCGGAAAAAACAGTCCGCTGGATTCGCGATGTGATGGAAGTCCTCTCTGAATGTGTGCTCGATCATCAAGGAGTTCTTGTTGACTACATTGGAGACGAATTGGTTGCGATGTGGGGTGCTCCCACCGAGCAACCCGATCATACAAAACTCGCCTGCCGATCAGCATTGGCGATGGTGGAACGACTACCGGAAATCAGTCGTAAATGGCATCCCGAACTCGGAATGCCCACGCAAGTCGGCATTGGAGTCAATAGTGGCAAAGCCCATGTTGGAAATACCGGAACAGCTCGACGCAGAAAATATGGCCCTCTTGGCAACACCGTTAATCTTGCCAGTCGCGTGCAGGGTGCCTCTCGCTATCTACAATCGAGTTTGTTGGTGACGGGCGCCACCTTTGATCAACTCGACGCAAACGAATTCTCATCGAGGCGTCTTTGTACTGTCAAAGTCAACAATATCGAAGAGCCCGTAATCCTGCATGAAATTGTTTCTCTGGAAACAAATGATTGGTCGGGATTGAGTGAGAGGTACGAACAGGCTTTGGTGGCGTTTGAAAGCCGTGAGTTCCGACTGGCAGCCTCGATGTTGGGTGATCTTCTCGTACATCACCCGAGTGATGGCCCTTCGTTATTATTAATGTCACGTGCCGTCAATGAATTGATCAATGATTCTAGCGAAGAAGACTTTGATCCGGTTTGGCCCCTTTCCGGCAAATAAAGATTCGCTATAAATCGGGCATCTATTCGTTTTTCTTCTTTTTTGATGTCCATGAGCAGCCAAACATCGTATTCACTCTACGTCCAGCATTCCAAGAGAACGAATCGATGCCCAAAATGCTCTTTCTTCCCAGAGGCTATCTCACCGTAGTCGCTTTATTCTGGGCTTACGATTCAGGTTTGTTTGATTCAATCGCTCGATCTCCAAACTCTCCTACAGCAACATCTATTTCAGAGTGGCTGAAGGTTGAGGAAAAAGCAGAGCCCGAGATCACACCAATCATTGACTCAATGCCTCCCGCAGAATTTGCAACTTTGAAGGATGAGATCCTTCAGGAACTCTCCGCGTTCGACCAACAATCGACACACTCTTCGCAAACATCGTTTGATAGTTTGCAAATGAATTCCGTCGAAGAGGATCTACCCCAGAAACGCAGTGAAGCACCGCGAGGTATTAAGAATTATCTGCATAAAATCTTTCGCTGATCGGAAAACTCGTCGAGAATTAGGCAGAATTGATCGCTGATCGCCTGTTTTTGTGTTGGTGACAAAAGAGAACCTTGAGTGTCGTGAGCACAGTGGGATACACTGAAACACTTCATTTGTTTGTTCTTTAAGGTGATTCCGCATGTCGTCGGGCCATCCTCATTCACTCGAAGAGTTTCTGGATGAGTACGAATGCTCCTGGAAAAAAGGAGCACCGCTAGAGATCCACGGTTTGCTCGATCAGTGGGAGTCAGAACCACAAACGAACGAACAAACAACGGCTGAGCTTCTGGCCGAATTGATCATGATTGGTCTCGAATATAGTTGGCGTCAGCACGATCCCAGACAAACGGCGCCACCCGCTTTGGGAACTCTGGCAAATCTCGATCAATCTCTACAACAGAAACTCGCTTCCGCAGATTTAATTGGCCAAATACTCATCGATGAATTCCGCACCCGACACCGATGGGGAGACCGGCCCACTGTGGACGACTTTGAACAACAATACCCAGAGCATGTTTCAAAAGTTCGAGACGATCTGGAAAGTCTCGAACAGGAATACGCTCTCGAAACATCGATTCGCAAGCTGTTCGTGGAATCTGAAGATTCTGACGCCGTGAAACCTGACGCCGGCATGTTGAAGATTTCGATTTCTGATTTCCTCTCAGGCGTTTATCCGTTCAGTGAACTTCCGGTCGAACTGAAAGAGGAACTCTCGGCGACCGCTCTGGAGAAAACCTATGCGGCCGGTGATTACCTCATGCGTCAAGGATCGGCATCTGAGTCATTAATGGTCATCATGGAAGGTATTGCACAGGTCACCATCAAAGCTGTCGAGACGGACAAGACCGAGCAGGAACTCGCACAAGTGGGCGTCTACTCATTGTTGGGAGAAATTGGGCTTTTAACTGGCGAGGTTCGCTCAGCCAACATCATCGCCATGACTCCCATGAAGGTCGCCGAAATTCGTTATGAGTCTTTTCAGGCATTGACGACTCGATTTCCGACGTTGAACATGCTGCTGTCAGAATTGGTCGCCCAGCGTGTGGGAACCATTTCGACGGATATCATGTTTGGAAAGTCACTGGGAGGATACGATTTTCGCCATCGTCTGGGACGAGGCAGCATGGGAATCGTCTATCTTGCCGAAGATCAACAATCAAGTCGAAAAGTTGCCGTCAAAATGCTACGGCATGACCTCGTTTACGACCGGCAGGCGAGTCTTCGATTCCGACGAGAGGCAGAGGTTGTTCGTCGGCTGAAGCATGAAAACATTATCGAAATCTACCGTGAGTTTTCGGCCTACAACACGTTCTTTCTTTCGATGGAATATTGTCGGGGCTGCACACTGGGGGACGCGATTGAACAACACGCGCCGTTTTGCCTGGAAGATGTTCGTAAAATCGTGGGCCAATTGGCGGCCGCCTTGCATCATGCACACAGCCAGGGAGTCATCCATCGGGATCTCAAGCCTGCAAATGTCATGCTGACGGCAGAGGGAACCTTGAAGTTGACCGACTTTGGACTGGCGAGATCTGTCGAGTGCCTAAAAATGACCGCTCATGGCCAGATGTTGGGAACTCCACGATATATGCCCAGCGAACTGCTGGGAGGCGGTGAAGCTGATGAGCGTGCAGACCTATATGCTTTGGGAGCAATTCTCTGGGAACTATTGACCGGAGAGGCTCTGTTCACATCGAAGGACATCGTCTCGTTACTGCGGGAACAGTTACAATGGCAACTCCCCAAACCCAACGACATCATCAACGGTCTCAGCGATGACCTCTATGAAGTATTGTCTGAAACTCTTTCGCAAGAGCCCACGGAACGTTCTCTCGACTTACAGTCGTTAATTGACTGGGCGGGACCAATCAATCCCGACTTCTGTCGAGTCATTGATCAAGGACAGGACGTTTCTGCTGAAGAATTAAATTCCACAATCCGGTTGACTGATGCAAAGGTCAAAGATCTCAACGATGTTTCGTCGACGAATTGATGAGGTTTGTTGACGAATACTCATGATCCTCGCTGGCCCGTAGGAGCCTAGTTCCCGATGCTCTTCCAGGCCCGTTGGAAAAATTCCGTCCAGTTACGATACATGATTCCTTCAATATCATCGTCGGAATAGCCTTGTTGTTGCAGCAAGTCAATCAATCGTCTCAGGTCGGCAATGCTGTCGAGATCGCCCGGACATTGTTCTTTCCCGAATCCGCCATCCAAGTCTGAACCGATCCCGCAATGCTTGGAGTTCCCGGCAATCTGACAAATGTGGTCGATGTGTTTGAGAATATCAGCGATGACAACAGTCTGAGGATCACTTTCGTGGCGGATCCATCCAGGATTGATCATCCAATTATCAAATGCCGCACCGATGACCGCTCCGCGATCAATGAGAACCTGAATTTGCTTGTCTTCAAGTTGACGGTCAGCGGGAACAAAGGTTCGACAGTTGTGGTGACTGGCGAGAACTGGTCCCGAATAAATGTCGAGTGCTTCCCAGAAACATTGATCAGAGAGATGAGTGACATCAAGCAGCATGCCGACTCGTTCCATTTGTCGTAACAGTTCTGGCCCCTGTTCTTTGAGTCCTCCTTCACTGCCGGTTCCATGGCCGTATTCATCGGGGCCGTAATGTGCCGGGCCCAGAATTCGCAACCCGCGACGATACCACTCCTCAATCATGGAAGGTTTAAGGACAGACCAGCTTCCTTCCATCGACAGGATAAACCCCAGCGGTGTTTTTTCCGTTGGAGACTGCCACTCGGCGGTATGTTCTAGGAGTGTCTTGGCATCCGAAATCTCACGCAGGTAGCCTTGCTCAACCAATTTTCGATAGTAAACCAATTGAGCACGACTGGCAGCATAAGCCGCTTCGCGTGATTGAAAGAAAGAATTAGACGCGTCTCGGGCGGCACGGCGAGGAAGTAATGTCGCAATAATGGTGCCGATTTGTCCCTTCCGCAATTCGGGCCAGGAGACCACGGGATCGTCGGTTTGACGGTCGGTCAAAGCGTGTTCGAACTCTCGAATTTTCTCAATCGGAAGTTTGAGTTCCCGATTCCACTCAAGAGCATTCCAGGCCATATCCAAGTGTGCGTCAAACAGTTGCATCGTCTACCTTCGATGTTAAAGAGTCAGATTTAATGGCGAGTGCGGCGCGTAACAAGGCGATCCAACCGACAATGAAGGCGACTCCACCAATCGGTGTGATGGCCCCCAATTTAGTAATACCAGTGAGCACAAGGAGATATAGGCTACCAGAAAATAATAGAATTCCGATCAGAAAACTCCAGCCTGCGACATGCAATGATTTCTTTCGCTCCCGCAAGGCTAACAACCCAACGACCAATAAACCTAATGAGTGATACATCTGGTACTCGGCAGCCGTTTTGAAGTCCTGCAGATATTTCCAGGAGGCGGCGAACTCTTGACCGGCTATGACCTTGTCAGGAACGTCGGCAAATTTATCCACGACATATTGATCCATGCCATGAGCGGCAAAGGCACCGGTTACAACAGCGAGCCCAGCAAGCGTGGCCCCGGTGGCAATCCAACATCGGGCAACAGCAAGATGATTTGACATAAATCTATTTCTCAGTGGGACAAAGTAAGCGACGGGATCAGCAAAAGTCATTTCAGAGAGAAATTTCGGCCCCCATGACCTTCATGAATGCTGCGAGCCAAGCGGGATGAGCGGGCCAAGCAGGTGCAGTGACCAAATTCCCGTCCACATGCACTTCATCGACAGGAATCTGGACATACTCACCACCTGCGAGAGTGACTTCCGGGCCACACGCGGGATAGGCGGTGCATTTGCGACCTTTCAAGATCTCGGCAGCCGCCAGAAGTTGCAGGGCATGACAAATTGCCGCGATAGGTTTATCGCTCTCGGAAAAATGTTTCACGATTTCGATGACACGCTTGTTGAGTCGAAGATATTCAGGTGCCCGCCCACCGGGAAGTAGCAACGCATCGTAGCTCGATTCATCAACATCGGCGAAAGTTGCGTTCAGCGTAAAATTGTGGCCCCGTTTTTCCGAATAGGTTTGATCCCCCTCGAAATCATGAATGGCTGTGCGTACCTGATCTCCCGAAGTCTTATCAGGACAGACCACATCGACAGTGTAACCCACCGCCTGAAGCGCCTGCACAGGAACCATCAACTCGTAATCTTCGACATAATCTCCCGCCAAAACGAGAATTGATTTCTCGACCATTCTGCTCTCCTCAGCAAATCACCGCGAATTTGTCAGACTTCAGTGTAACGGCGTAGCAACAGAGTCGGAAGAAATCGACGATACTAGATGTGGAAACCATCAAGAAAGTCGAAAATCGGCATAGTCCTGACATCCAAGTACCGCTATCCTGTGTCACAACAACGACTTCTGAATTACACGAGATATGTTTCATGCCTCTCACTCTTGCCACGGGCCTTTCCACTCTGGATGCAACTTCCCATAGCGGGATGGTTCTGACATTCAGCCTCGGAATGTTGCTGGTCGCAGGCGTGATTGCCGGTTACCTGGCAGGCTGGATCGGTGTCCCAAAAGTCAGTTTATATATTCTGGCGGGACTCGCTCTGGGGCCATCGCTGTTGGGTTGGATTCCTCCCAATCACCTGCACGAACTCGACCCCGTATTAAAACTTGCCTTAGCGATGGTATTGCTGGAGATCGGGAGTCGCTTCAAGGTCGGGATGATTCGGCGGATTATTCATTCGGCGGTCCCCCTTTCAGTAGGAGAGTTGGTGTTCACCTTCGTCCTTGTTTCGGGTGGCGTCTACATGTTTGGTGAGCCCCTTCGCCCCGCGTTGTTATTGGGTGGACTCGCGCTGGCGACGGCACCTGCAACAACCATCGTGGTGTTGAGAGAATACGACTCCGAAGGCCCTGTGACAGCATATACATTCTTTCTGGTGGCCCTCAACAACTTGGCAGCGATTGTTGCTTTTGAAATTCTGTTCGCTGCGACATCTCTCTTGGATGAAGGAGCCAAAGTCGACGTGATGGGGCTGTTGACATGGCTCTCAGTCAGCTTGGTTGGCTCAACGATGCTCGGAGTTGGAGCTGGTATTCTGGTCGCGATTGCTTCCTCCTTGACACGCGAAAAACAACGCACGGTCGTCGTCTTTGCGATCACGGCAATTGTTTTAGGTTTTTGTGAATCATATGAGCTCCCTTACCTTCTGACATTTCTCGCAATGGGAATCACACTCGCTAATGCATCACGACACACTGCCGAAACGCTTAAGGAATTAGGAACCGTCTTGGCGTTGTTGTATGTTGTCTTTTTCGTCGCCGCCGGGGCTGAATTGAATCTGCAAGCACTCTCAGCAGTGGGGGTCATCGGAGCGGTCTATGTCATCACACGCTGCCTCGGAAAATACTTGGGCATTCGACTGGTTGCTCAGTGGCGTGAAGAGTCTATCGAAGTTCAACGTTGGTTAGGTTCGACCTTGATCGCTCAAGCCGGTGCCGCCATCGGTCTTGTGGCAATCGCTACAGATCGAGACCCCGTTCTCGGGGCACATCTGGCAACGATTATCGTTGGGACTGTGGTGGTCTTCGAGGTTGTCGGGCCGTTATTGACACGTTTTGCAGTGGTGCATGCCGGTGAAGTTCCTGTGGCTCATCTCGTTCACCCTGAGCGTCCTGGCCTCAGGCGTTCCATTCATAATGTGGTGAGTCAAATTCGAATTTCATTCGGTCATGACCCGCTGATGAAAAAGAACCGGAGTGACCTTAAAGTTGGCGATCTGATGCGTAAAAATGTCAAAAGCATTTCAAACTCCGCAGGCTTTCTCGAAGTGCTCGAGTTCATCGAACACAGTCGGCATCAGGTTTACCCCGTCACAAACACCGACGGCAACCTGCTGAGCGTCATTCGGTATCGCGATCTGCGTACGGTTTTGTTTGACCGTGAAGTGGCTTCGTTGGTCAGGGCCGAGGATCTCAGTGTCGAGACCAATTTGTTTCTCTCACCCGATATCCCCATTCAGGACGCTTTCGACCGGTGTGAAAAAACCATTGACGATGTGATCCCCGTCGTAGATTCGGTTGAAACGATGATGCTGATTGGCTTGCTCGAACGACGCGACATTATCCGCTTCATCAAAACCGATCATAAAACTCCGAAAAAATCGGACAGTCATGGAGAAGAAACTCTCCCCGGCACAATTGTCGATCCTCCGATCAATTGAATCAGTCTCGCAGGTCGATAGTTCCTTCGGCCCCCTTGAAATCGTAATCGGGATCGCGATACCCGAGCTTTTTCTAAAACATTCTATGGCCGTTTCAAGGGTTCAAGAGTTTGAGATTCGGGGACATACTTCCAAAACTCTCAAAGCACATAAAAGGACAGAGCCTTGTTTAAGGCAAATGGGGCCGGCGAGACTCGAACTCGCAACCAACGGATTATGAGTCCGCTGCTCTAACCGATTGAGCTACAGCCCCGATATTACTCATCAATTTGTGCCATTTGACTTTTCCTACATTCGCAATTGAGTGGCGACACTTAAGCAGACACTCGGCCTCGAATTTTATTTTGAAATTGTTCCTGGAGACTCACAAAAAAACAATCGAAGGCTTGCAACGTAAAAAGTAGTGGCGGTCGGGTAATGACAGTTGGATAGTCTACCAAGCCAAACAGTTCTCGAAAAGTAAGGCGGGAAAAGCAAAATAACCTTGTTCTGTTTTCCTTTTTTTGCCGACAGAAAAACGGCCAATGGTGCAAAACTCTCAGCAAGTTTCCTGTCTATAAAATAAGGGACGCCTCTCGTAATCGAGAGACGCCCCGGAATCAGGTTTCAGGATCGACCAGGCGAGTTCAAGCTGGCTGAGCCAGCAATTCATCACGCAGTCGATGACGAGCCGTGTGCAGTCGCCGCTTGATCGTTCCGATCGGGCTGTTGAACTCTTCGCTCATTTCCTTCAGGCTGTGCCCGTTGATGTAGAATGAGATCAGAGTTTCACGGTCCATGTCGCCGAGGCGATGTAGACCTTCCCAGACTCCCTCACGCTGCTCTGCTCGCAACAGTGATTCGAGAGGCGTTTCGGGAGCTTGTTCTGCCACAGCAGACATCACCTCGGTATCAGTGCTGAACTCCTGCGGACGACGCACAGCCCGATTGATCGCCAATCGCACTGCAATCTGCTTCAACCAACCTGCGAAACGCTCTGGCTCGCGGAGTTGATCGAGCTTACGGTATGCTCGCAGGAAAACTTCCTGTGTCACTTCGGAAGCCTCAGCCCGGTTACGCAAACGTCGCAAAACAATTGCGAATACGGTTGGCTCAAAGTGTTCCACAAGAGTATCGAAAGCATCCCGGCTTCCAGCCTGAGCTCGTAATACTAATTCACGCAAGATGTAAGTTTCCATGGTTGGTTTCCTCATATCAAAACCGCTTCAATGCGGTGATTGTCGGGATTCAGCAACAAAACGGTTTGCTGTGACGGGCAATGGAAAATGAATCCAAAGCCAAAAGATCAACAGCATGGCATCGAACGACTCACCCAGTGGGGAGAGCGTTTCGACAGTCGGCCAAGTTGTGAGTGTTTTTCACTCAGCAGCTTATGGCGTCTCTCATAATGAAAGATGCCCAGGCCGGTGCCGGTAGCTCTCGCCAGGCCGGAATCGAATCGCTCATTGGTAAATTGCGAGACGACTCCATTCGCGAGCGGGACATCTCCATCGAGAAGTGCCCCATCCCGCGACGACTGGTACATGTGAGACCAGTCGTGTGAGAGCCAAATAGCCGTTTTGATTTTCCCGGTTTCAGGCGCAATGCCGCTACGGAAGCATCAACAACAGCCACGACTCCACAATTTCCATGAGTCGCATGGATGTTTTGGATCTGATTGTTGGATACTTGGTAACGCCACATAACTGCACCTTTTCCGCCTTCTGGCGGCCTTCAGGAAACCATTCCTTTAATAAAAAGCAGTTCTCCCGCTCCATAGCGAGATCAATTGTGTCGGAGAGGTTAAAAGAATCCGGCTGATGAGGCCGTCATGCAATCTTCCCGAAGTCGGGAAACACCATCTCCACTTGTGTAGACGAAGCATCGTCGAGAATGGTTCACGAGATTCTGAAGGATTTCCGAATTTTCCTCAGATTCGATCAGCTTCGTGAAAAACAAGGCTCTAAGAATTCCCTTAAAGCATATGACATTCAGCAATTACGAAATCTTCTACGGTTCTAAAAATCACCTATCGGATTGCCGTCATTTCTCCAGCCGAGTCGGCGTTGGAGCGTCAAATCGGTATTTTCGCTGATGAAGCGAACCCGGCCATCGGCGAACACGAATTGCGCGCCTCCGACATGCAGTGAAGAGAACGGGTTCGTGGCGGCAATCCCTGCATTACAAACGGGAGTTTCTCCGTTGATTCCTCGACCGATCACTCCCAAGGCATCTGAGTCACCTTGTTTGACGTTACTGACAAAATCACCAGCCCCAGCCACATACAAAGAGGCTGATTCACCCAAGTTACGGCAATTCGCGGTTTGGTATCTCCAGGCACGTTCACCAACCAGGATTTGGTTACTGGTTCCGTCTGTGATATCTCTCATTTTAACGCGACTATCTGCCCAAAATATTCCGGTCGTGTGCTGATGGCTGTGAAGAATTGCATCAACTCCAGTGAAACCTCCGGTAGTCGTGGTTTCTCTCAACCCGGTATTCAAACCAACGTAATTTGATGTCGGAAGATAGAAATTCCATCCGAGCATGTTGTGTGTACTGCGGGACGTATTGAAGCGAGGAGCAATATCGGATGGGCAGCGGAATGATTCGAGCGGTGTGAGCAAGTTCTGCCTGATGTTGTTGTCGGTGATCGCATCAATGGCGTCCATATCGCTCACTCGCATCGCTTGATAGACGGGAGCTTGATCCATGAATGGCATGACGAAAGCACTCCACGCCCATTGAGCAGCATCGTGTCGAACCACACCACCATTTTTGTGATTGTACTGGTTACCGGATGCGTTTAGTGCAACTCCCCAGTCATTGATGTAGCCGGGAGGAAAGACGCCATGCGTATCATGATAATTGTGGAGGGCTAGCCCAATCTGCTTCAGATTATTCTTGCAGGTAGATCGTCTGGCGGCTTCACGGGCCTGTTGGACTGCTGGAAGTAATAGCGCAACTAACACCGCAATGATCGCGATCACTACCAATAGCTCAATCAGGGTGAAGCCTGGTCGAGAGTTCTGAGTTTTCATAGTCGATGTCCCCTGAGTTGTTCCTAAAAAGCGAATGAACAACCCCCTTCAATACAATGGAAGCACACAAAACAGGCATTGAACACCCAATTTATTGCACAATCTGTAATTTGGCCGGGAATTCATAATCGAAACGCTGATGACCCTTACTTTCGATCCGATCACTCATGAATTAGTCCAGCGAACTGACACGCAAGCGTAATGCGTTACCAATCACCGAGACAGAGCTGAAGCTCATTGCGGCTGCCGCCAACATCGGATTCAGTAGCATTCCCAGAACCGGATACAAGACACCCGCCGCCACCGGAATCCCCAAGCCGTTGTAGACCAACGCAAAAAAGAGATTCTGGCGGATATTCCGCATCGTCAATCGGCTCAGAGAAATCGCCTTCTCAATTCCTAGCAAGTCTCCTTTGATTAAGGTCACACCAGCGGATTCAATGGCGACATCCGTCCCCGTCCCCATCGCGATTCCGACATCGGCGGCAGCCAGTGCCGGTGCGTCATTGATGCCATCTCCCGCGAAGACCACTTTATGCCCTTCCTTCTGCATACATTGCACATGCTCATGCTTGGCTTCGGGAGAGACCTCTGCGTGATATTCATCAATCCCTAACTTTTCGGCGACCGCTTTGGCGGTCTGTTGATTGTCGCCAGTCAGCATGACAATTTTGAGCCCCATGTTGTGTAGGCGTCCAATTGCCCCCGGCGTTGATTCTTTGATCGGGTCGCTCACCGCAACGAGTCCAGCAAAGTTGCCATCCACGGCGGCAAACATGACCGTCATCGCCTCCGCTTGCCATTGCTCTGCGTTCTCATCCAAATTTGAGACGCCGGAAACATTTTGCTCTTCCAGCAATTGTCGTTTGCCAAACAAGACCGACTTTCCTTGCACGGTTCCCGAAACCCCTTGCCCTGTGATGGAAGAAAATTCGTGGACCTCGGGAAGCGAAAGCGTTTTCTGTTTAGCAGCTTCGAGAATTGCACCCGCTAGCGGATGCTCGCTGGAAGACTCCAAAGCAGCAACCAGTTTCAGTAATTCGTTTTCATCCTGCCCCTCAACAGTTTTCAGATTGCTTAACGAGGGCTTCCCTCGAGTTAATGTCCCGGTTTTATCGACGACAATCGTATCGATGTTTTCGAGTATTTCGAGATACTCGGCGTTCTTGATTAAGACGCCAGCCTTCGCTCCTCGCCCCACCCCCACCATGATCGACATTGGTGTCGCCAGCCCCAAAGCACACGGACAGGCAATGATCAAGACTGCAATCGCATTGACCAATGCATACACCAAGGCGGGTTGTTCGGGCTGCACGATGGCCCAGACAGCAAATGTCATCAGTGAAATAATCACGACAGCAGGTACAAAATACCCGGCGACTTTATCGGCGATGGATTGAATCGGTGCGCGTGATCGTTGTGCTTCAGAGACCATCTTGATGATGCGAGAAAGAGTTGTCTCTTGCCCCACGTGTTCGGCGGTCATCAGGAACGAACCTGTCTGATTGACCGTACCGCCAATCACGCCGTCCCCTTCCGACTTCTCGACCGGGACCGGCTCACCTGTGATCATCGACTCATCGATGTTGCTTTTCCCTTCGTGAATTGTTCCATCAACGGGGATTTTCTCACCGGGTTTGACGCGCAAGACATCTCCTTCTTTTAATTCATCGATGGGGATATCTTTGCCGCCGTCATCGGTCACGAGATGAGCGGTGGGGGGAGTGAGTGACATCAATTCTCGAATTGCGGAACCTGTCTGCTTGCGAGCACGAAGTTCGAGAATTTGTCCCAACAGAACTAAAGTGATGATGACGGCTGCCGATTCAAAATAGACCTGAGCAACGCCGTCATGCAAAAATGCTTGGGGAATCAGTTCCGGGAACAAGACCGCGATCAGACTGAACCCGTAAGTCGCCCCCGTCCCCAAAGCGATGAGCGTGAACATATTCAGATTCCACGTCACCACGGAGCGCCAACCGCGTAGAAAGAATAGTGCGCCACAATAGATCACCACGGGCGTGCTCAAGATCAACTGAATCCAATTTGAGACGTTGTCTGACAGGAAGGTCAGAGGAACCCCCACATGCGGCAACATGGCCAATAAAAAGACCGGCAGACTTAACACGAGGCTGATCCAGAACCGGTGCGTCATATTCACGAGTTCGGGGTCATCCTCTTCCTCTGCAGTGACGGTTGTGGGTTCCAACGCCATCCCACATTTCGGACAAGCTGCGGGGACATCACTTTCGACTCCCGGACACATTGGGCAGATGTATTTTCCGCTCGACGATTTTGGAGATGCCTTCGAGGATTGCTCGCCGTTCTGTCCCATAACGGGAAGCAGGTGCGAGTGTTTCATTTCCTGATCGCCGTGGCAGCAGGCACCATCCGTCGAATCATTCGCCCCGGATTTGAGAAACTTCTGTCGGCAGCTTTCGCAACAGAAATAGAAAGTATCGCCGTCCTTCTCAGTCGTGAGCGAAGTCGATTCGTTGACTTCCATATGACAGATGGGATCAATCGCCATGAAAATTCCGTCAAGTAAAAAAGTGGTTGAGGCAGTCGGCTGGCGGTTTTGTTACAATTTTCTACAGCAAAAATTTCTGCAGCAAAACCTACCTGCCACTCGTTCCATTGTAAGCATTCCGCAACTTTCACAAGAGGCTCCCGTGCAACTTTCTGAACTGACCTGGCCCGATATTCAGAGTTTACCCCGGAATACGCCCATCGTTGTTCCGATTGCCGCTCTCGAACAGCACGGTCATCACATGCCGTTGATGACCGATAGTCTGTTGTTGGGTGAGGTGATCCGAAGAATCGCGGAACCACTCCAAGAGGAGATTTTGTTCGCACCACTTCAATGGCTGGGGAATTCCGAACATCATCTCGATTTTCCCGGCACAATGTCTGCCACTCCACGGACTTATCTCGATCTGTTACGGGATGTCGCAGAAAACTTTCTGTATCACGGCTTTGACCGCATTGTTTTCCTGAATGGTCACGGTGGAAATATTGTTCCCAGTGCTCAGGCGACCTATGAACTGCGACAGAAATATCGCGAGCAGGAAAATCTGCTCATTCTCTCTTCCACCTATTGGGAAATGGGGACGCCGACACTCGATTCACTGGTCCAAACACAAATGGGCCACGCCGGCGAATGGGAAACATCGATGATGTTGGCACTGCGTCCTGAACTCGTCAAAGATTATCAGTCGTGTAAAACCATCCCGTTCGGCAACTCCTTCAAGCCCGGCAATCGTGCGTGGGTCATGAAAGACCGAACCAACATCGGGCACATCGGTAGCCCAGAGCAAGCCTCGCCAGAAAAGGGTGAGCACCTGTTCGAGACGTTTTCTGCGGGGACTGTCTCCTTCCTGAAGCGAGTTGCTGCCTGGGATGGCGAAACTTGGGATGCGTAACTCAAAGACAACTCAAGATATCATTCACAGGATTACCACACATGTTACGAGCGTTCATTTTTTTCAGTCTGTTTGTTGTTCCTTTGTTCGTGCATGCGGAGGCATTCAATGTGACGATTGAACCGCGAGAAAAAGACGCCAACGGGACAGCCCATTATCGTCTCTGGATTCCCGATAATGTCGAGACGTTACGCGGGATCATCGTCCGTCAACACGGTTGTGGTGAAGGGGCACGCAAGTTGGGACTCGAACACGCCGACGATCCGCAATGGCGGGCACTCGCAAAAAAGTGGGACTGTGCTTTGCTCGGCTCACAATTGTGGGCTCCTCAAGAAGATTGCAGCACCTGGACGATTCCGCAAGACGGGTCCGCTTCCTCCTTCTTTCGGGCCATCAACCATTTTGCAGACACCACGAACCATCCAGAAATTCAACATATTCCGTGGTGCTTGTGGGGACATTCGGGTGGTGCCATGTGGGTTTGTAACATGACATACCTTTACCCGGAACGAGTCATCGCGACTTTTCCTCGTTCGGGGGGATTGGCTCCTGTGGGACGCGAATTTACCCGTTCACAACCTCAGAAATATGAAAGTTCTGCGCAGGCTTATGAAGTCCCCATTCTCTTTTGTTTTGGGGAGACCGAAGAAATTCCCGACACGCGATTTTTTAGTGGAGTTTCAGCAGCGCGTAACCTCTTTGAACACGGTCGTCAACAGGGAGCACTCTGGTCGATTGCCGTCCATCCAGGATCGAATCACGAGAATAGTAACAGTCGGCTACTCGCCATTCGTTTTTTTGACGCCGTCATGAAATATCGACTACCGGAAACTGTGGACAACCCGAAGCGGCCCATCAAGCCAATCCCGCTGAACAACGAAAAGAGCTACGTGGCCAACGTCAAAACTCTAAAAATCTTTCGCGAGAATGAATATCAGGGCGACACTTCAACCATGGCTTGGTTCCCTAACATTCATGCGGCTCGCGCGTGGCAAGACCTCTCACAACGCGGATCGATTGCCGATGGTTCGCCTCCACCAGCTCCAACCGATGTCACATTTAAGAAAACTGATGCGGGATGGAAACTCACTTGGAACGCTGAAGCCGACATCGAAAGTGGGATCGGGTCTTTTCGTGTCTATCGTGGAGACAAGATGATTGGTGAGGTGCGTGGCCCTGTCGACAAACGCTGGAACCCCCACGGACATTATCACGCCTGGAATTATTCCGACCAACCACTCAAGGGAACAGAGTTCCCCGAAAAGGAATTTACAATCACAGGCTCGACCGACGGAATCACCGTTTCAACCGTGAATCAATCCGGTGTCGAATCCGAAAAGACCGACGCACGCTAAATTAGTTATTCGGCAGGGCGCGAGAGAAACAGGAGCGTTTGGGCCGCACGAATACGGGCGTCCTCGTGATCATCGTTAAGCAAGGCGATCAGATCGTCTTTGAGAGAAACAGCACGGGCATCGCCGGCGAAAGTCGCGGCATACGTGCGGATACTTCCGTCTTCGTGTTTAAGGTTTTTCGCCAAATCTGCGAGACCGTCTGCATCTCCCAATGAAGCGAGCGAATGCTGGTAATATGCTTTCGTCAGATCGTCGGGAGCCATCGGAATCAGTTTTCTGATTCGAGGTATGTCGCTCTCGTCGCCGATGCGTCCTAAAATCCAGGCGACCGTACGACTGGTCTCTGCATCCTTGTGAGACAATGTTTCGCGCAGAAACTCGAACGCTGATTTGTCTCCTTGTCGAGCTAATGCCGCGGCAGACATCAACCGCAAGCGCAGGTTATTTGTTTGCTCAAAGGCACGACGCATCGCCTTGCCGTCACCGATGATATTCACTTTATACAAACTTTCGGCAGCGTGAATGTGTCCATAATCATCATCACCAGCCAGAATCTTGAGCATGATTGTGGCATGTTTTCGTTGCCCCGCTCGGACCAATTCCCGAGCGAAACCGCATTTTTGCTGATCGTCTTTCTCAAGCGGCAGCTTCGGCTCCAGATACGCAATCACCTCGTCCCCGTAGCCACCGAGAGTCAGACCTTCGGCAGCGTGGATTGAAGGCCAAAACTGGTCCGAATGCAGACCTGATCGCAGCACTTCGAGACATTTTTGCTGAATGACAGGCTCTAACGTCAACGAATCGTTTCGTGCGGTGCTTGCACAATCCGCTGATAAAAGAGCCGTCACGATGGCGATGCAAATATTCATAATTCTCTCCCGATGATGAATTCGAATTTCCAGTTTAGTCGCTCAAACTTCGGAACGAAAAGAAAACCGGTAGACTGGACCATTTTTCGCCAATCGCTCACACTGTCATCACTATGACCCAACCCAGAGACAATTTGACGATGACAGACACCGTCGTACAAAAACCGGCTGTCTGTACGCATTGCGGTTGTGTCTGCGATGATTTAATTGCAACGGTCCATGATCAACGGGTGACACAGATCAAAAATGCCTGTGTTCTCTCGGAAGAATGGTTTCTCACTCAAACAGCAACCCCCCAGCTTCGATTTGAAATCGAAGGTCAAACAGTTTCTCAACAACAGGCCATCGATAAAACAGCCGAGATTTTAAGTTCGGCCACCGCACCACTGATTCATGGACTCGCTCGCAGTAGCACACCCGGACAACGAGCCGCGGTCGAATTGGCCGATCGAATTGGCGCGATTATCGATACCTCAGCCTCCACCTGTCACGCTCCGTCGATCCTTGCTTTACAACGGGTCGGAGAAAGCACCTGCTCATTGGGTGAAGTTCGTAACCGGTCGGATTTGGTCATCTTCTGGGGATCGAACCCGCTGGAAAGTCATCCCCGTCATTTAGTACGCTATTCGGGTGAGGCAACGGGCTTATTTATTCCCAACGGTCGTGCTGATCGGACGATTGTGGTGGTCGATACTCAGGAGACTGAAACTTCGCAAGCCGCCGACCTGTTTCTGAAGATCAAACCGGAATCCGATTTCGAAGTGCTGTGGGCTCTCCGGGCCATACTCTCCGGTCAATCGCTGGAGCAGTCTTCGGTGGGTGGCATTGAAATCAAGCAGCTCAATGACTTGGTCTCTCGAATGAAACAGTGTCAGTTTGGTGCTGTCTTCTTTGGACTCGGCCTCGCTCACGGACCGCTCGGTCACCATAATGTCGAAGCGTTGCTGCAATTGGTCACTGACGTTAACGATCACACTCGCTTTATTGCTCGTCGTATGCGAAATTACGGCGATGTCGCCGGTGCCGATAGCGTACTTTGCTGGCAAACCGGGTATCCCTTCAGCGTGAGCCTCTCCAAAGGCTACCCGCGTTACAATCCGGGTGAATATTCTGCCTTCGAATTGCTAACCCGCCGAGATGTCGATGCTGCGTTTTTGATTGGATCCGATGGTTTGAACAAGATGCCCGCTGCGGCGATCGAGACTCTCAAAACGATTCCCACGATTTATCTCGCACCCGTCGACTCTGATCCACCTTTTGTGCCGACCGTAAGATTGAGCTCGGGAACATATGGTATTCATGATTACGGGACCGCTTACCGCATGGACGAAGTCCCCATTCCGTTGAAGCCAATTTTCCCTGAAACTGTGCCAATGGATGAAACCCTGGTTCAGTCGATCATTGATCAACTCGATTGAAAATCATTTTTTCTTTTTGGGAACATGCTTGACCGGCAAAGGGTAGCCGAGAGTGTCTTTGTTCGGCTCGAAGCCATCGTTGTCGATGTCCACATAGATCGGGTTACTAACGGCAGTGGGTGGATGATCGCCCCACGATGGTCCCATGACCGGACCGAGTTTCAAGCCTTCCCCTTGTGTGACGGCAATGAGATGCGCGTCTCGTTCGAGTGTCAATTCAAATTCGGTTTCAAATTTGACAGCACCGTCTTTGAAGAGATTAGGATGCGTCTTGCGGCGATAATCATACAAATCGTGAGGACGACCATTCACATACAAAACGACACGATTCACATCGAACCAGTTGGCACATTGCACACGTAGTATGACGGTCAGTTTTGCGGAGGGAGCCGTGAGTTCTTCACCGGCCACAAACGTCTTCTTTTTTCCGGTTTCGTTGACCGTGAATTCGAGATAAGGACCATTGGACATGATCAACCGCCCTTGTTCGGAGGCATGGACCATTTCCATGATGTCAATTTTTGCGGGATCGTCGGTTGAGGATTGGACCCAATTTCGCAAGCCGCCCGAGCCATGATAGTTGTAGTGCGAATCCGTATTGACGACACCCGGAATGCGATAGCCTTGATTCAACAACTGCAACCAGGCAAACATGCGGTTCGCATAATCTCGGCCGTACCAGTCGACACTTGGTTGCATGTCGGTAATCAATTGAATGGGGTGTATCTCCATGACGTCGATCAGCCCGTGAGAGCGTTCGAATCCCTCATCGGCTTTGCGATCGCCATTCGCATCATAAAAAAGCCAGCCCAAGTCGGGATGATTCTGCTGGATCAATTTTTCGCTGCGATCATCCCATAAGAAAATTCGTTCGATCTGCCGGGAAGGATCGGTATCTGTTACGGGGCCACCACCATCTTGTGTGCGTGGTTTGTGAATCATGGGGAAGACATTCTGGTGGTTAAGCAACAAAGGTTGCCCCGTCAACTCCATCCCCGAGACGGTTTTGATATCGTTCTGGATTCCCAGCGAATTAATTTCGGGTTGGTAAGTCTCAATCCGATTGTGTTCCGTACATGGAGCAAACTCGAGGTGTTCACACACCAGGTTCAAGACTCGCCCTAGCTGGCTTCCGGTATTATCGCCGGAAGGAGACGAATGACTGTGATACTCGGTGCTTACCCATCCGGGCGTTTTTACACTGCGTTGTAAAGTCCCCGTCAGCTTTGATACTTTTCCAGGGGTGATTTCCAATGTGGTGAAGATGGCATCGTATTCGGGACCATGACTGACAATCACATCGTACTGACCGTTTGCCAATAGTTGCTGGAACTGACCGTGTGGAGCATATCGAAGGTTCATGACGCCAAACTCTGCCGTCTCGGGGCCAAAATAGGGCTTGGGAGTTCCCTCTTTGGCAACAAACTCAACCTTACACGCAATGGGCTCTCCGGTTTCATCGACGAATTTCGCAGTGACCGATCCCGGCTTCCACTCGGGAAGTTCTAATGCAAATGCCTGAATCTCATTGGGTACATAGGCAACATTCAATTGAGCAGGCTTCTCTTCACGAAGTTTCACACCCATCACCTGAGCCGTCAGGGCATATTCCCCAGCCGGTAACTCGACATCGAGATGACCGTGAGCGTCTGTCCGTCCCCATCCCCGAAAACTGTCATCGTTTTCGATGGTGACCTGAGCGTTGGCCACTGGCTTTCCCTCAGTGTCGGTGACGGCGATTTCTACCTTTTGAATTTTATGGCCGAGATCGCGTGCCCGGTTTGCCAATACTTCCAATAGATTTTGACCGGGGTAAATCCGGCGAGAGAATGAAAATTTTTCGCCAGCCGCAACGCTCATGCTGCTGTTTTCAGCACCTGGTTTGAGGTAATCAACCTTATGCAATCGCGATCCACCTTGCGACTGTATCAACCAGTCTTTGGGAGGGACGATGCCATAGGCCTGTCCCCAGTATCGATCAACAAACCAGTACATGTCCGATTTCCCGGAACCTCGATTGATCATGTCTTCCTTGCCGCCATCGGCTCGCAGGTCTTCGGCCAATGAAATCGTGACAGGTTTTTCGCCATCGTTCACATATTCGGTCAACAGTGTGAGACATCGATCATCACCATTAAGAAGATATTTTTGTGTGACCACCAAACCTGTTTTCGAATCGACCGACTTGGTGACGACCTCCGCGTGAGAATTGTCGTGCGTGGTTCCATTCACATCCGATGTGGACTGAGAGGCAGCAATGTTGAGTCCTGAAAACGTGTGTTGGCGTTTCAGGGTATAAAAACAACTTAATTGATCACTGGAATGATGGTTGGAGGTCAGGTCAATCAGGCATCCACCAACCTGCCGAACGGTCATGTTGGCGTTGCGCGTCGGTACGGGATTGGCAATCACTGCCGTCAGATATTTGTTCGCCAGAACCGCATCGCCATAAATTGCGTCAACTTCTTTGCCATGCGGAGCATAATCGTTCCAATTGTCTGCATTGAGCACAACCGCGGATGCATGAGAGTGTTGGTGCTCATCGGCATGACCGGGATGCGCTTGGGCAATGGAAGTTGAAGCGAGGATCATCAAGGCGAGACTGCATCGTAACATTAGAAAAGCTCCGTAAGGCGGTTTCGAGAATCGATCTACCACAATAACGTAACGAGCATGAAGAACTCGATAAGAAAACATCAATTTCAAAGCATCATTTATCAGATCGCGACTTGCTCTCCGGTCAGCCGTCACTGAAAATGTAGACACTCCAGAACCATATACCTCATAACGAGAAAGCAATAGTGATGCGACTGATCTCCACTGCCATGATCGCCTTCAGTTTATGTACTGGGGTATTTCTGAACGCCGAAGAGACTCTGAAATGGACACATTCCGGCGAAAAATTGGCGTGGGAGAGGATTGCTGACCGCTTTTCGGGAGAACCGAAAGTTCAACGTAATCGAAATGGTGATGTCGAACGAATTGAAGTCCGCAATCTGAAGAAAGATCCCAAAGACTCCGGGTGGGCAAGAATTGCATTCAATACGAAAAGCGGGCATGCCATCGAAATCAGTTCAGATCGTGCCGGATTTACCAACGAAGAATTTCAGCTCTTTCAGTCGTTCACAAAACTCGAAAAACTGACACTTTGGCACAATAGTAACTTTCACGACAAGAACGCCGCCATTGAAAACTATGATGCTTCGGGCATAAAACATCTCGCGGGACTCAAGAAGTTGGAACGCATCACGCTTGCAGGAGGAGGGTTTGATGATGCTGGAATGGTGGAAGCAGCCCAACTTCCGCATCTCAAATATCTCGGTATGTGGCATGTCCGAGTTTCCGATGCCGGTATGTCTGCATTGCAAAATCATCCCGGTCTGGAAGAGATTCGGCTAGGTCCGTTCTGGGGGAAATTAATGACCAATCAGACCATCGCTCATCTCGCAACTTGCCCCAATTTGAAAAAACTCTCAGTGGGAGAGACATGGCTAACGTACGAGGACGGACTACACCATCTTGTCCAGCGGAAGAACCCACTCGAAGAACTGAATCTCAGCAATACTTTGATAAGTCCAGAGGATGTTCACCGGATCAAAATGGAACTCAGTGAGACGGTTGTGAAGTGGGAAGGACTCTCCGCGGCGGGAAAAATTCTAAACGACTCTGGCTGGCATAAAGGGAAGGCGATCAAATGGATGCCTGAGGAGTTACTGAATTCTGCGATGAATGCTGCTTCGAACCCCGAGAAGAAATAACGAACCGCGCAGCAAAGAAGGCCATAAGCTCATCCCTTATGGCCTGCTTTGAATTTTCGACTTGGTTGAAGATTTACCGACCGAGAAAGGTTCGCTTCAGCCAAGCATTTTTACGTTGTTCCGCTTCCCACATTTTAGCAAATAAGTTTTGCTTCTTGGGCTTGGAGTAGCCGTAAGACTGGACGTTGTGATAACGACCGCAATGAGGGCATGGCTTGACCGCTTTCCCAGCATCTGCATGAGCAGAAGCGACTGTGAAGACAGCCAGGGCAATGCCCAGTGTGATAAATTGACGCATGAGTAGTTCCTTGATTTGTCAACAGTTGTAAGAGTGTACTACAGGGATAGTGATGTACTGATTCCATCGGCTAACGAACACCATAAGAAACAGCAGAGAATGCCTCAGACGGCGACTGGTCAAGGATTCTAGGAGTAAATTTGCATTTGTATCGATTATACAAATTATGCGAATGACTCTGGGACCAGTGAGTTTCCATAGCAACAGAAGTTCACGCTACTTCGAGTTAGCCAGCCTGTCTTTGGGGGGGGAGCTGATCTGTATAATAGCCGGTAAGTTCCTGAGCGATTTCTGTTCCCACAATCTCTTCAAGTTCTTTCAAGGCCTGAGCGATTGCCAAACCATCGTGAACGCGATGATCATATACGAAAGTCACCCGAAGACGTCCGTCCGCTTGCATTGGTGCTGTCGTCATCACAATATTCCCCAGAGAGGGAGGGTGAATACTGGTTGCCCCCAAAGAGGCAACGGTTGTGAATCCATAAGTTCCCGTGAGTGACGCGCTCCATGCCCCTGACGCATTAAGGGACATCCACCAAACGAACTTACGAATCATTCCGGGAAGTTTGCAAAACGAATGGTGTAACGAAAAAATAGGGACATCTTCAATCGAGGCAGTTTGTGCAAATTCGATCTGCTCTTGAATCTCTTCAAGTGACATCTCGTGAGGATTCACCAAGCGATGAAACATGACTCCCTCTTCGCCGTTAATGACCCGACTAAATGCAATTCGGCAGATCTGCCGTTGAGGATCAAATAGATGAGGCCACGGCCAGTTCCGAAAAAGATATCGGAGTTCTGGTTTTCGGTCAGCGAGGATTGCATAAGCTTTCACCAAAATGGACGTCCAGCCAATTCGTCTGGAGAGCTGGCTTCTTAATTCGGCTACTTTTGAGACCTCACAAAAACGGGCAAGAGGTTGACTTGGAGTTTTGGCTGCTAGTTTCAAGTAGTCATTCATAAATCGACGATTGGCACTCAGGCCAATTTTACGCCCGGCTGGAACTTCCTCGCCTTTGAAAATCTCGCGAAATTGATTCATAAACTTGTACATATTAACGTATCATCCTGTCCATGAATCGTAAGAATAATCGCTCGGTCATCGTGTAGAAGGCAAAAGGTCGATCTCTCTTAAGGAAGGGAGAAAGTTTTCAGTTCGACGATCGGAATCTCGCTGGTTCGAGTTATCGGCCTTTTTTTTCAGGGCATAAATAGAATTCCTGGCAGAAAACTTGGAGAAAGACAAATCTGTATTAGCAGAGAGATGAAAGATATCTCTGTGACGGTCAATCCGATTGGCTCAGATACTTGGTGAAACTTTCGCTGCCTCTTAAGTTAGACTTATTCTCAGTCGAAACCATCGATTCAGAGTGATCTCGGGATGCATAATTTCCAGAAAAACAAGACATTCATCGGTGCCATTTCGCCAAACACGCTTTAAGATGAAGTGTGTACAACACTCTTTGTTTGGAACTGTCTAACGTGATTTATCGTGCAATCAGCCGTACGCTGGATTATCTCACCAGCATTTTTCTGGGCAGCATGGAAGTGGCGACGATCTTTGGTTGCCACTTGATCCATCTGGTCACCGCTCCCGTACGTCGCTTTCGACGTTGAACTTCTTTCTATCGCCAATCTTGTGACCAGTCGGCAGTTTCAATGCCGCTGCGAATTCGCCATTCTCGCAAGACATCAAGCAGATTCTGTTTCTCTGTTGCCGAAGCTTCATCGTCCCACAGGTTATTCACTTCGTCAGGATCTTCGGTAAGGTTAAAGAGTTGGCCGTGTGGTTCGTCCAGGAAGTGGACCAGTTTCCATTCCTGATTGCGGACCATCGTCATAAACTCACACCCAGTCAGGATGCCGTCCTTGATTTGCTCGGCAAAGACGTAGTCGCGTCCCTTCCAATCATAACTTTCCAGCGACTCCTTCATCGAAATCGCTTCGAGTGTGTGAGGTACTTCGATTTCTGCCAACTCCAAAATCGTTGGCCCCAGGTCCATTTGTTGGCAAAGTTCATTCACAACTCGCCCTCCCTGGAATTTCTTCGGAGCCCAAACAATTAGCGGGATTCTGGTGATGGCGTCATACATGGTCCACTTTTGGCTGTGGCCGTGATCGGTCAGGCAGTCACCATGATCAGACGTAAAGATAATAATGGAATTGTCGAGATAATCGTTTTGTTCCAGTGCGTCAATAATTTCGCCGACTTTCTCGTCAATCATGGTCACGTTGGCGAGATAATAAGCACGCTGCAAATGGCGTTGTTCTTCAGTCGGTTCGAGCTCCAGAACAACCGAATCGTGGTCGATGTCTTGATTATGTTGACGTAACTCTTTGAAGGCAGGAGGCTGATGATCGAGTTCTTTCTGAGTCACTTCCAGTAACGGCAGGTCTTTTTTCAGATAAGGATCTGCATAACGTGGAATGGGGTCATACGGTGGGTGCGGTCCCGGAAAACCGATCTGTAAAAACAACGGAGCTGTCTTCGGATAAGAATTGATCCACCAAGTTGCCATATCTCCCACGAACATATCGGGATGAGTGTCTTCAGGAAGCTCCCATTCAAACGCACCCAGGCGATCGCGGTAATCGTCTCGTTCACGGTACAGTTCTCGTTGTTGCTTGATGAGACCTCGGAATCGAAGAGCTTTGTCCCATTCATCAAAATAGTACCGGCCTTCGAGATAGCGGTCTTTATTTTCGACGACGTAACGCTCATCGAAACCAAGTTCTGTTTCAAACGGCCACGTGTGCATTTTTCCGACGTTCGTGCAGTGATAGCCCGAGTCGTTCAGTAATTCGATCCACGAACGCCGCCAGGTGTCTGCATTTTTCAGGATGCCGGTTGTATGAGGATAATAGCCTTTGAACAACGAAGCGCGTGCCGGAGCGCATGATGCAGCAGTGACATGACATTGCGTATAAACCACCCCTTCATTCGCCAAACGGTCGAGATTCGGCGTATCCATGTAATCATAGCCGAGCGCGTTGATGGTGTCGTAACGCTGCTGATCTGTGATAATGAAGATGATGTTCGGACGATTGTCGCTCATGGTGTGTGGATCTTAAGTGCGAGAGTTTCAGTAAAAATGAGGAGCTTAGCAGCGAATTCAGTGACCGATGCAGTAGAGCGTTTCCACCCACTGCCCCGATGAATTGTCAGCATGGCGAAGAAAAATTTGATCATCGACAATGACGGGCGTCGCGAACGAAATATTCCCCAGCTTGTTTTCAGCAACGGGAGTAAACTTCTCAGGAGTTGCCTGGAAGACATAGGTTGTTCCTCGTTCATCGGAGTAGTAAAGGTTGTCACTGGCGAGTGTCAAAGAAGATGAGACGGGACTGCCCAGTCGTGTTTTCCACATCTCTTTTCCTGATTTGGCATCCCAGCAGAACGCGATGCCGTTATCGGTCACCGCGTAAAGATATCCATCATGAACAAGCATTGATTGTTCGTAACATTTCTCTTTGTTGCTCCAAACCTGCCGAGCACTCCCGTTGCGGACCTGTACGCCGACTGTTTGCTTGTCGGGGTACCCTCCCGAGCCAAAGACCATGTCACCTTCCCAGACAAGCGTCCCACAGGTTGCCATTGAGCAGCCTTCCGCTCGCCAAACACCTTTTCCATTTTCAGGGTCGTACCCAGCAAGATAGTTGCCTCCGGTCATCAACAGGTAATCGTCGCCTCCTATATTGGCAACAACGGGTGATGAAAAGCTGATGAGACCCTTTCGGCTGGCTTCCCAGAGTTCTTTTCCGGTTTTGCGATCAAATGCTTTGATAAATCCACCCGCTTCATACTCCGAGGAGACAATCACTTTGTCTTTATAGATCAAAGGAGACGGACCGTAGCCGAATGAGTATTTCTTGGGAGTGAATCCTCCGGCTCTTTTCTGCCAGAGTTGGTTTCCGTCAATATCGAGAGCCGTCAAAAAGACGGCATTGGAATTCGCGAAGACGACGAACAGGTTCTCACCATCCCAGGCTGCAGTTGGTGACGCATGAGTATTCTTCTTGTGGATTTCCGCGAGGAATCCGCCTTTGTGAATGTCAGTTTTCCAAAGTTGTTTGCCACCTTTGCGATCAAACGCCACGACCGACTGAACTTTCGCATTCTCATCAGCCGTGGTGAGAATCACCTTATCACCCACGATAATTGGTGACGAATGCCCGCGACCAGGAACTGCCGACTTCCAGACGACGTTTTGGCTCGCACTCCATTTGGTGGGAGGGTTTTCCCCTTCAGCCGCAATGCCATTAAAGTCTGGTCCTCGCCACCACGGCCAATCAGCCGCAGAGAGTTGAGTGGTGACCGTCAATAACACAGCAACAAAAAGGGCAAATCGCGACATACTTCTTTCTCCTGGAAATCAGAACATTCTGAGCTTCTCTATTGAAACCGGAACGGCACCAAATTTGAACATCCCATCGCTCAGAATTCATGATTTGAACAGAGAATCTGTCGTTTCAACCTTCTCAAAGGTCAGTCGCCAACCATTGATCTTAGCATCTCACTTAAAACTCCACAGAAGCGGGCCGAGACTTCTTGGCGATGTACCGAAGAAACAGCACGAACGGAATCAGAATTGGTAACCAGGGAGTAATTGCAATGACCAGTAAGGTCACCGCCTGCAACAGTTCTACAAACGTACCTGCAGAAGCACCAAACGTCGCACTCACTCGTTCCTGAAATGTGGGAGGTACTTCGGCAACCACAACCGGCGGCTCGTAGACATCTTCTTCACTGATGTCGAGATTGATGGTCGCGAGTGCTGTCATATCTTTCAGGAGTTCGAGCCTTCCCTGCATACGTTCGATTTCGCCTCCCACTCGAGCCAGCTCTTTTTCGACTTCAAAAATGTCTCTGAGACTTTTGGTATTTGTGTTGAGAAGCTCACTGAGCCGTTCTTCCATCTGTTTCAGATTTTCGATGCGGTGTTCCACATCAACATATTCTTCGGTGACTTCTTTCGAGTCGAGCATATCTTTGACCGGGTAACCAAGACTCTTCAATCCTGCATGAAAGCTGTCGAAAGAGATTGACGGGACTCGGATTTTCCAATGTCCCGAACGCCGGCTTCCCGCACCACCATCGATGTTGTGAGACGCGATGAATCCCTGGTGGTCGTTCACGAGTGTCCGCAAATCGACAACGGCCGTTTCAAACTCTTTCACCTCAAGTTTCATATCAGAGGTGTAGACGACTTTGCGTTGTGCCAATTTCTTGGTGAGATGATCGTTGGCGGGTTTGGCAGCGTCATCGACCATGGCGGCAACAGGCTCCGTGGAAACATCTTCTTGATAGGAGCCTTCCGACATCGTGGTTGAAGCATCATAAGAGGCATCATATTCTCGATAAGGGCCTTCGCCACCACAACCAATAATTGTCAACGTGAATAAAAGACCAACACTTAGACAAATAGACGGAATGGGATGAGCGCACCGTGAGCGCAGAAAGTTCAACATGGAAATCTCCTCAAAGTGAGATATGTAGAGAATTGAGATTGGAAATGAACTGATCAGCTCATTTAACAGGAGCCGATACCGTGTCGAAGAATTCCCGAAATCTGGTTCAATCTGGCAAATTTCAGGAAGTTTGTCCGTGGGAAACGCCCAATCGCCCCGTAAAGAGACTTGCTTGTCTGTCTAAGGGGCTGATAATGAAGAATTGAGTGGCTGATTCTATGAATCACGCTCTCCTACCTGATGAGGAATCGTTGGCCCCACGATTTCCTTCCACACACACACACACACAACAAAGCTGACACCACGAAGATGAGGATACCGATGAAACATTGCTTAATCGTCGTTTTGGCCATGATTGGACTATCTCATTCCACTGTTCAAGCGGAATCTCCTCAGTTTGAATTCCAAAAGGGAGACAAGATCAGTCTCATCGGTGCAACTCTCGCCGAACGGATGCAATACTTCGGTCATCTCGAAGCGTTGCTGCACGCGAATCATCCCGACTTGCAACTTTCGTTTCGCAACTTGGCATTCTCTGCCGACGAAGTTGCGTTTCGACCTCGATCATTAAACTTCGGCGAACCAGACCAACACCTGACACATTCCGAGTCCGATGTCGTCTTTGCGTTCTTCGGTTTCAACGAATCCTTCAAAGGTGAAGAGGGGCTGGAGAAATTTGAAGACGAGTTGATACAATTTGTCAGACATACTCTCAAACAAAAGTACAACGGCGAGTCCGCCCCTCGGTTAGTTCTGTTCACGCCCATTCCTCATGAAGACTTGAAGAACCCCAACCTGCCCGATGGTTCGGCCGATAATGCCAACATTGCCATGTACTCTCAGGTGATGAAAAAAGTGGCTGCGGAAGAATCAGTCTCGTTTGTTGACCTGTTCACGCCGACCCAAAATGTGATGCTACAAGACTCCGAGCATGTCACCTTTAACGGCATCCATCTGACCAATAGCGGCTACCAAAAACTCGCTCCCGTTTTCTACGAAGCATTGACTGATGAAGCTCCCCCACAACAAGTGTCGCCTCAGTTACTCGCTGAAGTTCAGGAAAAAGATTATCAGTGGTTCAATCGCTATCGAGCCGTGAATGGATATTACATCTACGGGGCTCGCAACAAAGTCTGGAACAACGAAGAGGTGATGGAGAACGAGCGGGCCAAACTCGACGAGATGTGTTCCGTCGTCGATCAGCGTATCTGGAAGCTCGTCAGCGGGCAACAAATCTCTGCCACGCCCGATTATTCCACCACGCGCGGCTATGTCCCCGTGGAAACCAACTACAAAGAGCCCATTGAGATTCTTCCCCCCGAAGAGGCCATCAAACAGTTTCATGTTGCCGATGGTTATGCTGTCAATCTGTTTGCCAGTGAGGTCGATTTCCCGGACATCGAAAACCCGGTCCAAATCACATTTGATACACAAGGTCGATTGTGGGTTGCGACCATGCCGTCTTATCCCGGTTACAAGCCGCCACACAAGCCACACGATAAACTTCTCATTCTGGAAGATACGGATGGAGACGGTAAAGCCGACAAGCAAACCGTCTTTGCCGAGAACCTGCATGTCCCGACTGGCTTTGAACTGGGTGATGGAGGCGTCTATGTCTCTCAACAGCCGAACCTTATGTTCCTTAAAGATACGGATGGTGACGGCAAGGCCGATTTCTCTCGACTTGTGTTACACGGCTTTGACTCCGGCGACACGCATCACGCGATTGGAGCATTCACATGGGGACCGGGTGGCGGACTCTATATGCACGAAGGAACATTTCATCATTCGATGACGGAAACTCCGTATGGTCCAGTCCGAAATGCTCATGGTGGAATTTATCGTTACGATCCCACCAAGGAACAATATGAGACCTTCGTCCATTACAACTTTGCCAACCCCTGGGGGCACGTCTTTGATAAATGGGGACAGAACTTTGTCGCCGATGCGTCCGGTGGTGCCAATTATTTTGGAACAGCTTTCTCCGGGAAAGCTCCCCAGTTCACCGGGCAGGAAGATTTCGGGCCGTTCAAGTTCGTTTATGCTCCTCAGATGAAACAGTTCTTTCCTAAGCGTGTCCGACCGACGGCTGGCTGTGAGTTAGTCTCCAGTCGGCATTTTCCTCCGGAAGCTCAAGGCAATTATTTGCTGAATAACGTGATCGGATTCCAGGGAATTCTGCAACATACGGTGAAGGAAGTCGATTCGGGATTCGAAGGAAAAGAGATCGAGCCGCTACTCTATTCGTCGGATCGGAACTTTCGACCGACCGACATTCAATTCGGCCCTGATGGCGCGTTATACATTGTGGACTGGTTCAACCCACTGATTGGTCACCTGCAACACTCTATCCGAGATCCTAATCGCGACCACACTCACGGTCGCATCTGGAGAATCACCTATCCTTCTCGACCATTAGTCAAAATGCCAACGATTAAAGGAGCCTCGGTGGAAGAATTGCTCAATCTCCTCAACGAGCCGGAAGATCGCACCCGTTACCGCGTCAAGCTGGAACTCCGCGAACGTCCCACCGCTTCGGTTGTGACGGGCATCAATAAATTCATCGCCGGACTCGATAAGAACGCCGACAACTACGAGCACCTTTTGCTCGAAACTCTGTGGGTGCGTCAGCATCATAATGCAGTCGATGTCAGTCATCTGCGTCGTGTGCTGCATTCTCCCGATTATCATGCCCGGGCAGCCGCCACTCGCGTGCTCGGTTATTGGCGAGACGACCTCCCTGAAAGCTTGAAGCTCTTGGAAGAAATGGTCAACGACGATCATCCTCGCGTTCGACTTGAAGCAGTCCGTTCGGCGAGCTTCTTTGAAACACCCGAGGCGGGAGAGATTGCATTACAGGCCCTCCAACACGACATGGACTATTATCTTGATTACACGTTGAAACAAACAATGCAAGCTCTTGAACCGTACTGGTTACCGGCTATCGCAGCCGGGCGACCATTCGCCAAAGGGAATGCTGACGGGATCAAGTTCATCATCTCAAATATCAAAACACCCGACCTGATCAATATGGCGCGGAGCGAAATTGTCTATGATGAAATGCTCAATCGGCACGGTGTTGTCTTCCAACATCGACAAGAAGCCATCGAAGGCTTGGCACGTCTCCACAATACGACTCCCATGGATGAGTTACTTGAGACGATTACGCATCTCGATACTCGTGACAGTGAGCACGGCGAGCATGTCTTGATCGATCTGGGCATCTTACTGAGTCGACAACCCGGGAAGAATATAACCAAATATCGACCACAAATTGAGGAACTGACCGATTGGGCACAAAAGCCGATTACTCGGAGAGTTGCCTTTGCTGCATTGATCACGGCCGATCAAAACATCGACGCGGCCTGGGCGAAAGGGACAAAATCACTCGGCGCACTTCGAGATCTGGTCGCCGCGATCCCACTCATTCAGTCTGCCGTTGTACGGGAGAAAACGTACTCCAAAATTGAGCCACTGTTGCGTGGTCTCCCAGAGACACTCGCCGCCACCATTGGCAAACAACAGGGGCAACTGGGGCGGTACGTCCGCGTTACACTTCCCGGAAAAAGTCGCACTTTGACATTGGCTGAGGTACAGGTCTTTAGTGCAGGCAAGAATATTGCCACCAACGGCAAAGCCTCCCAATCTTCGACCTCTTCAAGTGGAGCCCCCAATCGTGCCATCGATGGAAATACCAGCGGTGTTTACAACGAAGGCTCATCGACGCATACCAGCGGAGAACGCAACCCGTGGTGGGAAGTCGACCTGAAATCGGATTATCCGATTGAACAGATTGTCGTCTGGAATCGCACAGATGGAGACTTGGGAAATCGAATCGAGAAATTCAAAGTTGAGATCCTCGATTCCTCACGTCAAGCCGTTTACGCCCGTGGAAACAATAAAGCCCCCAAGCCGAAAACCGAGTTCGCCGTCAAAGGTGATCCGAAACAGGTGATCCGAGAAGAAGTCATCCGTTCCATCGTCTCGATTCCGGGACACGAAGCAGAAACCTTCACAACGCTGGCAGAATTCATCAAAGCCAATCAATCACGCCCCGTAGCCGTCTCCGCGATCAGTCGTCTCAATCGTGCCAAACTTCCTGAACAGGAAGTCCGACCGCTCATCGACAATCTGCTCGGCATCGTCGAACAGATTCCCATCGAGCAACGAACGCGGGATGACATCATGGAAGCGATTCAGCTCGGCAAACGACTGGCAGTCATTCTGCCCGAATTGGAAGCACGTTCATTGATCACTCAGTTCCGGCAACTTGGTGTCGATGTCTTCTTCGTTCGTCCTGTGCCACACAAAATGCAGTATGACCGGACAAACTTGTATGTTGAAGCGGGTAAACCCTTTGAAATTGTTTTCGAGAACACCGACATCATGCCTCACAACCTGGTGCTCACCACACCGGGCGCACGCGAAGAAGTCGGCATTCTCGCCGAGAAACTCGGTTCGTCCCCGGCTGCGATGAAAAAGCAATTCATCCCCGATACCGATAAGGTTCTCGCTTACACAGGCCTGCTGCGACCAGGATTACAAGAACGCCTCAAGCTGACGGCTCCGAACTCACTCGGTGATTATCCGTTTGTCTGTACGTTCCCCGGTCATTGGCGAACAATGTACGGCACAATTCACGTTGTGAAAGACATCTCAGAAATCCCGCTCGAACAACTCGACGAACCGGCTAACGAACAAGATCACTCGAACGGTCCTATGTACCAACGTCGTTTTGTTCGTAAGTGGAAAGTCGAAGACTTACTCGCCTCATTACCTCAAGCCGATGAAAATCGATCCTTCGAAAATGGCCGACTGTTGTTCAAATCAATCGCTTGTGCTCAATGCCATCAGATGAAAGGGGAAGGTGCCAAGATTGGCCCCGACCTGACATTGGTACGTCAGAAAATGCAGGACGGCAAACTTGACCGTGTACGGGTTTTGAACGAGATGATCGAGCCTTCGAAGGTGATCGACGAAAAGTATCGCACGCAAATTGTCATCACAGACGAAGGAAAACCTTATAGCGGAGTCATCGTCTACGAAGATGACAAACTGATTCGCCTGATGGCTAACCCTTTGGAAAAAGACGCCAAGGCCATCGAAATCCCTAAGGAGACCATTGAAGAGCGAGTCGATTCGAAAGTTTCACTGATGCCCGAAGGGCTCTTGAATACTCTCACCAAACAGGAAATCTTCGACTTGCTGCTGTATATCGAATCGGCAGGAGATGCGAATTCTCCCGTTTATCAATAATTCTTACGTTAGCACCCCACATCATTAGCTTGCTAATCGATCTTGACCCTTTGGGACTGGAGAATTAAAACTCCGGTCCCTTTTTTTTAGAGGCCCCCCAATCCTCGCCTCACTTGCTGATTGTATTGAGGCTCTTAATGCGTTTTCCGAACTCACCAATTCGATTGAAGTTTCAACAGCATCGCTGTTCGGGTTGGAAGTACGTCTGGTCGTCTCTACTGACTCTGCTCGTTTTCTGTGGTGAACTCTCCGCACAAAGCTGGACTGAAAGAGAAGACGTTTTCTCCCCACCCGCGGGAAAAGTTTTCTTTTCTCCCGGACAAGAGATTAGTTATTCCAATCGTCAAAATGTTTGTCTCGATGATCCGCTTTGTGGTCAATCCGAACATCCCTTATTCGTCTTTATGCCCGAGGGATTCATCTACCCCACTTACCTCAGCCACCCACATGAACCACGTGTGGGAACCCAATGGGTTTCTGACAAAGAAGATGGGTTGCTCTGGGAGTCTTCACTCGGTGGTCGATTCGGGCTCATTCGGTGGGGACCTGCTGAGTCTCCAGAGGGTGTCCAACTCGATTTTATGGGGGGAGTCTCCGTAAGAATCGATCCGCGAGACAACACCAATGTTGATGCGATGGATTTCCGACTAGCCTTCCCAATCACCTGGATGTCTGGTCCACATCGTTTCAAATTTGGATATTCTCACCTCAGTTCTCATCTCGGCGATGAGTTTCTTCTCGACAACCCTGGATATGATCGTCTCAATTATGTTCGAGACAACCTTACTTTTGGCTATTCCTATTACTCCACCCCTTCCATTCGTTGGTATGGCGAAGCATCTTACGCACTCATACACATCGTCGCAGAACCATGGCGATTTGCTTTGGGTGCGGAATACGCACCTGCCGTACCGACCGGTTTTCGAGGCGCACCGTTTATTGCAGTGAATGGTGACTTACGTGAAGAAGTCGATTTCGGTGGTGCCGTTTCTGCCCAAGCGGGCTGGGCTTGGAGAACTGATCTTCCTGCGACAAGCCTCTTGAGAGCGGGGATCTTCTACTACAACGGAAAAAGTAGTCAGCTCTCTTTCTTCGACCAAGACGAAGAACAACTCGGCTTCGGCCTATGGTACGATTTCTAAATCGAATCAACGCGTGATAATCGCACTGCACGCGGTTATCATTGAGATTCGTTGGATTTGCTCGCCGGGTTCATGATGAAGGTTTTTTCGATGCCTCGTATTGCGCAATGTTGTTTTTTGGTAACGGCTGTCTCTCTCTGCGGAGTTCTGATTTCTTCGACGCATCTCGATGCCCAGAAATCGAAGAATAATAAACCCAAAGTCCAGGATGCCAAAAACAAGAAAACGAACAAACCGGTACCCGAGAAAGATCCCGAATACGCCAAGTATGCCATCTTTGAAAACTCGGCTCCGCGTGCGGCGACTGTGCGACCCGTTTCCACCAAACTCCCATTGCAACTCCCCAAAGAGGCCCGTATTGCCTTCATCGGTAACGGTCTGCTGGAACAAACCCAGTTTCATGGCTACTTCGAAACCTTCCTGCATCAAAAATACCCGAACCATAAGCTGACTGTCAGAAACCTGTGCTGGTCGGCAGACACTCCCGAACTGCAACCGCGTCCCGAGAACTTTGCCGACATCAACCAACATCTGACTTATGAGAAGATTGATGTGATTTTCGCGTCATACGGATTCAATGAGTCTTTTGAGGGACCATCGGCAGTCACCGATTTTGAGATCGCCCTTACGAAGTACGTTTCCAAACTCAAATCGAGTGCCTTCAACGGGACAACCAGCCCTCAAATTGTTCTGGTCTCCCCGATTGCGAATCAAGACATCGAGGGGGTTCCCGCAAGTTCAAACAATAAGAACATTCGACTTTATGCCGATGCCGTGAAACGAGTCGCCATCAAAACAAGAGTCGGTTTCGTCGATGTCTACCAAGCCACAGCCGCTGCAATGGCAGAGAGTGAAGTACCGATCACATTGAACGGCGTGCATCTTAATGAAGAAGGTTACGAGGTCTTTTCACGATCTCTCTTCAGTGGGACATTTGAGGAAGACGCCTCAGATGTCAACGAACAGATTCGCGAACTGGTCGTCGATAAAAACCGGCAGTACTTCCGGCGTTATCGACCACTCAATACGTTTTATTATACCGGTGGACGCAAAGGATCGTATGGCTATCTCGACTTTCTCCCCGCAATGAAAAACTTTGATTTGATGGTCCAGAATCGGGACGCCCGTCTGTGGGCATTGGCGCAAGGTGAGCCTTTGCCACAACGACTCGATGATTCGAATCTTCCCGAGATGCCGGAAACCGCGCAAAGTCGTGGTGCCAATGAATGGATGACGGCAGAAGACGAACTCAAAGCCTTCAAAATTGATCCTCGTTTTGAGGTCAATCTGTTTGCCGGCGAAGAAGAGTTCCCCGATATTGGCGCTCCCATCCAAATGCGGTGGGACAGTCGAGGACGATTATGGGTCAGTTGTTCGACCACTTATCCGCACGTCTATCCGATGAACGAGCCAAACGACAAAATCGTGATTCTTGAAGATACCGACGGAGACGGAAGAGCCGACAAATCAACCATCTTCGCCGATGACCTCCACATTCCTCTTTCGTTCGAGTTTGGTGATGGTGGAATTTACGTCTCTGAGATGCCTCATCTCACATTCCTGAAAGACACCGATGGAGACGACAAAGCCGATGTCCGCAAATTATTGCTGACAGGATTCGGGACCGAAGATTCGCACCACTCTTTGCATGACTTCTCTTGGACACCCGATGGAGATCTGATTTTTCGCGAATCAATTTTCCATCACTCGCAAGTCGAGACTCCTTATGGACCCGTCCGTCAGCAAAACAGTGGCTGGTTCCGCTTCGAGCCTGCTCATCAACGTCTCACTAGCTTCGGCACTTACCACAGTACGAATCCGTGGGGTGTCACATTCGATGATTGGGGAAACCATGTTGCCAGTCATCCAGTCTTCGCAGCGGCATTCCATTCGCTCGATCCCCCTTACCCGTCACAACATCCCAAGCCGGCTGGTTTGCAAGCCTACTCGGGGACGTGCGGCCATGAGTTTGTTGACTTCAACACCTTCCCGGAAGAGTTGCAGGGAGGCTTTATCAAAGCCCGATACAAGCCAACGAATCGAATCGAAATCCACAAATGGGTAGAAGGAGAGTTCGGGTACAATGAAGAATATGTCAGCGACTTGATCTTTTCGACGAACCTCAGTTTCATCCCCGTTGATTTGCGATATGGACCGCGCGGTGCCATGTATATCTGCGACTGGTATAATCCCGTCAAAGGGCACGCACAATATTCTCTGCGCGACGAACGGCGAGATCGACATTCGGGACGTATCTGGAGAATCACCGCCAAAGGACGCTCGGTCCAGGACTCACCAAACTTCGCAGAAATGTCGATTTCAGAATTAGTCGAGATGTTGGCTCGTCCTGAATACCGTTATCGCTATTGGGCCAAACGGGAACTCCGTGAACGTGATCATCAACAGGTCGAACACGCCGTAAAAACCTGGGTGTCCAACCTCGATAAAAACGACCCGCGTTACCCACATCATCAAATCGAGGCCGTCTGGGCGTTACGCTGGATCGAAGCAATAGACACTCACTTGCTGCGAGACATTCTCAATAGCCAAGATCATCATGCTCGCGCAGCAGCCACACAACAACTACGTTACTGGCATACCGAAATGCCGGATGCCATCGAATTACTCAACAAGTCGGCCAACGACTCCAACGGCCTCGTTCGTATGGAAGCCGCCATCGCAGCCAGTTACATCGGCACCAAAGACGCTCTCGATGCGATGCTCGATATTTTGAATCATCCGAGTGACAAACATCTTGCTTACGCCATTCGTTGTTCTCTCGGCTCACACACCCTGAAGCCGCATTGGGAGAACGACCCGAATTACAATCTGGCTCGGCTGATGAAGAAACTGGAACGGAGTAGCGAGTTGAAAGAGCCAGCCCCGACGGCATCGGAAGCTCAGTTTGACAGTCAAAAGAATCTTAAAGTCGTGAAAATCGGATGTGTGCCCGAGCGGATGCGATTTACCGAAGATCAAATTGCTCTCACGAGTGGGCAGCCTGTCAAAATTGTGTTCTCCAACCCCGACGCGACCGATCACAATCTTGTCATTGTCAAACCGGGAGCATTGGAAGAAGTTGGAATGGCCGCCAATGCGATGGCCAAAGATCCGAAATTCGCGAACTCCGATTTCATTCCTGCGGAAAAGAAAGCCTTGATCCTGGAAGCCTCTCCCATGATCGGACCAACTCGTAAATCTCAGGTACACGTCTTGCGATTTGTCGCCCCGAAAGAACCGGGAATCTATCCCTTTGTCTGCACCTTTCCGGGACACTGGGTCATCATGAACGGCAGTATCGCCGTCGGGTCGAGTCTCGAAGAAGCGGAGCAGTTGCTCGCTGAGAGCACACCGCAAATCGTGAAACAATGGACAATGGCCGATTTTGCCGGCATGAAAGTCAAGCAATCGGAAGATCGAGTCATGCGGGGAATGCAGGCATTTTTGAAAGCACGCTGCCATCAATGTCATGTTGTGGGACATCACGGCGTGAAGATCGGTCCCGAGTTGACCGAAGTCACCAAAGACTATCGCGGTGACAAACTGTTACAGCAAATTCTGGAACCCTCCTCCGAGATTAACAAGAAGTACCAAACTCATCAGTTGATTCTCGATAGCGGAAAAGTTCTCACCGGAGTGATTGCGAAAGAGACCGAAGATGAGCTCCACTTGATTCAGAACCTCCTGTTACCGACACAAGTAACGATCATCAGTAAGAAAAAAATTGACGAACGGTTCCCGTCAAAAATCTCACCGATGCCGAAGGGTTTGGCAGACGTGTTGCAAAAAGATGAAATCCTCGACCTGCTTTCTTTCCTCGAAGCCGGGGGGTACAAACTTCCCGAACATCTGAAAGACAAAGCAGGCCCGGGCCTCAAACCGGGACATGGCCACGGCACAGAATAAAATTCTGCGCTGACGAGATCGCATTCACTTAGCGGAATAATCTATGACGATTCCCATTTCCAAGCCGTACGAATCGCCGCTCCAAAAAGCGATGGATGAAGAGGCAGCCCGCAAAAAACCGATTGCCAGGCTTGTTTCTCTCGATGCGTTCCGAGGGTTCGTGATGTTGATGATGGCCTCGGAAGGCTTCGCGATTGCACGAGTCTGGTCGCAGCACAAATCCACAATCCTTGCATCGGGCCAAAGTAAAGCTCTTTGGGAAACGATGGCCTATCAGCTTTCTCACGTCCCGTGGGTCGGCTGCGCATTCTGGGACTTAATCCAACCCGCCTTCATGTTCATGGTGGGTGTCTCGATGCCGTTCTCTTACTCCAAACGCGCCCGCAAAGGCCAACACGGATTCGGGCGATTCCTACATGCCGTGATCAGATCATTGATCTTGATCATGATGGGGATCTTTCTCTACTCGGTTGGCGATCCGATGACACATTTCAAACTCGTTAACGTACTGACTCAAATCGGCTTGGGGTACATCTTCGTCTATCTGTTAGTCGGTCGCAGCTCGGGCGTGCAAATGCTGGCCATCATCGTCATCCTGGGAGGTTACGGCTATTGGTTCTACGATTATCAAATGCCCGAACAGGAACTAACCGATCTTTATGCCTGGCTCGAAGAACAAGGTATGGATCCCGCTGGAGAGGTTGAGATCTTTGATGACTCTTATGCCGCCCATTGGAACAAACACACCAACGCCGCCGCCGGTTTTGATCGCGAATGGCTCAACAAACCGCCACGATTCGAAGACGGATTTCGTGGCAAGAAGTTCTGGGCCAACACAGGGGGCTACACCACACTCAATTTCATTCCGTCCATCGCCACCATGATCTTCGGCCTGATGGCGGGGCAATTACTCATCGGCCCCGAGACCGAACAACGTAAGTGTCGTCTATTGTTCGCCTCCGGGTTTATCTTGTTAGTCGTCGGGATGCTGATGGACACACACATCTGGCCCATCAATACAGGTGATTGGGGATGGACGATCTCGCCGACCATCAAGCGAATCTGGACACCCACCTGGGTCATCTTCAGTACCGGTTGGGTATTACTGATGATGGGGCTGTTCTTTCTGATCTTTGATGTCCTCAAAGTGAAACGGCTTGCTTTTCCACTGGTTGTCGTCGGCATGAACTCCATCGCGTTTTACCTCATGGCCTCTCTCATTCATGGCTGGATCGGCAGAAATCTTGAAACCCATCTGGCCACCATCGACACCGCCTTCAGCACGTCTTTGATTCCGATCTTCTTTAGCGAAAAGAATATTTACGCACCGATCAACGAGTCGCTGCTCATTCTCTTCACCATGTGGCTCATCGTATTCTGGATGTATCGCCGAAAATTATTTATTCGAGTTTGAACAAATCGGACTCGCTACGGTTTACGACTGAAATCGGGTACGTTCTACAATATCAAAGAGAAACGCTTACTCTGCTTCGATTTGCCCAAGGGAGAAAGTCGGTTAGTTGTGGGCTGATATATTATTGGTCTGGCTTATCGCTCCATCGCCCTCGAGCAACATGAATCCACTTGCCATCTTTCATAAGCATCATTTTATTATCAAAGAGTCTGACTTCGTATTTTCGCTTCTCATCGTACAGTTCAGTGTATTCTTTGTTCTGCTCTACTGTTTTGTATCTATTGAGTACTTTGCCTGTCTTTTGGTCAATTTCTTCCCAAGATTAATCTCCAAGCCTACGGACGGTTACTTTGTATGTTTCGTTTATCCAACTGATTGGCAGCGGAATAGACGGAGTAATTGGATTTAGCTTGGGTTTATTGTTGGAGTCTGCAACACTTCGTTCTTTCTCGCTGTTTGCGTTCTCGTTCTTCTCTTCAGTACTTCGTTTCTTGACTTCATCACGTAACCAAGACCGATCATGACGCGAAAGGCTATAGGGACTCACGGTCACAAGTTCATCAGATTCTGGACGCTTCAATTGCACTTTACCTTTCTCTAATTTAACGAACTTTGCCAATAGATTCCCATTCCTTGTCGTCCAAATGCGATACTCCAAAAGTTTTGAAAGTTCTCTATTGCTCATTGGTTCAACAACATAAACGGTATTTGTGCCCCCAATAGCAGTCGCGTACTGTTTGGTTCCGGTCACTTTCATGGCCTTGGTACCAACTATCTCTTCCCAATCTTCACTACGCCAAAACTTCCCGTCAACAATATCCTTTGTAGCGCATTTAATTATTACCCATGTCTTGTAAGCCCCACTCCCTGTCCGATCATCTTCAATCCCCACAATCATTTGGTTATCATCGATCACCTGAATTGCCTTGGCATCTAAATTGGCTGGAACTCCCCAATGACCAACTTTAAGTTGGCCTACAGAAAATGTTCCGTAATTCGACTTCAGGATATTTAGCCGCTCTCGTTGATCTTGCATCTGCTGACGAGCTTCCACGGAGTCTGCCTCTACCGCTTTTATTTGCGCATCTGTTACTTTCAAGTGCATAATAAAGACAATAAAAAAGAAAAATGACGCAAATAAAGTAAATGTATTCTTCATTTCAAGTAACTTTCTGTCATGGCAATATTAGAAGGTATCGATATTTGCGTACACCATGTGTATCATATGTAACCAAACTTCTCAACCTAGGGTTACAACAACCCCGGGATCGAATCCCAGCTTGCCATTTTGCGGGTCAAGTCGCCCGGTAACTCGGGTTGCAGTCGCAATTCGCCGACATTGAACTGCGTGTGCAGAATCGTGGCGAGCAGGTGCTTGATGGTCAGTGGCGAGGTCAACGGCTCGGACGCATCCCGTTTCGATTGACCGATGACTTGTCCCATATTGAGACCACCACCGGATAGCATCAGCGGTGACAGATTGCCCCAGTGATCGCGGCCACCTCGAGCATTGATACGCGGGTTCCGACCCATTTCTCCGCAACAAACCAGCAGAATGTCGTTTTCCAATCCGCGTTGGTGGATGTCTTCAATCAGTGCAGAGACCGCATGATCGAACGGCAACCCCATGTATCGCATGCCCTCATCGACTCCCGCATTATTGGCATCGGCGTGCATATCCCAGACGAAGTTCGTCGTGACGGTGACAAAGCCGACACCACGTTCACACAATCGCCTCGCCATCAACAACAGCTTGCCGAGTGTCATGGAGTTGTCGACATAGCGTTCGTAGTTGTTCCACTTCTTGCTGATGTCTTGTGGCTTCACCAGGGGAGCCGTGTCGTACCGAGCGACAGTTTTTGGATCTTCTTTAGACAGATCAAAGGCATCAGCCGCGCCGCCGAGAATTGTATCGAAGGCTTGGGAACGCAAAGAATCGACCCGTCCTGCATTGGAAGAACTGTCGACGACCCACCGAGCCGCATCAAGAGACGATAACAATGTCTGTCGGTCTCCGATGCGATCCATGGGAAGTTTGAGTTTCATGTTCTCTTGCAGGTCGCCCCCGGCTCCCGGAATGAACGGCGCAAATGCCGCTCCGACTTCACCGGTTGCATCGAACC